>Ga0307979_1002810_pt1 | contig 11911 bp, 6 predicted proteins | sample OrgLakmetage1058_FD_201833 | JGI IMG/M metagenome (GOLD analysis project Ga0307979, IMG submission 201833) | Saline water microbial communities from Organic Lake, Antarctica - #1058 | ecosystem: Environmental > Aquatic > Non-marine Saline and Alkaline > Saline | place: Antarctica: Organic Lake...
CATCCCAGTGCCCGCGCCTACCGGCCAGCCAACCTACCCGCCATCGCCTGCCCCGACCATGACTCCTGCGCCTACGCCGCTCACAGCTGCGCCTATCCCAGCGCCTTCGAGCATCCCAGTGCCCGCGCCTACCGGTCAGCCAACCTACCCGCCATCGCCTGCCCCGACCATGACTCCTGCGCCAACACCTCTTACGAAGGCTCCCTTTCCGGCGCCTACGAGCATCCCAGTGCCCGCGCCTACCGGTCAGCCATCATACCCACCTACTCACGCGCCTACGCAAACACCCGCGCCTACGCCGCTCACTGCGATGCCGTCGCCATCGCCAACCAAGCCGCCCACCATGGTGCCCACCTCGCCCACCGCCACGCCAGCGTTGCAGCCCACCCCGTACCCGTCCATGGCGCCCGCGCCCGCCCCCACAAACGCGTGCTTGGACGCCAACGCCATGGTCCTGCACTCCACGGGCTCCACCTGCCCAGAGCTGCAAGCCTTGCACACCGGCCACTGCACCTCGGTGTTTTGCCCCACTTGCCCTTTCGGGGGGTTCTGCGACCTGAGCTGCGGGTGGTGCTTGAACGCCCAAGGCGAGTACCGCGCCGACCCCGAGGGCAACGTCAGGCCGCCTCCCGACGAGGAGTCCATTGCCGCGGCCGGCGGTGAGACTACCGGTGGCACGCCCGAAGTGCTTGCGGCCGCTACAGCGGAATAAATGAGAAGTAAGAGCACTTCTGCCTCACACGCGCGGCTTGCGTTGTCCGGCAGTGGCAGATCAAGGAACTTGGCATTGTGGCTTGGCCTAGCGAAAGCTTTGAGCTGCGAGGCCATCAACGTTGTACCGCGGGCTATTTTTGGCTCGCAAATCGTACTTGCACACACTACACGCACAACAAAAAGAAATGAGATCAGAAATATAATGGAGAAAGAAAAAAAACACCGAAGAAAGTCAACTTCCATTGCGAAGTCAAGAAGGCCAGCAGGACATTTCTCTGCCCGTGTCCACGTGGCATGCTATGGGCACGAGAACACGAGAACAACCAACTGAGCAGGGAAATCGAGAGATAAAAATATTTGCGCGTTTAGCCAAATCCGTTAAAATCGCGGAGACAGAAGTAAAAGCAGTATCCAGGTATCGGCATCCAGATATTAAAGCTATAGTAAAACCATCAGCCGCATCCCGAATCCCGTATCCCGATATTCGATATAGGCATGACTTATCCGGATATAGAACGATAGAACATAAGACGTACCACTGTACCTGTACCACGTACACGCACGTTCCACCCGCTTCCTATAATCTATAAATCTAAATCTAGTTATCGTTCGTGGCTTAGTGGTAAGCTAGGTTAGGAGTTATAGGATCCCCGCGGAAAATCGGAAAGCTGGAAAGGGAAATTTTAGTTCCTACCACTCGGACGTGAATTCCACGACGGGGATTTGGCACCGCCTTTTTACGACGACGGCACAGAAAACCCGCGGAATTAACGTGGAATCACCGCGGAAATGCCACGTAAAGTGAATATTTAACATTTTAGCCCTCGCGCGGGAAGTCCGCGGAAACGGGAATCGCAACCCTGATTTGAAGGCACTTCAATTTCGAGAGAGAACTACAAACAAAAAGCTAGCGTTCCATGCGCACATTGGCAGCACGCACAGCAAGTTTTGACCCTGGAAGGCGGGTTTCTTCGCCTGACGGTTGCACGAGCTGCACTACTAGCCGCCCTGTGGTTTCTTCGAATGCAGTGGCTACGCCTACGCGGCCATTGAGCTCAGTGCCACCTGACCGCCTCCGCCTTGCCGGGTGCTCGGACGAGCGCGACGAGCCTGGAACACCAACTGCACCACTGTTTCCACTGCTACTTGTACTACTGTTGGCATTGTGATGCAGGTTCGGCCGTGAAGGAGGCTGAAGAGGTGACACTGCTAGGCGCAGGTGTGAGCTACTGCTGCTGTTGTTCAAGTTACTGGCAGTGTGGAGAGAGGCTCGGTCCGGCGAGCCGTCGAGGAATTCCGCGTCGCCGTCGACGAGGGAGTGCAAGAGAACGCGCTTCCCGAGACCAAGGCAGACTCGTGCTTGTGGGTGGCCGAGGCTCGAAGCGTGCTTCAATAGCACCATCGACCTGCCAAAAGGATACACCAAAATGATGCGCCATTCAACACAAGCCGGAGGTGAGAAATTGTGACCAGAAGCAGCAGGGAAACATTTCAATCTCAAGAATCACTTCATCTTGTGAAACAGCTATTTCAACAGCTAAACCACGTTGCGCTCCAAAAATGCGCAAACAGATGCACGAACCCACGCCAACGCACCGGTCCACGTCCGCCTGCAGTGCAGGCGGCAAGCGGCCCCAGCCTCCAGGGGCCCGGCCGCGCTGGCCCCGCTCCACCGCGCGCTGCACGGGCACAAAGAGCCGCGTGGCTTCGTCGTACAGGTCGTCTCCGAGGCCACCGCCGCCGTTACTATCCTCGCCACCGCCGCCTCCCTGTGCGAGAGGCTCGCGGCACAGCGGGCACACCTGCTGCACGTGCCGCTCGCGCAAAGCGGCCACGCAGCGCGCGCAGTACGCGTGGTTGCAAGGCAGCGTCACGGGGTCTTCAGGCGCTTCGAGGCAAATAGCGCACGTCTGCTCAAAGGGAGTGGAGAGATCGCTATGAGAAAAGTGCCATCATAGTCACACAACAGAGATTCAAAGACGAGACATTTTGGAAAGTAGATGTATTAGCTTAAGAAAACCAAATTTGACCTCCCAACTATCCATACAAGCCTGCTCTAAATGCAACTGTGAATTTACGTTCAAATACCTCCTCATCCTCTTCGTAGCCGTTTTCGCCCGGCTTGTTGGCTAACTTTTGAAGAATCAAAGTGAGCGGGTGACTCGCTCTCGATGCTTCCACCGTTGCTGAGCGCCCCGGACGGTGCCCAAACGACGGCGGTGGCGGCGGGGTTGCGGGAGGCGGCGGGCGAAGGCGACGATGGCTACCTTTGCCCTCCTGGTCACTACTGCGACTACTGGAGCTGTCCATCGGCGGCGGCGGCGAAGAAGGCGGGGGCGGCGGGCGCGGCGGTGGAGTAGGCGTGCGTGCGTTGCCATCGAGGGCGCTGTGGCTACCAGTCAAGGCTAGGCTTGGATTGAGGATTGCCCCAAACCGCCACGTAGAAGTAGCGCACTCGCTCACAAAGGCGGGCAGCCAACTGGGTACACAAAAGCAAACCGAGACGCGATTCAGTTAGCGTGCCTTCAGGACTGATGGCAATGATGTTAAACTTGGGTACGCCCGTGAACGCTCTCAGGTTCAATGAAGGCGGACCATGACTTTCGAAGGTCTATTCTAAAAGCTCTGTGTGGTGGTACTGTAGAAGCGAATTTTCGAGAATATGCAGTCTTACGTGGCCATAGAGTCAGTGGCTTGAAACGCGTGGCTCAGTATTTCGCGCCCGAAGACGGCACGCGCTTTGTGGTCGAGCTGCTGCGTGCTACTGCCCTTGTCAACAACCTGCTCATCGTGAGCGTCTGAGTAATTCGCGTCTCGCTCTTCGCACCGCCCGCATTCGCCAGCACCAGCATCCAAGCAGTCAGGGCAGAACCATGTTTCGACACCGTAGTGCGCGCACCCACCGCATTTCACAACAGAGGACTCGGTTTGGCAGACGAGACAAAACCTTGATTACGCAAAAGGCAAGCGCTAAGCGTTGAAAGGCATACCCACAAAGGCACTTCGTTGTGTAGCAGATTTCGTGGATTTAGTGTACCTGCATCCTGTGTCAACTGATGAACGTTCTATGCGCAAACGATTGCATCATATAGGTTGGTTGTCAACTTACCGGCCGACCATGTGCTTCTCGCTCCAAGGTGTCCATGTAGGTGCTTCCATACCGAGGTCTTTAAAAGCAGATGCTACCGCTATCTACAGGTTCTCATGGAAGACGCCACAAACTTTATAGGTTACTGAGAGGATGCATTTCATCAATATCAAGCTTTACTTCTTTGAAAAGCGAAGGGAGATGGATATCCTTTGCAAAAGCGTCAAACATGCAACTATTAATAACCGCCAGCTCCGTTTACCACCATCTTTGCAGGTTTACTGTACATCAATGAAGCGGTGCCGTAAAAACACGAAATAATCCACGAACCAATACATGACCTAATATAATATGTTTTCAAGAAGTTTTCAAAAAGCGACGAAAAAGTCACATCTGATCTTCTGATCATCTGATGATCGTCACATCTCTCGCATCAGCCTCTGAGCGGTTTGAATTTGTGACGAGATTATAAGCTCCTAGTAGCTGAGATGGGCTTCTGATGGAGGGTAACCCGAGAAGACGCCTGGTCAGGCGAGGTGAAAAGAGAAATGAATCTTCTTACGCTGTCTCACATGCGAACGTTGTTGCGGATACCTCGTCATCGACCCGATCAGTAGCAGAGACTGGTCATGGTGCTGATAGCAGCCGGAGTGACAGCAGTGACAGCGACTCTGGCGAGCTCCCTTGGGTTTCCCGTGAAAAAGAAGCTCCAGCTGCACCGTTCGCAGAGCCTGATGAATATGATATAGGAGGTTGCGAGTCGGGCCTCTCAAGTCCAACGCGAGGAGCAGCTATCCGCAAAGCCGTCGAGCGAGGTGAAATTTTCAGCCCTCCGCGCGATCAATTTGCAACGCCTACGAAAAGCGCGACGTTAGCCACGAACAATTTCCATTCGCCTCAGTCGATTGCGTCACCATCAGCGACTCCAGGCGATTGCCCGATTTGTCTATTTCCTCTCGCTGAACCAGAAACACTTGAATGCGCCCATACCTACTGCTCGTCGTGTATTGATTCGGTGAGGCGGCGCAACCGTAAGAAAACACCGAAGGAGAGACGGCCGCTAGCAAAGTTGCCAAATAATACATATGGTTACAAGGATGCTGAACCGGAGTGTCCTTTGTGTAGCCGTACTTCCTCCGCGCTTTTTATTCAGCAGCGCTGGCACTGCCGGGCTGTTGTTGCCATAGCTCAAGAGACAGCAATTGCCAACGAGAACGAAACGAATCGGCTTCGATCAGGTATGTATGGCGGACATGATAGATAAATATTTCCGGTGTATAATTCTTCTTACTATGCACATGTTTCCTGCGTGCCTCTGCAGATATCAAGCGCTTAGGCACGCTTGCGGCAGACAAAAATGCCGAGTTCATCGAGATCCAGGATGTCACTTCAGACACACTTATTGCTACGAGCTCATCTGAGACTCAACAAGCCAGTGAATCTCTCCGAGGAGAACATTCTATTGGTAGTCTTGATTTTGGGTCTATCAAGGAAGATTCTTATTTCTCAAAGATTTCTCAGACTGAATGGGAACTTTTAGACCGCACAGCCCTCGATGCAGCAGCCGGCCAAGCCGCGTATTCAATGGAAGTTGCACGCCTCGAAAGAGAGCTCAGCAATGCCACCACTGCTCGCTTTGATGCTGAGAAACAATCCCAGCAACTCGAAGAAACTTATATCAAGCGCCTGGGTGAAGCGAACAATGAACACGCAAAAGTCGTCGAAGATCTCACCCTCAAACTTCATAATGAAAGCGCACATATCGAAACATTGCGTGGCGAAGCTCAAGCAACGAATTTCCGAAATAATGAGCTCAACGAGCAAGTTAAAAAAATGTCAGAGCAACACATTTATGTGGTTGATAACCTTGTCGCTAATCACGCTGCTAGAGTTGCTGCCCTTGATGAAAGCGCTGCGGCCCATGTCAGACTTCTAGAAGCGAAGCACTCGACACACCTCCAAAGCGTCCAAGAATCACATGCCCAAGACATTGAAGTTGTCAAAGGTATTTCGGAACATGAAGTTGCTGAACTCAAATTCGAGTTAGAGAGTCTCCAGATGCAATTTTTGAAGGAGAAGGAGCGCGCCGATTCTGTTTCAACATACCAGAAAGAATATGATGGATTGAAAGCTAGCGCGCAAACAGCAAACGAAGCTATTCATGTGTGCGAGAAGAAGCATAAGGCTGAAATCATTGAACTGAAGTCACGGCATGCGGATAAAATAGCTGGCCTTACCTCAACTATTCAGTCGCTCCATATGAAGGCAGAAAAAGAAGAAGTAGAAAAGAACGAAGTTGTAACGAGTTTCGAGGAAAAACTGAAATCTGAAAGCGAGCGTATAGTGTGGTTGCACGAGCAACTCGAAGACGCGCGAGCTCCGTTTGTCGAAGCTATAGGGGCACTTCAGCACGAACTTGGAAGTCATAATAAGGAACATTCTGAACTTGTTTGCGCACTGAAATCTGAGCATGCAATCGATATCGATCTGATCATAAAGCAGCTTTCGGAAGCTTCCAGCTCGAGTGTGGTGGTTACAGGTGACAGGTGCTCTTCACCGGAAGAATTCGCGAGTGTTGACACCCAGATTGACCAAATTCGGCTGGAATACGAAGAATGCTTATCTCGTCTGCAGTTGCAGCTCGATGAGACTGCGGCGTTGCATCAAGAAGAAATGCGGGACTTGAGAGCCGATAATTCTTTCCTTAAGAGCCCCACTCAAACTTCCAGATCAGATGTCGAAAAGCGACCACCAGAGCCTGAAGGCACATTTTCACTCAAATTTGCAGTTACACTGGAAAGTCAAAATCTCACTGACTTTGGATCCAACGAACGGGAACAGTACATCGAAGCTGCATGTCGAGGGCTCAACGTTGATGCACATCAGGTTTTGTTGTGTAATCTGAAAGCGGGAAGCGTCATTTTAGAGACGAGAATCGAAGGCTTGCAAAGCGAAGAGGCCGCAGCAACAGTGGGCCGCTGCGCAGAAGAGCCAAATGGGCTCGCCAAAAATATTGCTGACATCGGTCTTGGACCATGCAAGGTGTCAAAGCCAACAATTGAAGGAAAGTATCATGGATGCATAGATAACGAATCTCAAGCTCGAATGACTCTGCTGCAGAAGGAGCTCGACGCGATGCGTGAAAGTGAAAGGATGCTGCGCAACGAGTTGGAGAGCGAAGGCGAGACAGCTCGCAAGGCGCTTGAGGCCGCCGCAGAAGAAGCTCAAGCTGAGAGGAAGGCAGCAGCAACACGTGAGGGCGCCCTGCGGGCTGAAGTGGAGAAGGCGAAGGCAACGGCTGCGAGCGCTGAAGAGTCGCTGCGCAATGAGTTCAAGAGAGAAAGTGAGGAAGCTCGCAAGGCACTTGATGCGGCTGTGGATGAAGCTCAAGCTGAGAGGAAGGCAGCAGCAACACGTGAGGGCGCCCTGCGGGCTGAAGTGGAGAAGGCGAAGGCAACGGCTGCGAGCGCCGAAGAGTCGCTGCGCAATGAGTTCAAGAGAGAAAGTGAGGAAGCTCGCAAGGCACTTGATGCGGCTGTGGATGAAGCTCAAGCTGAGAGGAAGGCAGCAGCAAGTCGTGAGGGCGCCCTACAGGCTGACATGGAGAAGGCGAAGGCAGCGGCTGCGAGCGCCGAAGAGTCGCTGAGCAATGAGCTGAGGTGCGAAGGCGAGGCAGCTCGTAAGGCGCTTGAGGCCGCCGTAGGAGAAGCTCAAATTGAGAGGAAGGCAGCAGCAAGTCGTGAGAGCGCCCCGCAGGCTGAAGTGAAAGAGGTGAAGGCTGCGGCTGCGAGCGCTGCGGAGGAAATGGCGAACGCAAAGGAGGAAGCCATGGCGGCTCGCGAAATCGCTCAGGCTTCTATCTCTGCTGCTGTGGCATCGAGTGCAGAGGCTGAAATGAAGGTAGCAGAAATATCTACTGCATGGTATGAAGAAGTAGAGGCACTCAAGGAGTCCAACACGGCATCGTTGGCGAAGATCGAGGCGCTGGAAAGCATCTTGGCAGGTGCGAAGGCGCAAGAGAAGGAGCTACAGGAGTCCGTATCGGCGATGAGCAGTGGCGCCGAGGCATCTCATGCGCGCATAGTGCAGCTGCAGAAGGAGCTAGAGGCTGCAAATGCAAAGTATGCTGCGAGTGTGGCAAGTGAAGAGACGCTGCGCGATGAGCTGAAGAGAGAAAGCGAGTTAGCTCGCAAGGCAGTTGAGGCTGCGAAGGACGAAGCACGATCTACAAACGCGGCTGCTGGAATAGAGAAGGCTGCCCTGCAGGCTGAAGTCGAGGAGGCAAAGGCTGCAGCTTTAAGTGCATTGGAGAAAGCTGCGAATGTAAAAAAGGCCGCAGCACGTCGTGAGAAGGAGAATGTTGATGCTGCTGTGTCAGGAACTACGCGTGCCTTTGAGAATACGATGAAGGAGATGTCGGCTGCGTGGAGCGAAGAAGCAGAGGCACTCAAGAAGAGCAATGTAGCATCGTTGGCGAAGATCGAGGAGCTGGAAATCGCGCTATCAGGTGCGAAGGCGCAAGAGAATGAGTTGTACGGGTCAATGACGACATTGAGCGGTGGTGCGGAAGCATCCCAGTTGCGCATAGTGCAGCTTCAAGAGGAGCTAGAGGCAGCAAATGCGAAGTATGCTACTTTAGTGTCTAGTGAGGTTGCTCTACGTCGTCAGATAAAGAGTGAAGGAGAAGCATCTCGTAGGGTGCTTGAGGCGGCTTTAGGCGAAGCTCAAATTGACATTAAGGCAGCAGCAACTCGTGAGGTTGCTCTGCAAACAGAAGTGGAGGAGGCGAAGGCTGCGGCCGCGAGCGCTGCGAAGGATATGACAAACGCAATGGAGGAGGCCATGGCAGCCCGAGAAAGTGCTCAGATTGCAGCTTCCGCTGAATCAGCTGCTGTAGCCTCCAGTGCAGAGGCGGCGAAGAAGATGGCAGAAATGTCGGCTGCGTGGATTGAAGAAGCAGAGGCACTCAAGAAAAGCAATGCGGCATCATTGGCGAAGATCGAGGAGCTGGAAGGCGCTTTGGCAGGTGCGAAAGCGCAAGAGAGGGAGCTACAAGAGTCGATGATGGCGACGAGCAGAGTTGTTGAGGCATCTCAAACACGTATAGTACAGCTGCAGGAGGAGCTAGAGGCTGCAAACGCGAAATATGCTACTTCAGTAGCAAATGAAGTTGCTCAACGTCGTCAGATAAAGGCAGACGGTGAAGCATCTCGCCTTGCGCTTGAGGCGGCCGTGGATGAAGCACGATCTACGAACGCGGCTGCTGGAATAGAGAAGGCTGCCCTGCAGGCTGAAGTCGAGGAGGCAAAGGCTGCAGCTTTAAGTGCATTGGAGGAAGCTGCGAATGTAAAAAAGGCCGCAACACGTCGCGAGAAGGAGAATGTTGATGCTGCTGTGTCAGGAACTACGCGTGCCTTTGAGAATACGATGAAGGAGATGTCGGCTGCGTGGAGCGAAGAAGCAGAGGCCCTCCAGAAGAGCAATGCGTTATGGTTGGCGAAGATCGAGGAGCTGGAAATCGCGCTATCAGGTGCGAAGGCGCAAGAGAAGGAGCTACAAGAGTCAATGGCAGCGATAAGTGGTGGCACTGAGGCATCACAAGCGCGCATAGTACAGCTGGAGGAGGATCTGAAGGCAGCAAATGCGAAGTATGCAAATGAATTTGCTCTTCGTCGTCAGATGAAGGCAGATGGCGAAGCAGCTCGTAGGGTGCTTGAGGCGGCTGTGGATGAATCTCAAATGGCGAGTGAGGCTGCAGCAACTCGTGAAAGCGCCCTGCAGGCTGAAGTGGAGAAAGCGAAGGCTGCGGCTGCGAGCGGTGAGGAGGAAATGGCGAACGCAAAGGAGGAAGCCACGGCGGCTCGCGAAAGCGCTCAGATTGCAGCTTCCGCTGAATCAGCTGCTGTAGCCTTCAGTGCAGAGGCGGCGAAGAAGATGACAGAAATGTCGGCTGCGTGGATTGAAGAAGCAGAGGATCTTAAAAACTTAAATGCCACATTATTAAGGAAGATCGAGGAGCTGGAAAGCGCCTTAGCAGGTGCGAAGGCGCAAGAAAAAGAGCTACAACAGTCAATGGCAGCGATAAGTGGTGGCGCAGAGGCATCACAAGCGCGCATGGTACAGCTGCAGGAGAAGGTGGAGGCTGCGAATGCAAAGTATGTTGCTAGTGTGGCAAGTGAAGAGACGCTGCGCGATGAGATGAGGAGGGAAAGCGAGTTAGCTCGCAAGGCAGTTGAGGCGGCTGAGTCAGCTGCTGCATCCAATGCAGAACTGGAAAATAAAATGGCAGAAATATCGTCCTACTGGAGCAAGGAAGAAGAGGCACTCAAGGAGTCAAACACGGCATCGTTGGCGAAGATCGAGGCGCTGGAGGATGCGTTGGCAGGTGCGAAGGCGCAAGAGAAGGGGCTACAGGAGTCCGTATCGGTGTGGAGCGGTGGCGCAGACGCATCACAAGCGCGCATGGTACAGCTGGAGGAGGAGCTGAAGGCAGCAAATGAGAAGTATGCAACTTCAGTAGCAAACGAAGTTGCTCTTCGTCGTCAAATGAAGGCAGAGGGTGAAACATCTCTCAAGGCGCTCGAGTCTGCGAAGGACGAAATACGATGTAAAAGTGAGGCAGCAGCAAAAGAGAAGGCTCTGCTGGGTGCCGAAGTGGAGGAGGCAAAATCAGCGGCTGTAAGTGCACTAAAGGAAGTTGGAAGTGTAAAGACGGCCGCAGCAGCACGTGAGAGGGAGAATGTTGATGCTGCTGTGTCAGGGACTTCACGCGCTTTTGAGAATACGATGAAGGAGATGTCGGCTGCGTGGAGCGAGGAAGCAGAGGCACTCAAGAAGAGCAATGCGTTATGGTTGGCGAAGATCGAGGAGCTGGAGAATGCGTTGGCAGATTCGAAGGCGCATGAGAAGGAGCTGCATGAGTCCGTATCGGTGTTGAGTGATGGCGCCGAGGCATCGCAAGCGCGCGTGGTACAGCTGCAAGAGGAACTGGAGGCATCGCATGCGACATATGCTGCGTTAGAGGCAAGAGAAATGACGCTGCGCGATGAGATGAAGAGGAAAGGAGAAGCATCTCGCAAGGCAGTTGAGGCTGCTGAGTCAGCTGCTGCTGTATTTAAAGCAGTGGCGGAGAACAAGATGGCAGAAATATCGTCGGCGTGGAGCGAGGAAGCAGAGGCCCTCAAGGCGAGCAATGTAGCATCATTGACGAAGATCGAGGAGCTGGAAAGCGCTTTGGCAGGTGCAAAGGCGCAAGACAGGGAGCTACAAGAGTCGGTGTTGGCGATGAATGGTGGCGCGGAAGCATCTCGAGCGCGCATGCTACAGCTGCAGAAGGAGCTAGAGGCAGCAAATGCGAAATATGCTACTTCAGTAGCAAATGAAGTTGCTCTTCGTCGTCAGATGAAGGCAAATGGTGAAGCAGCTTACGAGGCGCTTGGGGCGGCTGTAGATGAAGCTCAAACGGCTAGTAAGGCAGCCTTGGCACGAGAGGTTACCCTTCTGTCCGAAGTGGAAGAGGCAAAGGCTGCAGCTGTAAGTGCGCTAGAGGAAGTTGCGATTGTGAAAAAGGCCGCAGCAGATCGCGAGAGGGAGAATGTTGAAGCTGCTGTGTCAGGAACTTCACGCGCTTTTGAGAATACGATGAAGGAGATGTCGGCTGCGTGGAGCGAGGAAGCAGAGGAGCTCAAGAAGAGCAATGCGGCATCGTTGGCGAAAATCGAGGAGCTGGAAAGCGCTTTGGCAGATTCGAAGGCGCAGGAGAAGGAGCTACAAGAGTCGATGTCGAACACGAACAGTGTCGTTGAAGCATCTCAAGTGCGCTTAGGGCAGCTGGAGGAAGAGCTGAAGGCAGCAAATGAGAAGTACGCAACTTCAGTAGCAAATGAAGCTGCTCTACGTCGTCAGATGAAGGCAGATGGTGAAGCAGCTTACGAGGCGCTTGGGGCGGCTGTAGATGAAGCTCAAACGGCTAGTAAGGCAGCCCTGGCACGAGAGGTTACCCTTCTGTCCGAAGTGGAAGAGGCAAAGGCTGCAGCTGTAAGTGCGCTAGAGGAAGTTGCGATTGTGAAAAAGGCCGCAGCAGATCGCGAGAGGGAGAATGTTGAAGCT
>Ga0307979_1002811_pt1 | contig 11911 bp, 7 predicted proteins | sample OrgLakmetage1058_FD_201833 | JGI IMG/M metagenome (GOLD analysis project Ga0307979, IMG submission 201833) | Saline water microbial communities from Organic Lake, Antarctica - #1058 | ecosystem: Environmental > Aquatic > Non-marine Saline and Alkaline > Saline | place: Antarctica: Organic Lake...
GCGACGTCAACAGGCGGAAGTGGACGCAGCCATGGACGTGCAACTTCCATTAGAGCAGCTCTTGTTCCACGTGCTCTTGCCCTTTGCCCTCGAAAAGTTTCGAATTCGGTCCATCGTGAAGCGCACTTTACAGGGATGGTTATTGCGCGCTGCCGTCTGGCTGCGCGTCGAGCACTTGGTGGTGGCACCTCAGGAGGTGGCGCAGTGGGCGGCTACACAGGCGCGAGCGCAGCAATTGTGGGTCAACACGCGCGCGGCGGAGGAGAAGGACGCTGCGCAACATGAAGCGTTGCTTGCGTTGAGCGCCGAGCGCGGCCTAAGAGGAGGAGATGGTGAGGCACCGTGGCCCTCGCCCGAAGCTTTGGCAGTAGCCAACCGGTTAGGTGAAGAAGCAAAGCGTGCTGTGTATACAGAAGAGCGACGCCGCCGTTTAGCAGTAGCAATGGGACTGAGACAACCCTCGTCTTCGGAGACAGTGGTGCGCCATCAGGACCAACCTGCTGAAGCAGCAACGGCAGACGTTGCCGAAGGAACAGCGGACGAACGAATCGACGACAATGCGAGGGTAGCGGCCATGCAGCAGGAGCAGCAGGAGGATCACCAGGGTCAGGAAGAGAAAGAGGGCACACTGGCTGCACCAACGCGGGACTCTATGTTGACGGCAGCTGAGAAGCGCATGGCCGCTGTAAATGCCGCGGAAGCGCGAGCGCGCACTGCCGCTGCAGCAGCAGCAATAGATTTGCCATTTGGTGCCGTTTCGACTGAACGGTTTGGTTTGGCTTCTGCTGAAGACTCAACAAAGCAAGACACCAAGAGCAACAGCGAATTCACAGCGGAAAACGTGAAGTTCTTGGCGACCATTTCACACGGTAAGGCTTCCGAAGATGCCAGCGATCAAGTTGAAAGCAGCAGCCTAGACGCAGGCGGCGATAACAGCAGCGGCAACGATGACGACACACCGCCTGAGCTTGCGCTCTTTTTAGCGGCTGCAGAAGTAACCCACCCAAACGCTGTCGCGCGAGCCCTTTGGCGCCTCGGCTGGTCCCTTACTGGCCTAGAATTTGCCACTGTGGAAGACCTGGAAGGCGTTGTTGTCAATTTGGCTGGAGACAGTGGTGGCGCTGGCGGCGGGGGTACAGCAGCGGCAGCAACTTCAGAAGTGCGTTTGTCAGCTGCTGAAGCTAAGCGCATCGTGGATTGCCTTCCCGCGACGCTAGTAGCTGCGAGGCGCCAAGCTCGTCGTGCGCATTGGCGGGAAGCGTGGGCCAGGCTTTTGGTCCTTGCGATGGCGTCAATTGCAGCTGCCGTGCTCGCTGTTAGGCGAGTCTGAAATTGCTTTGATGTAGCTTTCCTTGCCATGAAATAGACTTTTGAAGTGGCTTCACGTAAATGTGCCCATGTTTGCCTCATGATATGAATCCCTACTTCCAGTTGGATCGTTTATGGTTTTACTCATTGTAGATGACGTAAGCTGCCCCTCTCTCTTCGTCTAACTATCTCTGATTGCTCCCTGTTTTGCTTACCCATTACCAGCTGGGCCCTATACGTGCCATTAACCCTCGGCAAGTCTGCCTTCGCGGCCGTGCACTTCATATCCGCCAATTCATCGTCGCAAGGGGGGGGCGGGGCTGCTTCCTACACCTTTGGAGACGCGCGCACCCACGTCACTTCCAACGGCAACGACTTGCATGCGCTTGGGCTGGGCCTGGCGCTCACCTGGGCTGTGGTCCGAGGGGTCGTGTATCTGGCGTCCCAGGGGAGCGTGGCCTGGCGGGTGGCCTTGGCGCGCCATCGCTTCAAACTGCGCTTTCGGGCTAGCCCGCCACGGTTGAACCCCGCAACCCCACCTGTAGGAGGGCCAAACCAGGACGCTGCAGAGGGTGCAGGCGAAGATGCCGAGCCTGCCGTAAATGCTGGTGGTGGCGATGCGAATGCAGCTGCAACAGGAGCAGCAGCAGCAGCCGAAGCAGCGGCGGCATGGCGAGGAGGCGCTTGGGGCGCATTCTTGGCGGTGTGCGAGAAATGGAGTGCTGTCACGTGTCAGGGGGTGTTCTTGGTGCTGACCATGGGCATCCTCGCCCCCACTCTCCTTGGTGCCCTCTTCAAAGAGCTCGTGGTGATGCCGTTCTATGTTCCGTTGGACGAAAGCCCGGTGGCGAACACCGTGCTTCAAAACTGGGCCGTGGGCCTGGTTTTCCTCAAGCTATGGGTGCGCGTCATGGTGTTTCGCGGGCCTTTGCTCGAGCCTTTTGAGGGTTTGCACCCTCGCCCTGCCCGCGACGATGCTCGTCAAGGTGAGCAACGCAACGCAGGCAACGGCGGTGGTGCCAGAAATGCACCGGCAGCCGCTGCGTTAGCGCCTGAAGACGTGCTTTTAGCGGGTGGCGGCCCACTGGGCGGGCCGGCGGGTTTATTGGCGCTCGATTTTCGAGTGGCACTGCACCGCGTGGTGTTGCCCACCCTGCTCGCTCTTCTGGATGCCTGGGCAGTGCCGCGCGTGCTCGGCCGAGTGGTGGTGCCGCTCCTGTGGCCGCATTGGCCGGACCCTTGGCTCGTGCTGCGCCTCGCCAAAGACGGTGCCGTAGGGCATGGCGGCGGCGGGGCGTGGGCGCTGGCACGCGCTCAGGAAGTCGCTGCTGTGGCTGCAGCGCAAGACCCTCTGGTGGACTTAGCTCGCGCAAGGCGCCTCGCGCTGCCCGTGTACTTGGGCAGCAAAGCGTTGTGGCGGTGTGCAAAACGGATCGGTGGATGGCTGAAAGGGTTACACGGCGTAATCCGAGACGAGCGGTACCTTCTTGGGGTGCAACTCAACAACCGGAATTAGATGGCCTAGTGTTCAATACCAGCGTGATGTTGGGATGCTCGATGCTCACAGCGGCTTTCGGCACTTGCTTTACACCCCCTGTTTGCGACTTTCAGGGCCGCCATAGGATTTTCTGCTTTCACCTGTTGAATTCCTTTCTACTAGCCACCTCATTCCAGGCTCTTCGAAGCCTGTGCTGTGTGTCGAATTAGAAGGCATAGGTTCGATTTACGTACACGCGTAATTTACGCGCCTCGAGCTCGTAATTTGCGCGTAATTTACGTGTGCCATACGCGCGGTAAAAATCGTTTAAAATACGGGCTCTTGGAATTCTTTGGTGGTGCTGTGCCCTTCCGAACTCCCTTCCCTACATCTTACTTCACTAGCTCACTGCCTTTCTGCCTGGGTGCGATTTGCCCTTCTTTTGCAGAATCCTTCGTGATGGGCGTGGTCTCTGCCCAGAGGGAAGTGCCACGCTTTGCCGGCATGGGTCCCGTTCAAAAGAGCCCACCACGAAGAGTGGTTGTGCTGATGAGTTACAACTAAAGGAGTCTGGGAGATTCTACGGTGACGTCACTGAAGTATACGCGGGATTTTGTGACGTAATTTACGTCCGGTTGGTAAAAATTACTTCCCCGCGTAATTTACGCGTAAGTTACGGCGTAAATCGTAACCTAGCCACGAAGAGTGGTTATGCTGATGAGTTACATCTAACGGAGTCAGGGTGATTCTACGGTGACGCCACTGCAGTCTACGCGGGATTTTGTGACGTAATTTACGTCTGGTTGGTAAAAATTACTTCCCCGCGTAATTTACGCGTAATTTACGGCGTAAATCGTAACCTAGTTAGAAGGTCAGCCAGAGTTTAACGCACAGAAATACAGAGCAACTCAACTTCCGCTTTCTGCTTGCTGCTTGGCGCATTGGACCTCTCCCAGTGCCCAATGCAATACATATAACATAGGACACCGAATATTTCCCACTTCTTTTTCATTTTCTTCTGCTTCTGCCCTTCAACCTTCAACCGTTAAACCGCTAAACCTTAAACTTAAACTTTAACCATAAACCTTAAACCTTAAACCTTGAAGCTTGAAGCTTGAAGAACATTTGTATGCAGTAATATGGTGTGAAGTATGAAGAATTATACGATAGAGAACTAGAACTACTAGAAGCAGCAAGCCTCAAGTCTGAGTCTGAGTCTGTGTCCGGGTTGCCTATTGCCTCGTGGTCTCTCTGTCCTGCTCTCTGGGTCTCTGGGAACGGTAACTGGGGTGAGATGAGTGGCCTTTCCTGAGAAAAAGCGGTGATTTGTATAAAAATAGCTCACAGTTGGCGGCCTCTTTGTATTTATGATCGAGCCGACTGCACGGTAGCTGGTAGCTAACTCTAGCTCTTCAGCTCGGATCCTTCTGCCTTCTCGCTTCTCCTACTTCCTGTACAGTACTACAGAGGGGTATTCACTATAACTAATCAAAATTTTCGCCGAAAAAAATCGTTAGATTACTGTGCGTCATCCAATCATCGCTGACAGAAAAGTGCAAAAATCAACGACTCACTCTAGCATTCAGTCGATGAAACAAGTGAGTAATCGATCCCTAATGGGGTTGCTGAGCCCTATCCAACGCAACAACTCCGGCATCAAACAACCTTGATCCTCAATTTTGGCATCGCGAAAGGTGAACCCGTAAGGCCGGCGTTAGATTGGTCTGCTTTGCAGCGAACCTATAGTCTTGTCAATGCCCTTGTATCCCACGCTCACAGCTCTCGCAATTTGCTTATTATGCCTCGGACCGCAATTGCTTGTTTTTTTAATCATGATTTAAAGACATTTTATTGCATATTATCGCAGGATTCGTGCCAGAATCGCTAGAGCTGATGAGCAAGCAAACTGACCGGTGTATGGACCCTGCACAAGAAGGGGCCCCAAATGAAGACACCGGGCCAAGATCAACTCTAAGAGATAAGAGTACATGTACATGAGTTCCTTGCACAGTCAGCCTGAATTTCGAAGACTCGGCTGTTGCACCAGCTTCAAACATCCTGCCCATCAAAATAATTTCGCCGGCACTCGCTCATTGACCAGTGGTGCCGCGGGAACAATGAATCTTGCAAGTGTGCGAAGGATCCGTTTTCGGAGAAGCTCGCGCGTTCTCCTAGACGAGCCAGCCTGAGGTCCTCTGTACCTTACTTACTTGTTAATTCCGATTCCGTATCTTGTGTTCCTCGGCTTTATTTTTATAAAAAATTCTGAAGCATCTAAAAAACCTGCACAGAACCTTCCCAAGTTCCCAAAACACCATTTTTGATTTTTTTGGTCCCGATCATCTCGCTGGCTCGTAGTCGGTATCTCTTTTCGACCTCCTAGAATCTCTCAATTGACCGCTGTGTGAGTGCGCCACCTTCCTTGAGAGCCTCGAAATACATTCAGACCATGCCGGACAGTAGAAGCTCGTCTAAGCGCAAGGAGCGTCCACCACCACCTCGGCCCACCCGGCAATACGAAGGCACGGAATCGTCGAAGGTAAGGACAAATTATTCCCGATACGTCTGCACTTGTTGACGAATTCCCGTCATTGCGCTACAGCCACTCGCCACGTTTATTACCTATGCTGGATAAACTCAGTCGCAATTCCCGCTTTTTATCGAGCACATGTGGGAAACTTTCAATGTATTCTGCCAAAACTCAAATTTTGGTGGGCCATACCGTGTTCAGGATGAGACCAAAGCGCCTGCCGGCGAATTCAAGCGGGCAGCGTCGCCATTTCCGCGGAATCCAGACCCCGTTACGCGAGACCCGAGCTTCAGCGAAGCTGAAGCCGCCAAGCAAAAGGCGAAAGAGGCCTCTAAAGAGGTTGAGCTGTCTGAAAACTACAAGCATTACGGCATCGTGACGGACAACGAAACCTTCAAGGGCAAGCCCATGCCCACGCTGCCATCGCAAAAGAGGCGGCCTACTCCGAACTCGGCACCAAAGCCCATCATCACGCGCAACGAGTCGTTTTCGGGGAAGCCGAAGCCCATGCTCCAGTCGCAAGGGAGCATGCGCTTGCCCGACGGCAAGGACACGGGCCGTTTCAGCCGGCAATTAGCCAAGGTTTGGGGCCAACAATTCCCTCTTTTTGATTCAGTAGACTGAGCGTTCAGAGCGCGATGAAGTATGAACTGAATCAAAATTCTCGTCGCATATACTCTATACTTCACTAACTTCGTCTCCACCTCGTTTTGGTGTGCGTCGTGTTGTTTGTAGCAGTCGTTCAAAGAGGAGCAGCGGCTCTTCGGCAAGGAACCTGGCATCGATCCCAACTTTGACTTGATAATGGAAGAAAGTTTGGCGAAAAACAAATACCCTGCCTACAAGATCAAGGCGGCCCTGGCAGCGCCGCACACCAGCTTGGCAGCCAAGTTTTGCACCCCTGAAATTTGGGAAAAGTATAAGGACACCAAGTCTACGGGCCCAGCGAAATGGACGTTGGCCCGCGCCATCAACAGCGGCATTTCCCACCCGGAGTCCTTCGTGGGCTGCCACGCGGGCGACCGCGAGTCGTACGACGACTTCAAGGACTTCTTTTATCCGGTGATCGAGGCCTACCACAAGGGGTTCTCGATGGAGAAGGGCAGCGACCTCCAGGGCACGGCGTCGGAGCGCATGGACCCAACTAAAATTACGGTTGACTTGTCGGCCAGCGCCCAGGCCAAAATTGTGTCCACGCGCATCCGCGTGGCCCGGAACCTCTCTATGTTTCCGTTGAACCCGGGCGGGACCCGCGCCAGCCGGGAGCAAATTGCCACCTTGATGTCGAAAGTCTACAAGGGTTTGAAAGCCGGCGCGCCTCAGCTGGCAGGCGACTTCTTCCTGCACACCACCATGACTGACGAGCAGCGGCAAGCTCTCATTGACGGCCACCAGCTGTTCCGCGGTAAGGACCGCATGCAGGCGGCTTCGGGGTACCACGAGCACTGGCCGCACGGGCGCGGGGTGTTCCACAACCCGGACAAGACCTTCGTGAACTGGGTCAACGAGGGCGACCACTTGCGAATCATCAGCATGCAGAACGGCGGCGACGTGAAAGCGGTTTTTGCTCGTTTATCCGAGGGGGCTGCCGCCATTGAAAAAGGGGTGCGAAAAGAAACTGGCGTTGCGGAAGGTGACGAGGTGTTCATGATGCACCCCAAGTTTGGTGCCGTCACCTGCTGCCCGTCCAACATCGGAACCGGAATGCGCGGCTCGGTGCACATTTTAGTGCCCAAGCTGATTGCGTCCATTGGATTTGACACCATTGACAAGCTCGCGCGAGAGCGCAACTGCCAAGCGCGCGGGTCGAGCGGCGAGCATTCTGCGGTGGTGGACCGCATTGACATTTCCAACTGGCGCCGAATTGGCTTCCCGGAATACGAGCTGGTGCAAGACATGATCAACTGTGCTAACTTTTTGGCGGCCGAAGAAGACAAAGCGCCGGAGTTAAAAGTGGCGTGCGCTCCTTGCTTGCCTTTCATGGCACTCTTCGGCAGCAGTAAGAAAGCGAACCCCATCGCTCAAGCCAACGCCAAGCAAGCAGCCGCAGAAAAAGCCGCAGCAGCTCAAGCACAAGCTGCGGCTGCCAAGAAAACGGCCTTGGCCAAGGCCAAACAAAAAGACGATGAAGCATCTGCCTTTGCGAAGGCATCTGCTGAAAAAGCGCTCCTCACTGATGCTCTACCTGCGGAAGAGGGCGCGTCAGCTCCAGCTGATGCGTCCGAGTAAAGCAACTCTGCGGTTTGGTGGATTAAATCAGCTCTTTTTGCCTTTATGGATCATAACTTTCCGGAAGCGCGAATAAGAGAGAAGAGCGCAGGGCAATGGGCTAATGCATTTCAGTACTACAGAGAGCTGTTCCTTAATTATTCAGATATGTGGGCCTTGCTGGCTCTACATCAACAAGCAACAAGGGGCAGTCCAAGTTCTAAAATTTCCGCGCATATCTGGTTAGAACTCGTTATCGTTATTAGTTATCTGTAGAATTAAGAAAAAAAGTAGACTCAGAAGCTGAAAACAAAAACGGAAGGAGCATAGGGGAGATTCGCGACTCAGAAAACAAGACGAGGATTTATTTTCATAAATGTGCTCGTGGATCGCCGTGGATAGTGGCTAGAACTAATATCCTGAACTGGGGCTATGTGCTTACTGCGAGCTAAAGCCTATAACTACGCCTTGGGCCTGGCACAGTAACGGCCTAAAGAATTGTGCAATAATTATGCCTTGCTCTCGTCTATGTGCTCTCCCCCGCACGTTTTGACGTTAAGTGTCACTATCTTCCTCGCCATCAGCATCATCAGCATCATCGCCATCATCGCCACCTTGCAAAGCGCCGCTCACAATGAGCTCCATGAGGTAGCTCCTTGGCATCTGCACTAAACGCATTCCTTGAGGACCGTTGAGGCGAACTGTAACAATTTCATCATCGTTGTCATCCTCTTCTTCTTCCTCGTCATCCTCTTCAAAGGCGCCCTCGCTTCCACCATCTTCATTCTCCCCGATTGATTCACCGCCTTCAACGCCACCAAAGGTTTGGTCACCAAGGGCACAAAAACTCATGTCGTCGAAGTGAGGTCCGCGTTGCCAGCCACCAAAGACAACCAAAAGAGGCAGCCACGGAAGAAGACACGCAGAGCCATGCATTTTCCGTGGGCGCGGTGGCATCCGTTCAGTTTCTGCTGGATTAAACGGTATAGCTTGCACGGCCTCACTAGCTTGCGCGCGTTCGACACACTCTGCTCCATCGAGGACAATTGTTTCATTGGAAGGGTCATGGCCTCCTCCAAAAATGACGATGCTTCCACCTCGCGCGGCTGTCACACATGCCGTGTGATGCCTACCAGCAGTACAACCAGTGAAATCATCTGCATCAATGTGGATGGCGTTGTTGAGCCAACACCAACGTCGTAAGTCAAGGCCAATCACGTTCGCGCTTTCAGTGCACGATCTCATTGGAGCGAGAATATTTCCCCGGCCACCGCCAATAATAACCAAATAGCCATTGCAGTCTACCTCGACTAAAGAAGCAGAATGTCCATGGCGCGCGTGCGATACATGGGATGAGTCAACGGGTACCATATCGTGCTGCCATTTCCATGTTGCTATATTCAGTACATCAATTGAACTCAGCTCTTCTCTGACGTCATTATTGTGACCTCCGAACACCACCACGGCACCTTCAGGAAACCCTTCAAGATAGCGTGCAGGCACGTAAGTTGCCGAGTGCGCAGCCCGAGCTATGGGCTGATCGCCGACATTCGTCAAGTACTCGCTAGAACTTGAAGATTGAGCTTGTTTGGTAGGGAAGTCACCCAGCTGGGGAGGAGTTCCCCAATGAATGCACACTGGCGAAGGTTCATTTGAGTGTTCTGTTGCTGCCTCCGCATCTGCTGCCCTAGAACTAGTATTGGCATCCTCGTAAACATGGGAATCTTCCATGCTTTCAGCAGTAATGCTTTTTTCCAGGATAACTCCAACACGCCAGTCATTATGCTCGTTTCGGTAGGAACCCTGTCCGCCGCCAAAAGCGAGGACGAGTGACATCGTATATAATCTCTGGTCCTTGGCTGTAACGCCTAGAGCAGTTGCTGTATCGCTCACAAATGACTCGGACGGAGCATCAGCAGCGCCACAAGGAGACCACAGTGGTGTCAGCGTTTGACAACCTGCACGAGCCACAGGAGAGCCGCTGGCATCTGCCCACTGAAACTGAGGTGGTGACGCACGACGCGGACTATTTGGTCCGCGGCGTAAGATCCCTCGGGCTGCTGCAAATGCGGCCACATCCTCGAGAGGAACAAAAGTTAGGTCAGTTTGAGGCCCGTACGGAGACCAGCCTCCATAGTTGAATAGCCTAACGCCGCCACGTCCAACAAACATCTGAGGTGCAGCTACCCTATCTTCAAGACCATGCCTGCGGAACGGCCGGTCCCATGTCACGTTGTGCGGATTCGATGCTTCAACTACGAGAGATCGGTATGCGACGCACCAAGTCGATGCATTGCACGGTGGTATAGTCAAGGCGTCATACGAAGCCCCATTTTCAGCTACGGTAGCAGCCTTCCACCACTCCTGTGTGAGAAGATCATTCCAGAAACGCAACGACCCTGTGGCCCGGCACACTTCGTACCCCCGGAGATATCCCATAATGAGATGATGAAGGTCTTCGGAAAGCGAAGAGAAGGGGTGACCCTCCATGATTCAGTGTAGCCTGCTGCTTATCGTAAACTCCAAACACGACCGAACCCTGGCAACTTTTTGAGCAGCAGTAGAATGAGTTTGATGCAGAAACTCAAAGTCCAGTCAGAACCGGTAAAATTATCTACAGTGCACGAAGCCTGTCTTTTGATCCTGCAGTGTAAAACCTATTTCCACGCCCTTTAGATGATACGTCCACTTTCAAAGCAATGCAATTGACGCAATGCCCCAATAAAGAAGTAGGGGTGCGCGGCGTGCGAGGAATACGCGACCACCAATTTGTTCTTGATCTTATTTTCGGAGTTGTGAGTTGAGTTGATGATGGTATGGAGCTGTGTTGTCTGCTCGTGTAGTACAGGGTGCAAAAATGTGAGTTGAAATGTGACCTGTGGTTTTAGTTGTTAGTCATCATGAATCATGAAAATGAAAGCTTTTACGACGTTACTGTATAGGCCTTCTTATATTACTAGATTGTATCGGTCTAGCTAGCTTCCATGAGCTAACGCGTAAGGGTTGTACAGTTAAAACTCCTCAGCCGTTATGTTCAGCGGGTTTTCCAAGCTCATTAGCGATGAGCTTACGCAGTTCGACATCAACAACCTGACTTCATTCGATGATCTCCAAAATACGTTGGACCCAACGTTGGTCGTGGAGGACAAAAAAGCAGAGAAGGAGGAGGGACAATTGGATGTAATTGCGGAGATTCCTGTTGATGATGCTGCTGATCTTTCTAACGAGAAATCTTCTGGTACAGTTCCGGAAGGCGCGGCTGATAGTGCTCGTGCGGAATCCAGACAGGGCCAACCTGTGGTCGAGACGTCCCGGCCTACGGTGTCACAAACTGCGGACACGAGCAGCGCCAGTAGCGGAGCGGATTTTTTTCGAAGCTTTGAGGTTTCAGCAGGCTTCTCGGGTACATCTTCAGCCACTGATTCTACGAAAGACGAGGGTGGCGACTCTGCGCTAGTGCAGTCGCTACGACAAGAGCTCGATGAAGCGAAAGAGCTTGCAAGTAGCGAGAGTGAGCAGCGAAAGATCTTCCAGAATATGGTGCGCGATTCTGCCCAATCCCAGGTAAGAATGGACATTTCCTATGCACCTTACGAACTTCAAATGTGTATTGATTCTTACTTTACTGCACCTCGCCGTGCCCTCAACAGAGTGAAGCAGAGGCCAAGTCTGCTGAACTAAGCAGCGCACTCGCGAGCGTGCAAACTGAGCTAGAAGAATTGCGCCGTTCTCACCAAGATGGAAGTAATGCTTCTGTCGAATTCACATCTGAGGATGTGCATAGTGGTCCATCCGATGCCAATTTAGCTTCTCCTTTGAATGAGTCTGATGGCGCGGAGCTAAAGGCTGCGCAAGAGCGGATTGCAATGCTCGAGGAGACTATGGCTAAAAAAGTCAACGACGCAGACAAAAATGGGGATTGCATTCGGGTGCTAGAGGACAAACTGGGCGCAGCACTGGCTGCTGCGGCATCTGAGCAGCAGGCAGCTGAGGAATCGCACGCTGAGACAAAGGCCGAACTCCAAGCAGCTCTTAACGATCAACATGCTCTCGAAAACCGCGTGCAGAGCCTAAGCGAAGCCTTAGAAAATACTCAAAATGATGCTGGAGCCATCCTGTCGGAAGCTCAGCTCGAATTAAACACTTCTCAGGCAGCGGGGAAGGAAGCAGACGAGAAGGTGCGAGCACTGCAGGAGGAGCTAGAGGCGGCGTGCGCGTCGTTGGCATCGGAGCAGGAGGTGTGTGCGCAGCTCAAGGCCGAGGCAGAGGCGAGTGTGTTGGCGGCACAGTCGGAAGCCAATGACAGTACACAGGCAGCAAGGAAGGAGGCAGACGAGAAGGTGCGAGCACTGCAGGAGGAGCTAGAGGCGGCGCGCGCGTCGTTGGCA
>Ga0307979_1002812_pt1 | contig 11911 bp, 6 predicted proteins | sample OrgLakmetage1058_FD_201833 | JGI IMG/M metagenome (GOLD analysis project Ga0307979, IMG submission 201833) | Saline water microbial communities from Organic Lake, Antarctica - #1058 | ecosystem: Environmental > Aquatic > Non-marine Saline and Alkaline > Saline | place: Antarctica: Organic Lake...
CTGGCTATAGCAAGATAGCAGCTATCGGCTGGAGGCTGTAGCTAGTTCGAACCCCAAAAGGGTGTAAAGAATTGGTGCCTAATTTTGTGCGAGTGATTTCTTGCGACTGATGCGAGTGTACAGGCTCGTATCTTTGGATCTTTTTGCAGCTCATCAGTCATCAAGGCTTCAAAACTTCATTTATTTTACTTCTTAACGAAAGTAGCCTCTATTAACCAGCTTAGCTAGCCTGTGACAACAATAGCGAGGTAGGCCACTCCAGCTTTGCTTTTAAGGAATGGCATTAACGGTAGCACTCCAGCCATTAGGCGGCACGCCAGTCCGCTTTCGCATAGAAAATAGGGCGATGCCGTGGGCTGATTTCGAGGCAGGAGCGCAACGGAGGACCGGCTGCGTAGGCCCTTTAGATTTTTACGTCGACGGCGGCAAGGTCAATAAGATATCAATTGAATGATATACCTACATAAACCTACTCTTGATTTATCCACAAAATCTTTGTTCTGTCACACCCTCCGAAGTAGGTACGAATCATGGATGTGAGCGATTTGAGTGACGGCGAAGAAGTGCTCGTTGTAACCCAAAGCAGAAACCGAAAGCAAGCTTCCAACCAGGCTGACCTCGCGCAGGTCAATGAACTTGCCAGGCATAGCGTGTCTAGCTCGCATAGCAGCAGCAGTGCCAGTCAGCGGCAACCAGCTGCGCACTCACCACTATTCGCAGAAGACAGTCGAGCGGGGAGTGCTATCACATACGGCGAACTTCAGCTGCGAGAATTCATGGGCTGGGGTGCTTCAGCAAATTATACACCATCACCATCGCGTGCCACTAGTGATAGAAGCCGCACCATGCACACCTCTTTATTGCTCAACGAGGCGAGATCCGGTGCGAGGTCAGCGAGTCCAGAAAGGCGTGCTTGGGATTCGAGCACCACTGCCAAAGTTGTTCGGCCCGGGATCATGATGCGGCCGTGGCAGAGGAGAGGCGGGAGCGGTGGAGGCAGCAAAGGCGGAAGCGTGAGCAATGACAGTGCTAACTTGCCTGGCACGAATATTTGGTCGCCGCCGCCAACAGCGTCGTCGCTCTCGCCTCATAGCAAACACGCTCAGTTCAGGTCTACTAGCCCATCGAGGACTCCATCACCGTCGCCGCCCCGTGCTAAGATAAGCAATCGCCCTGCCACCGCCCATAGCAGTAGTAACGTTGGGCGCGAGCTTCCAGGCCTAGCTCGCAGCTCGCATCATGGAGCACCTCCGGTGCAGCAACTCCTTCATGAGCATCGTGTGCCAAGCAGCAGTAAAGGCACCATGAGCAGCCATCGAAGCGGCGAGCATCGGGTTGAGTGGACATTGCCTGAAGGGCGGTCGAGCCCTCGACCGCGGCCGCATAGCTCTGACATGCAAGCATCGCAAAAGGCTCAAAGTGCACCGGTTGCACCTCAGACAGCAGCTGCTTCCTCGTTTGACCTTTTTAATGAGGAGCGCGCTCGCTTGCAACATGCTTTCGAAAGCAGTTCTGCAATAGAAGTTTCTTCCATCAATCAAAGTAGCGGTGGCCACAAGTCGCTTGAGTCGCGCCATGCACGCGATAGGCCGTCTCTGGCTGCAGCTGCTTCTCTCGGGCAGCGTGGTGAAGCGATGCCAGTGGTTAGTTCATTGAGCGTTGTGTGCTGCTTAAATTCCCAAATGTATTTCTTTTCTTCTTCTTTTCGGATAGAAGAGCTTCTGTGGCACATTCAAAGCATTCAATTACCATACATCTCCTTTTTTCAACGCTCTTCATTTTCTTGATATTCTTCTTCTTCTTGTTTCCGATGTGATATTGTCTTTCTGTTTCTTCCTTATACTTCCTTTTTTTAATACTGTAGGTGCGTAGCGGATCTCCTGAGCGGCCCCACTTTGGCACAGACCCACGATCATTGGTGGGGGGCTACTCGAATACAAGTACGACAATCACTGCTGAGCAACCGCCCCCATCACACGCGCGTTCTTCGTTTAGTAGGGGATTGACTGAAAGCGCTACCAACATGGGCAGCACCAGTAGTAGTGTGCGTCTGAGGCCCTTCTCGCCGCCAGAACCCACCATCAGCACCTCCACCGAGGCTCAAGGTGTGCTTATGCGGCCTTGGACTAGTAACGGCCTGCAGCACGCGCAGCAGGCGCTCCATGCAGCGATGAACGCCGCTGAGTCAGCGAATCGATTAGCGGCAAGGTCGCCGTCGCCGCTGAGACAACAAGCGAGTGTAGACTTGGCGAATGCTTCGAATAGCAAAAGTCAGAGTGCCAGCAGCTCTCTCGACGCGCACTTGCCCGCTTTTATGGCAACCGACGAGGTGAACTGGTCGAAATGTCTGGAGGGTCATCATGAGGACGACGAGTTTGAGCGCGGCAAATCATTGAGAAACAATGGACAAGGAACTTTTCGCTTTCGAACTACAGAAGATAAGGATGCTCTGCCGACTTTGCAGCCTGTTTCTGATTCTGCGCAGTCACTTTGCACTGAAAGGAGAAGGGCGCCACGATTAATCACTTCCAACCATCGCGTGGCTCAACCAATTGTTCGCCCTCAGAGCAGCGCAGGCGACTTCAGGCCAGTGCGTGGAGTGGGCGGCAGCTTTGGAGCGCCTCCTCTAGTGGGACGGTTTGGGACCTCAGCTGGTTACCGGAAGCATGTGATGGACGACTACAATCGTAAGGTGCGCACTCTTTGAAGCGGGCTCCCTCTTGTTCTTTGCTGACACGGGGTGTGTGTATTTTCGTTCACAGAGCACACAAATTTATTTTCATCTGCTCTGTTATTGGTGAGTAGCTCCTGTCTTCATGCCACTACTTTCTTTGTTTTCTTACGTATGTGTACGTATGTTCTTAAATTCATGTATGAATGAGCCAGAAGGTGCATATTTGAGGATCTCGACCCTGCGCTTACCTCCAACTTCCTTGCACCAACCCTGTGCCAGCTCGGTGACCTTGCCTTCGAGTACGTCACTACGCCTGCGACTTCGTCTCATAATGACAAAGCTCGCGCTAGTGTTGGTCGCGATTTAGTGCTTCTCGCAAGTGCGAAACAAGAGCGCCTGAATGTCACTCCCAATGGTGGCGCTGGGCAGATCCAGCAAGGGCGTGGGCGATAAGATTTATGACATCGTCTGGATTTTTTGTGCATCCAAGCTCGATTCGACCTAGCTGATGCAACGTAAATATTCCGGAAAAATTAGCACCAGTTTGCCTTCAAGTTCAAGTCTCAGAATTTGCAGCTCGGCATTTGGTTGTATCACTTGCGCTTGACGTGCTTCAGGCTTCAGGTTTAATCCATTGTTACTTGTTTGTATTCGGTTTTAGTTTTATAGTCGAGGGTCGCTTGTTTATGTTTTCCCTTTCTAGTTTTAAGTGAAGTGCGTTGTAGATTGCGGCTTTTGAATCATAGTGTTATGAAGTCGTATATTGTGGCTACTTTAGGACCTGCGTACAATGATAAATGAGGAATTTCTCTTATATAATTGGGCTTGGCTGATCCGTAGAGATAAGGGACAATCATGAATTAAAATTTAATTGACTCTAATTTATTGACTTATTATGACAATCGCGAACAGTTCGTTCTTCGGTGGTATTCATTTATCAACCATAAAAATAAAGTTAGTGCATTGGTATATAGACGCAACGAGTGGGCGCGAAATTTATTCTAGCGACGGTTTGCACTTAGGTAGTACTTTTGATTCGTGGTATTGATGTCGTGTCATGATTGTGTGATTGAAGTACTATAAGACTACAGTATCACAGAAAGTAAAGTAGGACAGGATTCTCAGAATTTTGGCACAGTTTTTCAGTCTTGTACGGAGGAGAGTTATTTTAGAGTGGCATCATGTATCTGAAAAAAATATCACCAACAATTTGATTTCTAAAGAAGTGCTTATAACTTTGAAACTTACGATGCAAACCGCTTCTTCCTTTCGTGCGACGTCGCTGCTTTTACAGACTGGCTCTTCCTGTATTCTTGCGTTTTTATATCACTTATTCAATTTGAAACAGAAAAAAATAAATTGCGATATGATTGCTTCATTGTCAAAAAATGGACGTCTCATCAATTTGAACAAACACGAGGCCGAAATGATGGACACCAAAGGAATCAATGTTTCAATGACCTTTAAGCCGATAAGCAAAGATCAAATTCGACCTACTCTATGGTTGCGGCAGCGTGTTCGTACTGTCTTAGAAGCCAACCCTTGGTTAGCTGGGCGTCTCTGCAAGACTGGTTCTGGAAAGAGTTCCCCGGTTGTATTGTGGGTGCCAGAAATTGGAGGCTCTGAAGAAAACCTGAATCGCTGCTTTACCCATATCGAAGTCGAAAGCATTGCTCAGTTATCAACGAACCCACCTGACTCAGCATTCACAGCTCTGGGTCAAGAGTGCGTCAATACAGAAGAACCACTTTGGAAAGTAACCCTTATTACTCACAAAACACTTGACACATGTGTACTCTTCGTATCTATGTGCCACACCCTCGGCGATGCATTCACGTTCTTTAATGTCGCGCACATGCTTAGCGATTGCGGGCCTGGGTTGCACAGCATGAATCCTGATCGGGTTAAGATTATTACAGATGATGTTCCAGGCTCCAGTCTTTTTCCCATATGGTTGCCATTTACATCAAGTACGGACTCTAAGCGGACTCGGCTGATGAAAGCAGCTATGATACCAACGAGGACCGTTGATTTGTGTTTCAAATGTTTCAAAACAATATTCTGTCTTCCAACAATCATGTCTAATAAGCAACTGACAGATGATATCGAAGTAATGGACCCGTCATGGATCGAGGAAGAAAAAGAAAGAGCGGCAAACTTAGGCGTGGCAGTGTCTTCGAATGATATCATCATGTCAAGCATTCTGCGTACCCATCCTCCACGCATTGGTGCCATGCCCATAAACCTGCGCAATCACCTTCCGCATATTCATGACAATCTTGCTGGAAATTATGTTGGAGTTATAGTTTTGAAAGCTGGTGACTATGCAACGCCAATTGGAGTGCGTAATGCTCTTCAAAAGGCGTTGCGAACAATAAAACTGAAGGATCAACCAAGGGAGATTGTCTATGGTGATATAGGCTTAACTTCTATTACAAACTGGGCGAGTTTTTTTCGAGATATGTCCTTGCCCAAATTTCACTGCATCCATCAAGAAGCTGTTATATCTCCATCTCCCGCAAATGGCAGGCTAGACATTCTGCGCGGAGTATGGAATGGTTATATTGATTCGTTTACAGTATTTCGTAATAAGCAGCATTCACTGGCAGTGCGGCGTACAATGGTCCCTCTATGATTTTTGATTCTATGATTTATGAATATTTGCCTGCTTTAGTGTTCAAAAGTAGTGCAATCCAATTGTAAGACTACTTGGACCACGTTCGCGTATACGACTACTTGGGAGGCAAAGCGGTAATTGAATCTAGAGAGGCCCCTGGGATGTCTTCTAATACACGTCTGCTTGAATGTGAAGAATCTCAACCTAGGTAGCTTCCTGGCCAGAAGATACATTAAACATACCCTAGTCCACCTTGCATACATTTTATCAAAATTTAGACCAATTCAATTGAAATAAACTAATAAAATCCGTAATTAATTTTACAAATAATCTAAATCCAATATTTTTTCAAATAAAGGTAGGTGACTCAAAAGGAGCTTAAGTGGAGATAAGACTTATAATAAATTCCTTTAAATGAGCTTACTAAAGGTTGAAGTAAGTCTAAAATAAGACTCGTGTTTGTTTTATTAGTGTTTCTCAGGAGGCCCAGCTTAGGTAATATTCAAGGTAAAAATACTTGAGGTTACTTAATGTGTTAATGGTAACTAGAATTAAGCCTCACGTAAGTAACTTACTTAGATTTGCTCTTCCAAAGACTCATTGAAGGCTCATTTGAAGAGTGTCAGGAGATATTTAGTACATTTTGAGGCTTATATTGAGGAAGGTCTACGTTAGGTGACTTACATTACTTGAATGAACTAAAAGTGGTGCATGTTTAGAAAACTACTTTCAATTTAGATTAATTTGTTACAGGACTTCAATTTCAACTCGGATTGAATTCTTTGAAGTATTCCAAAGAGGAGTTATTTTAGTGCTCAAATCAAGGCCAATTATGCGTAGCTCACTCGGTGCCCCGCCTGCAACAAGTTGCTCACCTACCAAGTGGAGGCCAAAAACCCGAAGAAGAATGTTCAGGCCAGTCAGGCTTGATCTCAGGGTTTCATCAGTACGCCGCTCTGTGCTATTTGCTTATGTTTCTTTGCAATTGGGGAGTACAGTCTAGTCTAATTCCCGAGGAGCCAAAAGTAGAACTAGTACGCCAACAGGAAAAACACGAAGCAATTCTGCTTACACTAGATGGGGAGCTGGGAGCTAACCAGGCAAACATGTATATGCCCATTCCCATTTTCTTTTGAATATTCACACTTACACTGCACTTCCACTTTACCGAACTCCCACTTGAATGTTCCTTCTAATTCTAATTCTGCCTCTGTTTGTAATTAGTAAATAGTAATTAGTGAGAGATCTTGGCTGTTAGCTGTTTCTGTTGCCTTTTAGCCCCCGAACTCAATGCCATAATGCAGACTATACACTGAATCACTTCACTGCGACTCATAGGTCAATTTTAGGCTTAGGCTTAGGCCTGCATCTTGTTTCATAAATCATATACTTCGGACCCCAACAACCAAAAACCGAAAACAAAACCCAAGGCCGCCTACCCAAAGTCCCAAAGGCCATACGTATACCGCTGTGTGGCTTTGATCTATATGCTACAGGCCAGTATATAACAAACAACATTCCCTGTGTTCTGTGTTTCCTCTTCCTCTTGGGCTCTTATCTCTTACTTCTCTATCTAAGTCTAAGTCTATCTGGGTTTAAGTGTTAAGTGTTAAGTGTCTCGTGTTTCCACCTGATTCCGGGTATTCTCTACATTAAGTCTCTCGCCATAAAGTCCCGTGGCACTTCAGCGCGTGGGCACTTGAAAATCATTTGCGGTGTGCGTAGTTCACCTGTTGGTCGCTACGTGAGCTGAGAAACGATGCACTCTGCAAGCAAGGCAGCCGCTTTTTCAGTGGGGGCTCGCACCGTGACCTTGAGCTCCTTGCCCTTGACGAGCACCTTCGCCATGAGGCCCATGAGGACACGGTCCAGTGAACCCTTTTGTCGAGTCTTGGTGTGCATGGCCGCGGCACAAAACAGCCCTTCACCGTTTTCGTCCAGCGCGTCGACCCCAAGCCCGAGCTTCATGTTACGCAGCTTGCCGTGCACCGAGTTGAAGCTGGCAGGGTCCATAGAGAGCTTGGTGCTGCCCTCCACGACCGACTCGTTGGACTCGCCCATGGCGTCCCACTTCCCACCGAAGTGGTTAGCAGCCAGCACCACGGGGCTCAAGAACTGGGTCAGCGTTAACGGAAGCTTGATGGGGTACATGTAGCTTTGCCCCCCAGCGCTGAAAGCAAAGTGAAGCTCGGGCGGCTCCGCGAAAGGAGTCATGAGCTCGACAACCAGGAGTTGAGTTTGGGTGGTTCCCGAGGCAATGGTGTCGGCGTGCTTCGGGAGGTGGCCGCGGATCATGGGGGAGGCCTTGACCAGAGTCACGTCCACCTCGGTGAGGGGACCACTGGCACTCACGTTCTTGTACACCAGCGTGACTCGAGCCTGCGAGCCCCGGTACTCGTGGCGGTAGTACAGGTCCAGATGCTCGTCTTTGAACAGGGTGCCTTGAATGCCTGACATCAGAGGCTTGAAGTAGCCGTCCATAGACGCTACGGCCTCGTCGCTCATCTTGCCCGCCTCGCCGCTTGCAGCCGCGTCGGCTGCCTCAGGGGACACGATCGGGTAGTCGGCGGCAAAGAAAGTGGTGTCCGGCGAGAAGGCCTTCTCCATCGCGGCGGGATCGTCCACGTCCATCACGTCCATCCCCACGTCGTAGGCCGCGTACATCAGGTCGTCCTCGTCAGCTTCTTCGTCCGAGGCCCATGCGGTGTTGGCGCCGTCCCCCTCCGAGCTGCCGTGCTGGCTAGCTTCGCGGCCCGCCATGGCACTCCCACCGGCGCCGTTCACCTCCATTTGGAAGGCTTGGCTCGCGCTCTGGTCCTCTTCCGCGAACAGAGCCATCAAGTCGCCCCCGTACTCGGACTCTTCGTACACGGGCGGCGCGCTGAAGCTGGCAGCCGCAGCCGCTGCTTTGTCCTCGCCGTCGCCGCCGCCGTTCGCGGAGGAGGAGTCCGAGGACTTTTTGGAGGCTGGAGGCGGAGGCGCCTCCGGCAGCTGTTCGCCTACTTCGTAGTTGCCGCTGTCGCCGCTGCCGACGGCGTTGGCCTGAGGAGCTGGGGCTGGGCGTGGTGGCAAAGCAGGCGTTTCGCCTTCTGCGGTGGGCGGTGGCGGCTCGAGCGCGATGGGAGGTGGCGGCGGCGCCATGGCCTCTTCCAGCTCGCGGCGGAGGTGCATGCGCGACATAAACTTCTCGATGAAGTACTCGATCGCAGTCGAGATCTTTTCGGCGTCAGGCGTGCGGAACACCCACTCCATCTTTTTCTTGAAGTTGCCTTCGCTGAAAATTTGCACCGAGAGCGCCGTCTTGTAGTTTTGCTTCATCACGTACCACTTGTAGAAGTCGGTGTAGCACCAGAATTGAATCTCGGTGCGGGTCCCTGCGGGCATGACTTTCTGCACCGAAACCCCCCAGGTCGAGACCTGGAGGATCGAGTTGTAGTCATTGGGGTCCAGCCGGCGGCTCGGGTCAATGCGGGCCTTCACGTAGAAGCTCAGGGTGTCGTCCGGCACGATTGCCACGTCTTCGTCTACCGCCGCGGCAATGAGCTGGAGCCACAGCTGAAGCTCGTCGTTGGACTCCGCACACAGGGTCCATTCGCGCTCGATGGTGGCTATGTCGAAGCTGAACGGCGGGGCGTCCTTGTTTTTGGAGCGCGCGCGCAAGAAGGTAATTTTGCACAAGTCGATCATGTTGCGCTCCTTCCGGTCCGGGTTGTAGAGTGGGGACTCCCAGTACTGCGAGTAGTAGCTCAAGAAGTGCCCCTGCGACGTCTTGTACAGCACGAAGTAGCGCTTAAGCCACGACTTCATCATGCCCCCTTGCTTCAGGAGCCAGCCGTTGTGCATGACCACTTTGCCCCAGTGCGGGCGCACCGTGCCCCGCTGCGCCGTCGGGATGGACTTGGACGAGCCAAAGACCTCTTCGGCGGCCTTCTGCAGGAAGGACTTCTTGCGCTTGGGCGGCGCGTTGGCCTTCACGATCTTCCCGTCGCTGTCCATGACTTGGTAGTTGCCCGTCGGCACCGCAGGCGCCCGCACTTCGCCCATGAGGGTGTGGATCCCCACTACCCGGCGGCCGTGGGTGGTGCCCGGCTGCGCGCTGAGCTTGAGCACCGAGGCGCGGTGCAAGTTCCAGAAGTACTCGAAGCAGACGCGGAAGTTGTTGATGTCGTCCACGCTGAAGAAGTAGTGCCCGTCCTTGCACTCCAGCTGAATCCCGTTGTCCACCACGTCTTCGCCCAAGTCGTAAATGCCCCACGCCGACACGTTTTCAAAGAGCACCACCGTGCGCCGGTCGTCGGAGGTGGCTTCGTTCAAGGTGTCGTTCTCAAACACCAGCCCTTCGTCGTCGACCACCAGCACCGCGTTCTGGCAAAACAAAATTTCGGGCCCCGAAGCCGTGAACACGGGAAACATGCACTGCCCCTCGTGGATGTGATCCAGAGCAATGAGGGTGCGGCGGCTGAACTCCATGGGCATCGGCCGCTCGGGGCCGTTGTGCCGCTCCACCGCAATCTCCCGCATCTTGGTCAGGGCTGGCATTTTGGACTGTTTCAGTTGGGTCAAGTTGGCGCGCTTGCGCTCGAAAGGCTTGGGCTTGGTGGGGCCCGCAAACATGCCCAGGTACGAGAAGCCCGGCACCATGTTCATGGCCAAGTGGCGGTGCTCGATTGCCTCCGCAAACCGTTTCGTAAGCTCGGCTTCCAGCTCCAAGGAGTTCTCCACCGTCAATATCACAAACTCGTTCACGCGCTATAGTGAGGTTATCATTGAATGAGACAAAAATGAGAAGAGATGATAGAGAGTTGCGAAAGAACAGAGCACGCGAAATAACTTGGAAGAATGAAATAAGTCAAATCTTAAGAAAGCAGAGGTGGGACAAGAAAAATGGGCGAAGGGGGGGATATCCAAGAGACAAGGACGCAAGCCTATTTGTCAGGAGCCTGGAGTACCGTGCGCAGCTTCACGCTGGAGTGCTGGTGGTCCCACAGCACGAGTTTCAAGTCGCTGTAGCTGAGGCGAAGGGCGACGTCATCGCTGTCGGAGGTGAAAGTGCCGCTGTCGTCCTCGAAGACCATGCCCTTGGTTTCGCACTTGAGCAGCACTCCGTGGTTGTCGTCCGGGTCGGCAGCAGCAATGGCCTCCGGAGACAGGCGAATGCCCATGTCCTGGAAACAGGGAAGCAAGGGATGAAACATAAACATAATGGCGGCAATAATGGCACCCAGCACAGTCTCGCGGGAATATTCGCTGTTTAGTGTAGCTCAGAAACTTCGAGGAGTCGTTCTGCATAGAACCAAGCAGTAGGCCTCACCTTGGAATACTGCAGAATGCTACTCGAAAAAATACCGAGCTCCGTTTGCCCGCTACCCTCCAGACTGGCAAGCAAGTCCAACATGGACATGGCAGCGCTATCGGCGGCTTCTGCTGCAGCGTCGTCGTCCATTGAAAAGTCCTCCAGCCCTGTTTTGCCGCCGTTCTTTTTCTTCAAGCCCATACTCAAGGCCTGCATGCGCTGCGACGCCGACGACATGTACTCGTCTGCTGAGCGACGCACCTCACGCGAATCTTCTTCGCTCGCCTGTGTCGATCGTCGGGATTTGCTGGCAGCAGGCGGCTCCTCGGCTGCTTCGGGCTTGCTGCTCATCCCCTTGAGCGGCCCTTTCTTGATGGATGTCGACGGCCGGCTCTTAGGGGCCGAGGGTGCCCTTCCACCCCTTGACGAATCCTTTGACGACTTGGCTTCATCTGCTTTGGCGGCCTTGGAAGCAGCAGCGCCAACCATAGGCCGTCGTACGGGGCCGCCGGCTGGTTTGGAGGACATAGATGGTCTTCGCGCTGGAACGCTGGGCTTAGGCGGCATCTTTGCCGCCAAATCCGGGCACCTGCAACAATCACAACGCGCACACGAATGCAGGCATCATGCAACGATCATGCGTGGTACACGAGGCAGGCTGGGCTGACTCACAAAAGCGCAGACGGGAGACGAAAAGTACAATTGAGCGTACACGAAGTCGAACCAACCAACAGTCAGTCTGACAAATCTCAAAAATAGGTTTTGGGAATGCCTACAAAAATGAAAAAACGAAAAAAAAAAGTTGGAAAAAAACAACAACAATGCCCTAATGTAATGGGCTTTCAATGAGCATGAGCAAAGTGTCGTAGTGTCGTCTTCCTTCTTCGCGCCTCTCGCTTCGCTTTCCCTTGTACTGTTTGTGCTCGTGCTTAGGGTCGAAGTCGAAACACAGGGAAAAGGATACATAGGAAACAAACCCGGGTTTTTCGCGTGTGTCGTTTCCAAGAAACAATAAAAGCGCCGCCCTGGGCGTTTCTGGTTTCTAGAAACGAAACATATGGGCCTAGTGCGCTGTTTCTCTCACCATTCACCTGGATATTTCGTTTGCACCTTTTTCTTACGTGGGGCGTCACAGGTGGGATCAGCAGGCACTAAGAAGAGGCAAATCGCGAACAGTTGTACTGGATCCCCATGTATTTGAACGATTGATTTATTTTGGCTGCAGCTACAAGCATTGTCAGCACGATCTTGCCGATCACTAGCGCGGAACCTGCACTCTTCGGGGTATACGCAGTCGACTTGCTCTCAAGGAGGAGGGCCTTGCGAG
>Ga0307979_1002816_pt1 | contig 11905 bp, 17 predicted proteins | sample OrgLakmetage1058_FD_201833 | JGI IMG/M metagenome (GOLD analysis project Ga0307979, IMG submission 201833) | Saline water microbial communities from Organic Lake, Antarctica - #1058 | ecosystem: Environmental > Aquatic > Non-marine Saline and Alkaline > Saline | place: Antarctica: Organic Lake...
TCGCACAGTGGTCCTACATAACACGCAAAGCGCTTGATGCATAAAATATCGTGGCTATACAGGCACGAGCCTTTACAAGCATCTCGCTCAAAGCGCATGAGCTATGGCTTTTCTCTCTCTCCCTCTCTCTTTTCTCTCTCTCTCTCTTTTTTTTTTTTTTTTTCTATTTCTCTCTCTCGTGTTTTCTTTGCACCTTTTTTATTTCTCTACATGTCTGAACCTTCACAAGCTCGTAAAGAAGTCCGTTTGGAGGGCGTCGCAGTCCACCGCAATGGTGGCCAAGTCCGCTGACGTCATGTTGTACATGCAGCTGTCGGCCGCGAAATGGGCAGCGACTTCGGGGCAGTGCACTTTGAGCTTCTTGACCGTGAGAGCTGAGACGCAAACGCAGTCCTTGTAGCCGCGCAAGACTGGAGTGGGCACCGAGGTCGGCACGGGAGTGGGAGATTCCGAAGGTTCCGGTGTGGGCAGCGGCGTAGGCATCAGGGTAGGCACTTCTGTGGGCAGAGGCGTTGGGAGCTGAGTGGGCAGTGGGGTGGGCAGGATAGTGGGTGGGTCAGTGGGCAGGGGCGTTGGCAAATGAGTCGGGGTTGCGGTGGGCAATGGCGTCGGCTGCGGCGTGGGCTCCGGCGAAGGCAAAGGCGAGGGCTCTGGCGTAGGCGACGAAGTTGGCGCCGAAGAGGGCAGTGGAGTTGGCTCCAGGGTAGGCACCGGCGTGGGCATCAGAGTAGGCACCCGCGTCGGGTCTGGCGTTGGCACGTGCGTGGGTTTCGAGGTCGGAATCGGAGATGGCTCTTTGGAAGGCTGTGGGCTCGGCACATGCGTGGGCACGGGTGTGGGTTCCGCGGTGGGGAGAGCGCTGGGCTCAGGGGAGGGCGGCAAAGTGGGGGCATCGGTGGGGCTTGGGGTGGGCATTCCTCGCTTGTCCACCTGTAGAACAAAAATGACACAAAAAGCAATGAAAGGGGCACACGAGGCAAAAAAAAAGGAACGATTGAAATGAGCATGTGCATTGAATGATGCGGTGTTGGATTGCGTATTGTACAGGAGAATGCTTCTCAAATTGATGAAGTGCTACACTCATTTTGCTCTCGAACCCACAAAACCAACCCACACAAACCTACCGCATAATCGCTCGGCAATTGAAACACGTCGAAGCGAAGGGAGCTGTCGCCGCAGCACGCAGTGCCCACGCGCGACTCGAACAACGGCTTCACGTCGTAAAACTGCGCGTGAGCCGCCAGGTATTGGTTGAATTGCATGCCTTGGTCCACCACGAACTCGAGCCGTAGCGCCCCTTGCACGGCGTCGAAAAGCTTCTGAGTGGTGTTGAAACCTGTCGGCAGGGAATAGAAAAGAATGGTGAACAAAAAGAAAGAAAGAAAGGACTACAGCTCATATTGTTTGAGCGACAACAAAGAAGCTCGCACATGTATAGAACTGCATTCTACGAAAAGTAAAACTCACGGTGCAGCATCAATGGCACATTCATTAAAAGCAGGAAGCTCTTACCAGGAAAGCGGTCCCACAGGACGTAAAAGGAAAAGTCAATTTCTACAGCTCGGCACAGTGTCGGCAAAGGCGACGGGACAATGGTGGGCACCGGCGAGGGCGCCGGAGTGGGAACCGAAGTCGGTTGAGGAGTCGGCAAATGCGAGGGTTCGGGGCTCGGAGCGCTGCTGGGTTCCTGCGACGGCGTTTCCGAAGGTGCAGGCGAAGGGGTCATGCTCGGCAAGCTCGTCGGGCTGCGGGTAGTGGGCAGAGACGACGGCTGCGGGGACGGCGGTGGGGTCGGAGCCGGCGAGGGAGGCAGGCTAGGTCTTGAGGTGGGGAGAGAGGACGGCAGAGGGGTGGGCTTTCCCGTCGGGGCGAGGGTAGGCACTGGAGAGGGGTCCGAGGTGGGGACTTGCGTAGGGTCGTGAGTCGGTGCCTCGGTGGGGCGTTGGCTCGGGCGAGGCGTCGGCAGTTGCGTAGGGGTTGGCGTCGGGACTTCACTGCACGTGACGGTGAGCTCAAATTTGCCTTCCTCTTCTTCTGAGGCGCCTTCGACCACCAACCTACGAAGTAAGCCAGCACAGCGAACCAAGGGTAAGAGGAAATAAATTGATCATCGCACACAAGTGCTTTGGACAGAGAGCATGTACCGCAAGCATGAAAGTTTGCCATTTTTTGAAGTACGGTCGTAGAAAGAAACTGATTTCAAATCATCATACCAGTAGTCGCCGAGGTCATGCAGGTCGGCATAGAGCAAGGAGCAAAAGAACCCCGGGGTTTCGGAGGCCACTAAGCTATGGCTTGCATCACTGCTAGACAAAAGCTGGTTTGGTTGCTGGTCGTAAAGGGTCAGAGAGGTTGTAATCAGAGTGTTCACCGAGCAAGTCGTTGCTTTCAGCTGCACTGGTTCGGTGGCTGTAAACTTGTACACCTGGTTTTGGAAAAAGAACAGTGAAAGCGTCAATGAATACATTGTAGTTCAAGATACAGATATCTGTACTACTAGGTGAACTACACGTAAGAGGCAGATATGAAGACAAAGAGCAATCAAGACAGAGCGCAACTGTGTAACGTCAAAATCGTATTCGAAAGAACATACTTTATCGCCGGAATCATTCCCAATGTACGACTCCGCGCCGACATTCGTGGCGCTGACGGTGTCCCCACACGCTACTTGCACGTGCGCTTGCGCTTCGGTGGGGGTCACACTCGGCACTTGCTGCGACGAGGTCTGCAACAATTGCCGCCGCCGTCCTTCCTCGTACAGGGGGTCATGCCACGAGGGCGGGTGCGATTGCCGCGCTTGCTGCCTTCGCGCCTGAGCTTCGGCGGCGACGGTGGCCAATTGCCACTCTTCGCTGCTCGAGAGCTGAATGGAGTGCTTGATTCTTTGCGCGGCAGTTTCTGCACCTCCACCGCCTCCATTGTCACCACCGCTTGTATCAGAAGAAGAAGAAGAAGAGGACGGCGAACGGAAAGGAGGATCAGGCAAGAGGGCTTGTTCGCGGGCGACCCGAGCACGGGCGCGGCGAACAATGGCACCTACGGCGGCATGAGCCGCAGCCGGCGAATCAAACAGCGAAGAGCTGCTAGCACCTTCTACGCCCTCATTCTTGTCATGAGCACCAAGCCCTGCAGCAAGAGCATCGTTATCATTCTCATCGCGATGATGGTCGAAATGGTCATCCGGGTGAGTGAACCCAGCGCGCAACAAGAAAGTGCGCAGGGCCCATCCGGCGGGCTTCGCGAGAGTTTCAACTGCGTGAGCAAGGACGCGGCCACCTTCTTCCCTGTAGCGCGCGACGACGCCTGAATCTGATGCCACTAACGATGCTGCGTCATGATCAGCAGGAGGAGGGTACGCGGCATGTTTGTGGCCGTGCCGCTCGAGAATCGACGTCAAGCGCCTCTGCTGCTTCTTCTTGTAGGACCGAAGGTTGCGCTGGAGCTCCGCGGTGCTTTCAACGGACAACACATAGTCTTCGTCTTCTGCTTCGTCCTTGCCCATGCCTTCTCTTGCCCCCTTTTTTTCCAATAGGCCGCGCCGGAAGCCGCTGATACTCACTACAGGCGCGCGCGTGATGGTGGGTGCTGGCGACGGCTGCGGGCTCGGTATCACCGTAGGTTGCGGGGTTACGGTAGGCGGGTAGGTGTAAACGTCACAGGCTTTGAAACTAGCGGCACCAATCACCGTACAGTTGCGGGTAGCGGTGCCACTCACGATCAGGACGCCGGTGGCGTTGGAGCCTTCACGCACCTATTGAAGTTGCGGTTCCAGAGGAAGGAGTTAGCTTAACTTTTTAAAACCTCTTAATGAAATCAGAATAGTCTTCAAATCACATTCTTTAGAAAAAAACAAAAAAATGAAAGAAATAATATACTATTGACGATTTACCCCCCCCCTTATTTTACCTCCCAGTGCGCTTCGTCCGAATAGAGCCCGCCGCAGGCATAGGGGTAGAAGGTCACGCCACAGGGAAGGCACACGGTCTGCACCGCCGGCTTCGACAAGTTGCCACTGTACCCGTAGTAGGTGGTTTCGGGCAGTGTAAACGTTAAGGTGTCAGTAAGATACAGTACGGTGCCGTCCCAGCCGTCCCCGAAGCTGTCGCTCATGATCACGGTGTAGTCTTGGCAACTGGTAGGGGCGGGGGTGCTCGAGGGCAAAAGAGAGCTGGTAGGTGCTTGTGTTGGCGCACTTGTCATGGAGGGTACTGCCGTAGGCTGAGGCGTCAAGGTGGGTTCAAACGTAGGCATCAGCGTAGGGAAAACCGTTGGAGAATCCGTAGGTGGCCTCGTGCTGGTTGGGTCAAACGTGATTTCTGCCGTTGGACTCGCGCTCGGACGCAAGGTTTTGCCGCCAAAGAGGCCACACACTTGGTTTTGGTCTAAGGCTTGACTCTGCCACACCGACAAGAAGCCTATGGTCGCCTCCAGGTAACTGTCCGCTGGATAATTGCTGCGCCCGAGCCAATGATTGGCACGCGTAGTGTACCGAGGCTCGGCTGCCTTGGGTGAGGTGGTATTGGCCACCAGCACACAATCATGGTACATCAACAGAGTGTTTCCTTCGACGGTCACTACCACATGTGCCCAGGTATTGACAGGCTCAAACACGTCTACCGCACTGGCTGTCGCTGCATATTCACTGCCGTTGCCCACCACCACGGCAAAGGTGGCATCCCCACCGGTGAGCTGATTCGACAGAAACACGTTGTCCAGATTTTCGCCATTCCCGAAATCGAACACTTTGCTCCAGCTGTTGAAGGCCGCGTAATTGACGTACGTTTCTACAGTCATTGGGGCGTCCCCAAAGGCCCAATCTTGCAAATTCACGTAATCGTCGATCCCATCGAGGGTAACGCCCGTGCCCGGCACGCAGGTCACGCCGTTGGTTAGAGTGGCAGTGAGGTTGGAGTAGGTGTCAAAAACGACAACGTCGTTGGTGTCGCAATATCTGCGTGCATGTTGGCATAGAAAGAAGTATGCGTGAGGGGGCGAATGAAAAACAAAAAGCCACTACAGCGAAGATACGATTATTTAGGAGGGTAAAATTCAAACAAAGCGGAGTACACCGACGTTTTTACAATACACACGCCAGGCAGATGAAAGTAGAAGATAAAGACGACTTCTCATTTTACGAGTTCTCGTTTTTACCGGAAGTCCCACGAGTGGTCAGGGTCAGGTGACACCGATGATTTCGTCGGCGACATTGTCGGCACTTGCGATGGCGGCAGCGTTGGTGCACCCGTCGGCTGCGTAGGGCCCATCGTAGGGCCATGTGTTGCTGAAGGGCTCAGGGAAGGGGCCGGCGTGACACTAGGCTCCGGCGAAGGCGGCAAGGAAGGTTGGGTGCTGGTGGTGGGGCTTGGAGTGGGATTTCTCGAAGGAGTTGAAGTAGGGGAGTGCGTGGGCACTCGAGTGGAGGTGGGCTCTGGCGTCGGCGCAGGCACGGGTAGGGCACTCGGAGCAGGACTCGACGTCGGCGATTGGGTTGGGGAGGAGCTGGGAGGCGGCGTGGGCTGGCCCGATGGCAGTGGAGACGGCTGCATGGTCGGGCTGGCAGAAGGCACGATTTGGCGACACGATGACGCTTCGGCGACACGGTTGATGAGCACCCCATCGCCGCGCGTGTAACTGATGGCTTCCGCAAACGACTCCGCAAAGGCCTTGTTTTGATGATGAAGAAGTACGCGGTAAGAGTAGGATTAGTACCGATAAGTAGGTGAGAATTAAAAGAAAGTATCAAAGCACACGCGAAAAACACATTACATGAAGAGGGTGCAGTAGGCAAATGGGCGAAAGTTTGCCTTCAACCCTAACACTGTGGTCGGTAAGAGTGTTTCAAAAATGTGCACTTCCAAAAACAAGACGAATCATGCGCTCACCTGATGGGCATTTGGGTACATGAAATCGCTCACGGACGCAAACTCTACGCGCATCGTGGCGTTCAGCGTGAGGCGAGTCACGAACTCAAAGGTCGGCACCGAGGTCGGCACCGGAGTCGGCACTGGAGAAGGTTTGAGGGTAGTGATGCCGCAGGTAACCGAAAGCTCAAACATCTGCGGAAGGAACCGTGTTGGAGAATCGAGAGGAAAGAAATAATGTAAAGAATTTAGCATCAGGCAGGAACGCAAATAAAACCACACCGCAGGCAGTTCAGAAACAAGAACGATGCGCAGCAGACTATCTTATGAGATCTCAAAACGACTGCCCTTCGAAGTATTCTATTTGAAAAAAGAAAATAAGGAAAAGAAGAAACGATTCTATTACTTACCGGAGTCCCCATATCAGAGCTCACGTCAGTGCTAGCATCCCGCTCGACCAGCACGAAGAGTTCCGTGGTTTTGCTGTCAACAATCACTTCAACGCGGCTGGCTCGGCTGGTGGTGCCGTCCGCTGACGAAAGGGCATACCTGACACGAGAAAGAAGTTATGAGCGAGAAGAAGGAAGAAGAAGGACAAGGAGCTCTTTTGAATTGAGGATCACATAGGCACAAAGCATACCCATATATAGACACACATTCACCAGGAAAGACTCATTTATTATTTAAAAAATCTTTTGAAAAAAGAAAAAGAAAAGAAATTGATTTACCCGTTTGAAACACTGCTAGCGTCACACTCGGCAGAATCATCGCTGATTCCCACCGCCCGATCTTTGTAGTTGACTTGCTCCGACGCGGCCCAAGGGTCAGGGCATTCGTCATAGACGGAGAGCAAGGTGCCAAACGTAGTCCCCGCGCCGCAAGTGTCCACCACGATGGTCGAAGTGAACCCCGCCAAAGAGGGGACTTGGAACCGAAACACGGCGACTTCCTTGGTGCGGTTCTCGAAATTGGGGCCTAGTACGAGGCCACTGTATTCGGGCGCGGAAACGTTCAAAAGGAGCGGCGAGGTAATGGTGTCCCCGCAAGTCATGTCCACGTAGCCAAACTTGCAGGCATACGCGGTGGGGGCAGCAGTGGGTAAGGTAGTGGGCAGGGCGGTGGGCACCGGTGATGGCTCCGGGGTTGGCTGAGGCGTGGGCACTGGAGTAGGCGCTGGGGTGGGCACAGGTGTGGGCGCCGACGTTGGTTTCAAGGTTGGTACAGGGGTGGGCGCCGGAGTTGGAGCACTGCTGGGTTTGGGGGTTGGTGCTGGAGTGGGAATTAGAGAAGGTTTGAACGTGGGGATCTCACTCGGCAGCGGAGAAGGCCTCAGAGTAGGGAACTGCTGCAGTGGCTCGACGGCCACGCTGAGAATCTCTGTAGAGCAATCGCAGAGTGTGCTGTAGCTCTGTGCGAGAGCTCCTGAGGTTACCGCGTCGTTCAAAGAATCGGTCACCGCTTGCGTGAATTCGTCGGCGGTGGTGTAGTTCATGCTGTCCAGAGTGCCCACCACTTCGAACGAGACCACCACCGACGTGGACAAGAGGGCCCGCCTAGACCCGCCAATCATGGTTTCTTCATCTTCCAGTGAAGCAGGAGACGACGCCGATGACAGCAGTGGTGGTGTCTTGAGGTGCTTGCTTTCGCGCAGAGCCGCCAACCGCCGAGCACTACTGGTGCAAATCACTTCAAACGAACGAATGTCTGCAGTGTTAACTCCCACCAGGTAAGGCTCCAATGCTGCATACATGTACTCCATGGTGACGTTTTGGCAAGAGGCCACCACAATCTCCAAGGTCACGTCGACGCCCACCGTATCCTCAGTCGTAGGCGCTAGGGTAGGTGCAAACGAGGGGGTTAGAGTAGGCAGCGCCGTAGGCCGTGGCGACGGAGCCGACGACGGCAGCGGCGTAGGTTGAGCGGTAGGCAGCGGCGTAGGTGACCAAGAGGGCTCCGGAGTCGGCACTGGCGAAGGAGGAAAAGTGGGGGACGCTGACGGCAGTGGAGTAGGCTCAGAGGTGGGCAGCGGCGTGGGGTCAAAAGTGGGGCTACTAGTAGGCACACTGGTAGGCTCAGACGATGGCACAGGTGCTGGCAGTGGCGTAGGCAACGCTGATGGTCGTGGGGTCGGCACTGGGCTCGGTTTCGAGCTAGGTGCTGGCGACGGCAGTGCAGTTGGTTTGGGCGTAGGCACCGGTGTAGGCAGCGGCGTCGGCTGTGGTGTCGGCTGTGGGGTGGGCGCAAGCGAAGGTGCAGGAGTGGGTGCTGGCGTAGGTTTTGGCGTAGGTGCTGGCGAGGGCAATGACGTCGGCATGAGGGAAGGCGCGGGCGTAGGATTGGGGGTAGGCGCAGGCGTTGGCGATGGCGTGGGCTGCGGCGTTGGGAGCGAAGTGGGCGCTGGCGACGGCACTGGAGTGGGGTGGGGCGTGGGGGCTGGCGTGGGCGGTGGGGTGGGCAACGGCAAGGGCGCTAGCGAAGGTCGAGGCGACGGTGCTGGAGATGGCCGAAAACTGGGGCTGGGTGTGGGTTGAAACGAAGGGCTTGGGGTAGGCTGCGGCGTAGGGACAGCAGTGGGGAGAGGTGTCGGCTGTGGAGTGGGCTCAGGTGTGGGCAACGCTGTAGGAGTGACCGTGGGTGCTTCCGAGGGCACGTGAGTAGGCTGTGGCGTCGGAGTCTGCGTGGGCGCATCCAAACACTCGAAGTAAAACTCAAAGTTGCCGAATTGATTCGCTGACGTGCCTTCGAGCATTAACCTACAGTATGATAGCAAAAAGGAGATGCGAATTAGGTGGAACGATAACAAAGAGCGGCGCTTCAAGCGATCAAGAAACACTAAAAATCAAGACACGCAAGTGCACTCTCCGAGCACCAATAGAAGGCACATTCATAGATATTCCTGCACTCAGCAGCCATGTACCAGTAAGTGCCTTTCTCCAGGATGGTATAAGTCATGTAAGCACAGAAGAACGCAGGATCGTTCTCAGCCAAGAGCACCGCGCTGTCTCCACTGAAAGTCGGGCAAGTGTTATAAAGGCGAAGGTACGCGTTGAAATTGGTGGTCGTGCTGTAAGTAACGCCAGCAATCGGGCAGGTCGTCACCTGTTTTTACAAAGATAAGAGTATTAAAAACAGTTAGCATTAAAAAAGTCAAGGTTCTTTCGTTGATCTCATAATGCTGAAATGAGACTCTATCTCTTGTGTCGGGTCAGTAACTTCACAAAATTTCAGAAACAGGCGTAGATGAAAATGAGAAGAAGGCGCACCGTGATGTGCATGGGCTCTCGCACCACCAGCACATAAAGGCGTTCGGGCGAATCAAAGCCCGTGTCGTCTCGGTAGCCCGCCGTGGTGCCACTGTACAAACTAGTGGAGCACTGCAAGTACTCAAACGAGCAAGACGAAGCTGTGGGCTGAGGGCTCGGGATGGGCGCCGGCGCGTGCGTCGGCTGTGGCGAAGGCTTTCCCGTCGGCGCATGCGAGGGCTTGGCTGACGGCTGTGGCGAGGGCTGCGACGTGGGCTCAGGCGAGGGCGCTTGAGTAGGCTCCGAGGTAGGGAGGCCGGAAGGCGAAGGGGTGGGCTGTGGGGTCGGCTGGGGCGTCGGTAAGGGCCGCGGTTGTGGGGTAGGCGCGGGCGTGGGTTGAGGGGTAGGCAGCGGCGACGGGGATGGCGTGGGTTGCGGGGTGGGTTTGGCGGTTGGCAGCGGCGAAGGTCTTGGAGTGGGAGCTGCCGTCGGTCTTGGCGTAGGCGTCGCAGTGGGCCTCGGAGTAGGCGTGGGCGAGGGCGCCGGCGTCGGCTGTGGCGAGGGCAGCGGAGTAGGGATTAAGGAAGGCACAGGAGAGGGTTTTGGTGTTGGCACTGAGGTGGGCGCTGGCGTTGGCACAGGAGAAGGTTTCGCTGTCGGCAGAGGCGAAGGTTTTAGGGTAGGCAACGAAGAAGGTTGTGGCGTGGGCGACGGCGACGGTGCTGGCGTCGGCTGCAGTGTTGGTTGTGGGGTCGGTGCACCGGTAGGCGCTGGAGTAGGTGTTGCCGAGGGCAGAGGCGAAGGCTGAGGGGAAGGAAACGCAGACGGATCTGGCGTAGGTAACAGAGTCGGCAGCGGTGACGGCGACGGCGTGGGCGCGAGCGTCGGCAGTGGCGACGGCTGCAGAGAGGGCGGAGTTGTCGGCCGCGGCGTCGGCACTATTGTCGGGCTCGGCGTCGGTTGTCCCGTCGGCCGGCCCGTCGGCTGTGGCGACGGCACCGGGGTAGGGGCGTGGGTCGGCACGGGCGTGGGGAGGTGCGTGGGCACGGGTGATGGCTTGGGGGTGGGCACGTTGGTGCACGCAAGCGACATTTGAAAAGTGCCCTCGTCGCCTGGCGCCTCGTAGCCTTCGACTACAATCCAGTAGCTGCCGGGGGAGTGAATGTCGTAGGTCAGCACGCTGCACGGTTCGTAGGCCGCGTTTTGGTTGGCCACGACTTCGCCCCCATTGGTGGGGCACCTGTTGTAGACTCGCACGCGCGTGTTGATGTGCGACGACGAAAAGCCACAGGTGTTCACCACAATGCGAGCCGTGTCGAAGGCCAAATACAAGAAATTGACGTCTGTGGGGACACGAGACAGAGGAGTAGAAAAAGCGAGGAGTCAGTCGAATGAACCAAAGAGTCCTTCGCGTGGGGAAATAAAGAGCAAGACACCGTTTTCATTTGTACTCACCGCCTGTAGGGTTTCCCTGGAAGTTCGTGGCGAGCGCGTTGTTGCCTTGCACGGTTTCAGCGCACTTGATGTACTCAAACGAGCAAGAGTCAATGGTGGGCTCAGGCGACGGCATGTGTGTAGGCTGCGGCGTAGGCTCTGAGGTTGGCTTCGGAGTGGGCAAGAGAGTGGGCATAATTGTAGGCTTCGCACTAGGCAAATAGGTGGGCTGAGATGTAGGCTGTGGCGTGGGCTGCCCCGTAGGCGCTGGCGACGGAGCTGGAATGGGTTTGAGAGTAGGCAGCGGCGTGGGCACTGGGCTCGGTACGTGCGAGGGTTGAGGCGAAGGCTCGAGAGAAGGTTTCGACGACGGATGTGGAGTGGGCTGCGACGTGGGCAGCAGCGTGGGCAGCGGCACCGGCACAATGGACGGCGGAGGCGACGGACTGCCTGTCGGTGGCGTCGTAGGTTTGGGAGTGGGAAGTGGCGTAGGAATGAAAGTGGGCAATGGGTATGGCGAAAGCGTCGGCGGTGGAGTAGGCTGTGGCGTTGGCAGTGAAGTTGGCACGTGTATCGGTGAAGGTGTCGGTCGTGGCGTTGGTTCGGGTGTCGGCGAATGAGTCGGAGATGAAGAAGGCAGCGGGGTGGGTTGTGGAGTGGGTCGCGAAGATGGCACTGGAGAAGGCACATGGGTGGGAACAGACGTTGTTTGTCTGAAAGTCGGCGCCAGGGATGGCTCCGGCGTCGGTAGCAGTGTTGGTTGCGGAGTAGGCTGTGGAGTAGGCTCTGAGGTCGGCACGTGCGTCGGTGCTGGCGTGGGCTGAGGCGACGGTTGCGGCGTGGGAGCGCGCGTTGGGAACACAGTTGGCTTTGAACTTGGCCTAGGAGTGGGCCGCGGCGATGGTAGCGGCGAAGGCACATGTGTCGGTGGCGGCGTGGGTTCCGGGGTTGGCAAGTAAGTGGGCGGCTGTGTAGGCGCCGGGATTGGCAACTCTGTAGGTTGCGGCGTAGGCTGTCCCGACGGTGATGGAGACGGCACGTGCGTGGGAGCTGGCGTGGGCTCAGGCGTGGGCTCAGGTGAGGGAGCACTCGTTGGCGAGGGTACAGGCACTTGAGTAGGTTGTGGAGTGGGCCTCGACGAGGGCACTGGAGAAGGCACGTGTGTTGGTTGAAAAGTTGGCCTTGGTGTGGGTGTTCCCGATGGTGCTGGCGTGGGCACATGTGTGGGTACTGGAGTTGGTCTCACGGTAGGCTGCGAAGTAGGCACCGGCAGCGGCACTGACGAAGGCGCTGGAATCGGGCGCTGTGACGGATCTGGCGAGGGCACGGGGGAAGGTACGTGCGTGGGCAGTACTGTGGGCGCCGGAG
>Ga0307979_1002819_pt1 | contig 11902 bp, 5 predicted proteins | sample OrgLakmetage1058_FD_201833 | JGI IMG/M metagenome (GOLD analysis project Ga0307979, IMG submission 201833) | Saline water microbial communities from Organic Lake, Antarctica - #1058 | ecosystem: Environmental > Aquatic > Non-marine Saline and Alkaline > Saline | place: Antarctica: Organic Lake...
AATCGAGAAGACACCCGTACGCTTTTGCAAGCTCGCTGAAGATATTTGGTGGACAAACGATTGACACATCGTCACCCTGCACATTTCACGTATGCGTTTGTTATGCCAGTTGCGTAGGCGAGAGATCATGGAAGTGATGGTGGCGGTCCAAAGTGGCACGCCCCTCCGTGCTCTGAGAGTTCAGCTCAAAAGAAGAGTTTCCGCCCGCAGAGGAGGGCCGGCTTTTGAGACAGGCCTTGAAGGGCCGGAATTAGAAGGCTAACAGGTAGAGAAGAAAACAGCGCAAACTTAACCGAAGAAGCTAATCAGGCGCACATGCCCGGGTTTTTCGTTAGTGCAGTTCCGGGACACTCCTTATTAATCGTATTCGTAATCCTGCGTCTCAAGCTTCCTGCGGTCTGATAGAGGAGTCGTTCCGGGAACTTCTATGGAACCGGAAAATTAAAGAACTTCCCCTTCGGTTCCGGGTTGGTTCACTAACTTTTTGAAGCTATACTTATAATTCCGTTCCATTCGCTGAGTTTTGAGTAGCCGAACTTTCCGTTCGGTTTCGTCCGTTAAGGGTAGCACTCCCACTCCGAGTTCTATTCGGCAGCAAAGTTCGAATTCACTTGCAATACTAAAAAAATTCCTCTTCGAGATCCCGATGATTAGAAAAACGATAAGCAGAAATTGGCTCCAAATCGATTTCCACAATCGAATAAGTCAAATCCGCGGTTTTCAAGACAGCAGCCCGGCTCCTTTTCGAGTTCATTTCTAGTTCGTGAATTCTTTTGAATCGAATTTTTTTTCCGCTGTGGGTTCGTTTATTCGGCGGGAAACGACATTTTCTTTCGTGTAGGAAAACCGGACTTTCCTTTCGGTTCCGTTCAGTTCCTATTCACTAATGAAAAACCGGCACTGGTAGGTTCACCTAATACTAAGAGGTCCAATACAAGGACAGAAGCTTTCTCATGAGAACAGCAAGTTATAAGGTCAACCATGTATTCTTCGGTGGACAAAGGTACAGGAAGATCCGCCTATTGGGCGGATACTTCAGCACTATTAAGATAGTCATCATTCGCTCTGTGTAGGCACGTGCGCGTTCGGTCGTTCTGTCTGTTTAACCCGTTCGCTCCAACAAATGATGACGAAACTTCATCGGCCTCTTATATAGTGAATTAAATTACATCGACCATGACGGTCTTATGTTGGTGGATGGGGTTCCCCAGTCCACTTTTTGTAAGTGAACTATAAGACCAAAGCAAGATAGAAGCCAGTCCATCCTCTATCTAATATATAGACTTTTGATGAAATAAAAGTTTCAGACGTCAATCAATCATAATAGGATTGTTGTAAATTTAAAAAAAAATCAATTCGCAGATTGGTGCACCTCACTTCCCTGCGAGTGGAAACCCGCGCGTTGATTGGTGCTCATCATCAAATGTTGCAGGTTCCGAAAGTTTTGAGACAGGCCCCGAAGGGCCCGAATTAGAAGGCTAACAGGTAGAGAAGAAAAACAAAGCAGCACGAACTAAACCTAAGAAGCTAATCAGGCACACGTGCCCGAGTGGCCATGGAAGTAATGGTAGCGTTTCGAAAGTTTTTGATCCTGAGTTTCAGCTCAAAGTTTTTTTCCGGCGTACTGCGCCACTAAACTTTGAGGTTTATTTTCGAAGGGTTCCCAGGCGCCTCAGACTCTGGCAAACTGTGCAGTAGACTTCTCAACGGGCGATGTATGGCATATACAGGGGATCAAAGCCTCCCCGTGACATCTTCCGAAGAACAACAAATGATGTACGACAAACGACCAAGAGCGATCTATCTCGTCCTCCCTTCGGGGATGTAAGAGACCCGCGCATAACGGCGCTAGACTAAATCTCTCGGGCGGTCCTTGTAGACTGCCCCTCAAACCGATACTTATTACTCATAGTTAGATTTCTATCACTAGAGGCTTAAACCAGCATTTAGGATCGTTACCAGCTAATGTACTGCTAATAGTTTCGGGTGATAATGATAAGAGGTTGTCACGTTAAGAGATTGAGGCTCAAAGTTTGGTTCTTTCGCATAGAGCGCGGGGATTATCGATATCGTTAACTTACCTGTAGTACTTCCTCGGTTCGCCGGCGTAAGCGCTGCTAGGGACACCCCGCGCCTCGCATAGGCACACCCCAATAAGAGCCCGTGGGCCCAAAGCAGAAAAAACAAGGGATAAGCTAAGAGCGTGAGTGTCAAGAGCAACTTGCCCTTCTTATTTCGGGTGTTGAGTCTTGGGAGGTTGTCACGTTAAGAGACTGAGGCTCAAAATTAGGTACTTCTCCTGTTAGTAATCGATTTCCTTCTTGTACTGTTGTACTAAAATTCGTTTAAAGCGCGAGGGCGTATAGCAAATTCCACCACTATCAATACCCGAATTACGTGCAGTGTGTTCCATACTACACGCGCCTGTATTTATCGCATAGAGTATCAGGGAGGCCCATGCACATTTTATGGGTGCCTGGTAAATGGAAAGCCGGTTTCTTGAAAAAAAAAAAAAAAAAGTAGATGCTTTGTGAGCGTTCTTAACTTCTTAATGCAGCTAAGCTAGGCCAGAGTAGTTAGTGGCACTTGGCTTGTTCCGATCTGGTTTGATCTGAGATGTTATGTTGGAACGCGAACGAGTTTGCGAAGTCGAATTACGGCGCGAATCTGTCTCTACCGAGACACCAACGGTCCACGGTCCACGGCCTTTATGAGTATACGTCTAAGAGCTAATAGCTGGTAACTAAAGTAGTAACCAAAAAATCTGGTCGGCTCGCGATGTACAGAGAACACTTCGCTACTAGCTGCTGTGGTTTGGTTTTGATTTTAAGGAACTCTCGTCAAAATTCTTTTTCATTTTTTATCTCCTCCTGTTGGCATTCTAATTCCGGCCCCTCGGGGCCTGTCTCAAAACAAACACGCACATCAAATACATCCGACGGACGGTTGCGTAATAGCTGAGCTTGAGCTTCATGGCCACCTGCGAACGCCCTGGACAGCGAAATTCCACCTGCAGATACTTGCTTCTTGCTTGGCGGTTTAGGGCCCCGATGTCCCGACGGGCCCGGCCATGGTCTCAATGTATACCACGCTTCTTTAGTCCAACTACTTCATAATAGGTTTTCCCTGCGGTACTTGCCTTATGCTTCATCTTTGCTGCCCTCTGGGGTTGTCAAATTCAGCTATTCGGAGCCTGCGTCTAAACTATATATACACAAGACTGTATTGAAGTTCGCCACGGTCAGCCATAGCTAGGAGCTCAAGAGGCATTGCATAATTCAAGTCTACTGCTTCAATCTGAATGTGAAGAAAATTGATGCATTTATATGAAAGTTGATCCTCGATTGATTGCTTTGTTGCGACGTACGAAATGTTGAAATAAAAAATAAATAGGAAGAAAAATAAATAAATAGACCCGGCAGGCACCTTCGTACGTGAACATATGAAAATAGGTAATACAGTCATCAATCGTTACATACCTGCTGGCAGAGCTTCAAGACTCGCGCGCCTTGATCCACCGCATCCTTGGGGCTGTCTCGGGTATCTACGCACACCTATTCATCACGTAGTCAAGCATTGCCACACGCACTCATAAGTCAAAAGATTCACGGAGAGGCAAGGCACCCAAAGCGCTTTTCGAATACGAATGCAGGTCACGGATGATATGAGGACGATGTGAGCAGCGAAAGTGAGGGTTTCTGGGCTCTCACCAAATGCAAAGGCTGAAATTGAGCGCCAGCTTCGCCGCTGCTTCGCAAGCTCCGGTCTCGGGCGTCAAAAAGCACTTCTTCAAAAAGCCGCGTCTCGAACACAAACACCACGTCCAAGGCATGCAATGAGGCTACAGGGGCGTCTTGCCAGCGCTATTGCACAAGCGAAAGGAGTGAAGAGGAATAAAAAGGTAGAGAGAGTGGATAGGTTCCAGAAATTGACATACAGGCCTTATGAGTAGTCCGCATGTTTAGTAGTGACACCAAGTACAGGTAATAAATATGGCTGCAGGCACACGCTAGTGCCCATAACACGCCCCAATTAGCTGCAAGTAACACGCAAACGCCCTACCTGAGGTGCATCTTTGCAGCGCGCCGCGCGTTGCGCGAGCCCTAACACCCCAATGCGGTGGTAGTGGGCTGGCGCTTCGTCTCCCAAGCACTGCGCGATCTCCGCGTAAGGTGTCCCGAACTCAAAACACCTGTAATCCATTTTTATTGCCGCAACAATTACTCTAGACAGCAGATTGGTGTGGCCATCTAGGGCTGCTCGTAATCAGAAACAATCGACTATCGTGGGTGAAGGAGCACCTTTCTCGATACTAGTTGAGAAGGATTGGATAGATCTTTGAAATAAATAAATGCGAAAAATTATGTTCACCTGGGGACGCCTTCCGGGCCGGGCAGCCGCAATTGCTTGCCGACACCGTAGGATTCGGTATCAAAAGCAGCGTTTTGCAACACGGCATGTGCTTCCATGGAACGGTTAATGTTCGACGAACAAATCATGGCGTAACGATACCTGCACATAGCATACATACCCAATATGAAGCAGGTAAATAAGTCGACGCAATCCTTTTAGTAGCGATTTGGATTATATGAGACTGATATACTCGCAGTCAATAAATATATTTATTTTGCCATTCATGGTAACGCTCTACTACCTAGACGGGTACTCAACCATACGAAACGCACTTTGAGGTAGGTAATGGGGCTGGCTGCACGGGCTGTGTGATTTCAACGTCGTCTTCGCCGCGTGGCCGCTTGCTGTTGACCTGATCTTTTGTCATTGAATACGCGCTGTTCAAGGCGTCAATGCTCCCCTAGCTACTTAGCTCGCTAACGTTGTATATGTGTTCGGCAACGTCGCCTACTTCAAGGACAACAGCAATCGTCTGTGGAGCAAAATTTAATGCTTTGCAGGAATCGGCTGTCACGAATAAGCTAGGCTCACGAGATCCCAGCAGTTTTGCTCAGAGCGCTTTAGTATGAAGCTTCTTAGAAGCTCGGGCTAACTTCTTGGGCTTTCGGGTTCCGGGTTTTCGAGCTTGCTTTTAAAATTATATTCTAGGATTCAGTGGAGCCGTTGGAAAGCGTGCAAAAAGAAAAGAAAATGCGCTTGCGCTCAAAGCTAAAACTTTCTTGCTTACTTGACGACCTACTATTGACAGACAGCTGCCTCAGAAAGGTTTCTTGTCGCTCTAATTCACCTGCCTCACACTTCAGGTGTGTTACAATTGCTAGAAGGTCTTCACCCAATATTTGAACAAGTACCCCCCCTTACCTATCGCGCTTAACTTCATCGACATCTTTGCCGGAAAACGTTAACAGAAAAAAAGAGGTATAAGCCTCAAAACCTACACCTGCTGAATGCTGGCTTTAAGAGAAAGTGCAGAGGATCCTGCACGTGAGATAACTTCTATGTGCGAACTTTGGGCGAATGAGGATGGTGGAAAGCCGGCCGCTTCTGGCGATTGTGATGGTAATGACGGCTCTACTCCGCCAAAGCCGTCTGTTGCGCCTCCCACTGGCTTCACCGAGTCAGGGATAATAGACGTGACAGACACCTTCGATGGCATGCCGATTGATATTTCTTCACCACATCTTAACGTCGGCGAGCACAAGGAAGCGCTGTATCAAGCGGCTGCGCTGGCACGGGAAGAAGAAGCGAAGGCAGCTTATGAAGAAGCAGAGAGGATCGAGGCGGCGAAAGAAGCCCTGCTTGAAGAAGCATTGTCCGAAGAAGCCGAGCGCCAGTTTTACGAGCAGCAGCTTCACAACCAGTACCACTTAGCGCAAGCTGACGCCATGCAGCAGCATTACGAAGAAGAAGAAGCTGCGTTCCAGGCAGAACAAATGCTGCGGCAGGAAAAGTACCTGCGGGAACAACAGGAACAGGAATGCCCATTGTCACCTCCTCCAGGTAACGCGAACGACGAGGAACAGCGACAACAGCAGTATTGGAAACAGCAACAGCAGTGGCTAGAAGACAACGAAAACGAAACCAGCGTTGCGCCTCCCCTCGGTGCTTTTTCACCGGAACCGCCTGGCCCAGGCGTCTCGATGCCCGACGTGCTCGCCGATCCTGCTGGTGCTACTATTGCCGCCGCTGCTATTGAGGTGTCGCCCAGTGCAGTAAGCTGCCCGCTTAATGCTTCGGTTGGCAGTGCAAACCAATTGCTCGGCGTCGATGACAGCGCGGACCTTGACAATGTGCTGCGGCAGCCAGTCGCGCTCGACTTCGACCGCATTTCCGTGGCCGAAAATGACAATGTTGGTGACGATATCGAAGATGAAAGAGGCGCCCACGAGGACCAACATGTAGCTATCACTGATGACCAATTTTCTGCAGAAGAATGCAAAGAAGAAATCAAAAATGTGGAAGTCTATGTTGAAGACGAACGTGAGGAAGAGACGGAAGCAGAGGCGCTTGAAGAGGAGTTGTCAGCACCAATACACCACTCGCCTCCGCTGTCTCGCCCGTGCAGTGACGAGACTGCTGAAGAAATTGACGACACCGTTGCTGAAGTTGTGCATGCCGATGCTCATTCCAACTCGTTGCAAGGCAGAAGCAGCAGCCCGGAGCAGCTCGATGAAATTGTCGAAGACCACGTTGACGACGAAGGAAGCGCTCGGGTTGCTGCAATGGATACGGATAGGGACACTTTCGACGCCATCTCACCGTCGTTGCATGCTTCAGAAGTAACGCTTTCAAGAGAAGCAAAGTCGGTTGCAACGAAAGAAGAAGTGGCACCTTCTGAGGCTGCCACACCGCCAGTGAAGCGCCTGTTGAACCGCATTGTTGGACATGACGCACGCAGCAGCGTGGGTAACCCACCTGACATGCCAACGCCACCACCAGCTGCTGAAGTGCTTCAAGATGCAGAGCAGCCGTCACCACCTCTGCCCTCGTCATCGTCGTCGTCGTCGAATGAGGCAACGCCCACAGAATCTCCAGTGTCGCCACCGGTTCATGCGCCACCGTCCACGCAGCGTGCGGTCTCTTCTCTAGCCCAAGATGAGGTGGCCGCACCTAAACCTGACCTGAGAAAAGTGCAACTTCTTGCGACTTCGCGCATTCCGCGGCTCCGCACGCGGCCGTTCGCGGTGTGGGAGCAAGTCAGCTCCTCAACCGGTTTCCCTTTGTCTTCTTCCTCTTCTTCCTTGTCCCCTCGTTCGTCGTCAGCCACTGCCTCGGGTAAGAAAAGTGGTGTGGTGCACGACAGCTCCGTCGACAGCAGCAGCAGCAACACTAGTGGTGGCGACGGATTCTTGAGCGCTTTCTTGTTGGCTGCTGGCGTCGCACCGGCCCAAGCAGTGCGTGCCACGGCTGCTCTCCGGAATGCTGGGCTCAGCGACCATAAGTCGCACGATACAAGCAAGGGTATTCCCACGACCAATGCTACTGCCACTTCTGCTGCTGCTGCTACTGCAACCACTAGCAGCGACGCGAAGAGTGTGTTTGGCGTGCCTGGCTCGGCCCAACGCACCAAAGCGGCGGGTGTATTGAGGTCAGCGGGTGCCAAAGCTTCCGCACTCAAAGCGGTCTTTGCGCTCGTTGACAAGCTCACCACTCAGGAAGACGACCTTGCGGCGGCGGCTGTTTTTGCTTCTGGTCCTGGAGAAGCGCTCAACGCAGCAAGGAGAAATGCAGCAGTGAAACCTGTCACCGCTGCAGCCGCCCCTGCAACTGCAGCTCCTACTGCTGTTCCTCCTGCCCCTGCACTCTCCGCTGTCCCAGTCGTGGCAGACGAAATGCGCATTGACCCTGCCGATGGCGAAGCGTACACCAAGCAAGAATTTGCGGAGGAATATGGCGCGAACTGCGTTGAATGGGACTCTGCGAAGCCCGCTGCGCCGAGACAGGTCTTGCATGCCACGGTTCCTCCAGGTCCGGAAGTAAATACGCCTGGCGAGGCTACAACTAGCAATTCTGCCACTGCTGCAGGAGCAGGCGTGAAGCCAGCAGGAGGTGAGAAGCGAAGCAAATCTTTGGTCGTGCGAAAGCCTCGGGATGACCCTACGGCGTGGGCAGATAAACGGCGGATCAAAACGGAGAAAGCGAAGGAATTGCGCGAAGTAAAGCGGTTTGGGATGTGAAACAATGAGAACATAGACAGAGAGGCAGAAAAAAAAACACCGCGAATTAAAATTCCAGAACGACAGACCAAAGAGGACCAAAATAGATATAAGTGGGCAGATCACTCCTAATCAAGGAACGAAAAGTAGTAGACTAGCCCTATGGAAACTTTAAGAAGCCAAAAGGTTTATGTAGCAGGTCACCACTTATTGATTTCCGAGCTCAAACTCAGACCCAGCACTCACGCGGGCTCTTATTCTTATAACTTATTATTTATAGAATCTGCTTCATACTTCATTAAGCCGCTACTCAAAAAAACTGCACTGGATTTCGCTTCTCTCTATAAAATAGCGCTTCAGCTGGCATTTCACGCGCCTCCTATAAAGGAAGTATCCAGAGGCAAAAAAAAAGACAACCAATTCCAGAAATTTCAGCCGCAATGGCTTCTTCGCTCTTTCGTGCGTGCGGTCTTTTTCTTTTTTTCTTTGCTCTTAAGCTCTGTGGACACACCCGGGCGCAATGGCACGCTGCTCGCCACCGCGTGTCCTGTGTCTTCCAAGTGGCGAAACAGAGCGGACCGCGTCATGAACGCGAGCGAGCAGCCGCGGCACTGGAACCCACCATCAGCTCCGGACGCGGCACCTGCGCCGCCCGCAGCTTTGGTGTTGGCTTTGCCCTTTTTGCCACCTTTGCTCTTAGCTGGTGCCTCAGCCGTGTTGATGATCGAGTACTCCTCGTCGTCCTCAAGTGGCGTTGTAGCACTAGCAGGCCCCTTGTCGTCCTCATTATCACTTTCCGAGCTCGTGTTTGCGTCCACTAAGACTTTGCCGTTGCGGCCCGCTGAAGCTCCTGCTGCTCCTGCTGCGGTTGTTTCGTTGCTATTATCGCTGTCACGAGGAGAGGATCCTGTGTTCAAAGAAGCTGCAAGCGCTTCGGCTAATTCTGCATCTTCAGCCACGGCCTCTGAGGTTGCTTTCGCGGCGAAAGTCTCGTCGTCGTCGTCACCATCCCGTGCAGTGTCTACTTCAGTTGGTGGTGGCGCGGCTGCATTTAAGCCTCGTGCTAGGCCTAACTGCCCTTTCTGCTGCTTTTTCTTTTTCTTCTTGGCCTGCTGTGCCGCTAACCGTTCTAAGAAATCATCGTCGCTTGATTCGTCGCTGTCTGAGTTAACTCCGTCGCCAGAAGGGCTAAAAACAACGGTATTATCAGGAGTAGTTGCCTCAGTTGCATCATGGCCACGTGTAGTGGTGGTGGTGGATGATGGTGTTTGGGCTGAAGTAGGCGACAATCCCTCATTAGCTGACTCGTACTCGGCAGAACTATCGTCGCTGTCGTCACCACCTCCGGAGTGGGGGTTAGTTTTGGTTGGGTGAGCCTTCGCAGTCTTCGCAGCTTTAGCAGCCGCTCGTTCTGCCTGTTTCTCGAGCTTCACAAATTCCGCGATTTTTTTCTTGTGCGCCTTGCTGTTCAAGTGGTTGTCGTACTGGGATTTCGACTTGAAGTCTTTCCCACTGCAAATCTCGCACCGGTAGAACGCCGGCTCTTCTTCCTCTTCTTCTTCTTCTTCCCTTTCGTCTTGGTCGCTTTCGTCGCCGTTCTGTACAGTGCCTTCAGCCTCGTTTCCGCCAGCTAAGTCTACGAAGCTGCTGCCATCTCCACCGCTGTCGCCACCGGCAGCAACACCACCTCCACTGCTACTACTGTTATTACTACTAGCCGTTGCCTTTTTGTTGCCTGCTTTCCCCTTCTTGCCACCTTTCTTTCCCTTTCTCCCTTTCTTGCCGTCGTCGTCGCTGTCTTCGTCAGCGAGTCGCACCGGCCCATGGTAGCCGTTCCTCCGCTCGTCCTCTGCTTGAGCTAACAAGGCAGCGGCTTCTTCTTGTCGCCAAGCTTCGCGCGCGGCAGCAAACTCTTCTTTCGCACGGGCTTTCTCCTGAAGCTTGCGGAGCTCTGCCGCCTCCGCATCTAGCTTTTGCTGCTTGGCAATTTCCACGATGCGAGGGTCTCGTTTCTTCAAGAACGCGGCCAAGTCCCGAATGTCGCTCTGCATTTTGGAGCGCTCCGTCTTGCGAAACCGCGCATTCTCAGCTTCCATGGCGCGGCGAATGCGGCGGTTTTCAGCATCGTTCGGGTTGTACCGGTCGCATTCCGCAAAGGACCGCACGGACACGAAGTCGCACCAGTGGGCGTAGAAAGCGAGCACTTCGTTGGCGGACGCGTTGGCTTTCCGGAAAGGCGGGCTTGCCTGGTACGGCCCACTGCCATTCGGCGCGTCACGGTAGTACCACTCGCGCTCTAATCGGTCGAGCTCGTCGAACAAGCCGGTGAACACGGTGTAAAAACCCTTAGGTTTGTCATCGTAGTCGGCGTAAACCGAGCGTGCGTAGAACACCATCACATTAGGGCCTTGAGGCGGGCGACGAGCGGTAGCGCGAGTGCCGCCACTGCCACTCACTTCGTTGTCTTCGTCGTCTGATACATCGCCAGTGCCATCACCCCCTCGCAAAATTTCTTCGCGGTGGTCGTCGTACCATTTCCGCTCGTTCTTATCCGACAAGACTGAGTACGCGTGGCGCACTTCTTTGAAGCGCTCCGTTGCGACTTCGGCTCGGCCCATGTTACGATCTGGGTGCCATTTCAGCGCTGCCTTTTTGTACGCAGCTTTCACTTCCTCTTCCGAACATCGTCGGTCGGTAATCTCGAGAACATCATAGAAATCGCGCAACCTGGTGGCCATGATTAGGAGTGAGCTATAGAACTATCGTTTGATCCTCCTCTACAATACTAATTTGAAGCCTAGATACTCTTCAATTGATAGCGCCCTCTCGTAGTTGTGCTAGGTTGCAAGCTAGCACGCTGACGACTGCGCTGTGGAGCTTATTCGGCACGCCTCCTGCCACTCGCGTTCTTCTAATCGCCAACTCGAAAGAGGTTGAAATGTATTGAAATGAAGAGACGAAGCAAAAAAAATGAGAAAAATGGCCTTGTAACAACCCTGTAACCTGTAACCCGTCATACTACTGTAGTACAGATCTGGGGACCATGTAAAATTTTGGGCACTCTTAAATGGTCAAATAATCTCAATTCTTGCTCGAATACAGCTAAATTCGAGTGCTATTCGACGAAGCTACAAAGCTACTTATGTTAGGCCGTAATGTCGTCCCGAGCCTATAGAACTAGGCAACTAGTGCATGGCTGATGCGTTCGTAAAGTCGACGCGAATCATGTCTTGGACGATGGCTTATTTATTTTAACCTACAGTGTACTTCTGAGCGAGGGAGTGCGCTAACTCCACTCTCCTGAAGTACTTAATGTATTACTCATCAACAAAGCTTTACTCCAGGGAAGCTAGGCTTCGCCTCAATTATGCATCTACTAGGCAATATAATCAAGTCAGAAATATTGAGTATGTGCCATTCACCAACTCTGAGGTCGCCATAGGTGTATTGAGCAATTCCATTCAAACAAACATGCGAAGGACAGATACGTAGATTATTTTGCTGTAGGCAGTGTATCAAAGTTATCAGCAACAATCAGGAGGAGCAAGTAGGCCGACATTGCTCTCGCGTTCAAATTCTCCCATTAAGCATGACTAAAATTTCCCTGAATTACTTCTGTTGGCCGCGTAGCGACTCGATGGGCATGACAGCACTTCATCAACGTGCGACTATGAAGCAAGCTCGTAGCGCACTATTACACAATGCCTAGATGCAGCAACCTCTCAAGGCAACTCAGGTGCAGCTGCTATATATTCATTCCTTTTGCACAGTCGTAGCGGAGGCAAATGATACTCCGAAGGCACTGCGCTTTGATGCAGCGATAGTAAGTGTGG
>Ga0307979_1002822_pt1 | contig 11895 bp, 10 predicted proteins | sample OrgLakmetage1058_FD_201833 | JGI IMG/M metagenome (GOLD analysis project Ga0307979, IMG submission 201833) | Saline water microbial communities from Organic Lake, Antarctica - #1058 | ecosystem: Environmental > Aquatic > Non-marine Saline and Alkaline > Saline | place: Antarctica: Organic Lake...
TTATCTTGTTGTTGTGCTTTTCTCCTTTCTTCAGGTCGCCGCTGCTGCGCGAGCGGCTGCCAACGATGCCGCAGACCAAGAGGCGGGCTTCCGGAGCGGTCGGAGCCGGTCTGGCGGCGGCAGCAGCAGCGCGAACGACGCGTTGATTGCACGCATGAAAGCGCAAATGGCCAATGGCGCCTCTGCTTCCTCGAGCAGCAGCAGTAGCAGCAACAGCAGCAGTGCGAGGCGGCCTAGCCCGTCCTCGAGGCGCCCGTCTGCCGGCGTGGCAAAGCGAAGAGGGTCTGGAAGCTCGGTCTCGTCGGCGGGTGGTAACGAGGAAGACGACGATGACAACGCGTCCGTGACCTCGTCCGAAGATGGTGACGTCAGCACCAGTGGAAGCCGGCGGCCTAGCCCGTCGGGCCGTCGGCCAAGAGCTGCAGTGGCCAAGAGACGAGACTCGGCATCTTCAGATGTTTCTGCTGATGATCTAGATGGTGTAGACGATAATGCTGGTGGTGACGTCAGCACGAGCGGTAGCCGCCGGCCCAGCCCGTCGGGCCGTCGGCCCAAAGCTGCAGCGGCCAAGAGACGGGACTCGGCATCTTCCGATGTTTCTTCTGACGACTTAAATGGCGCGGATGCCACTGGAGACTCTGCTGCTGTTTCTTCACCTAGCTCATCAGGCCAAAATGCAGACGGTGCCAAAAAGGTGTCACGGCGGCGTAAACCTGGCTCATCCAGCAGCGCAGCAGCAGCGGAGCCGGCAGGAGCAGAGGAAGGCGCCAACGACAACGACGACACTTCGTCAATTGCGTCAGCTGAAGAGAGCAAACCTCCAAGCAGCGCCCCAAAGAAGAAAAGTGCCCGCTCCCGCAGCCCCGCGCCTTCCTTGAAGGCACCCCCGAGACGACGCGACGCTCGCTTTGAGCCTACGAGCGACGCAGAAGACAACGAGGAGGGGACAAGCGGCGGTGGCAGCGCAGACGATGCGAGCAGTGAGCCGCCTATCCCACCTAGCCCCTCAGCAGATGAGAGCAGTTCAGAACCCCTTGCGGCAAATGCGCCGGAGTCAGCAGCGCCCGAGGAACGCCCCCGTGCTCGGTCCCGGAGCCCCGCACCCTCCAAAGCCCCGCCAAAACGACGACCTTCGAACCCTACGGCTGGTGGTGACGGTGCGGGCAGCGACAACGAAAGCAGTGCGACATCAACGCCGGGCAACGACGGCAACGGCAGCAGCAGCAGCAGCGGAGAAGCTCGGCGCCCTAGCCCTGCCACGCGAAGGCCCAAGAGCCCAGCGCCCAGCGCGAAAACACCACCCAAGCGGCGAGACTCCGTTGCCTCCACAGGTTCTACGAACGACAACAACGAAAGAACTTCAGAAGCAAAGACTCCTCCGCCACGCGCGACCGATCGATATGCGTCTGGTGACGAAGAAGAAGAAGAAGTGGAACGCAGAGAAGGCACCCAATCCAAGGCAGCGCCATCCTCGTCGAGTAAGAGTTCTCGCCCGCCTAGCCCAGCAAAGCCGAAAGTTAAAAAATCAACGCCAAAAAGTGGCACTGGCAAGTGACCTTTCGTACCGGGGCAGTGCTAGTGTTATTCTTCTGCCCGCAGCATTGGCTTCTGTGTCATTTGGGTATGTATTAGTTCGAGTTTGAGTTCGTTATTCGATTGGGGGAAATTTTCCTGGGTCGGCGGTCCAATACTAATCGGCCACTCCACCCCCGATTTGCACATGGTGGCCCAGTCACCTAGTGGTTTTCATATTATTCACTTGCAGTTGGAATTTCCGGCGAGTACCCGGGTCGCTAATTTCATGTTATCTTTCGATGTGGTGCGGCACGTGCTGCGTGCTGTAGAAACTGATCTCCCCTGTAAGGGGAAGTTACAGAGGTTGAAGTCACAACTGCTGTGCACTTCCCTTTCCTTTCATAACCTTTTCTATTCAACTAATGCCTAGCACTTCTATTACTTCTACAGGTATAAGGCATCCAGTACTCTAAATGAATTCCTCTGCGAATGATTCTTTCGATCCTACTCATTCCTCGGACTCGGGCTCGGACGGCACTCCGGATAGTTCTGTCTTCAACCTCTGTAACTTCCCCTTAAAGGGGAGATCAGTTTCTACACGTGCTGCGTGCTAAGTGCATGTGGCACTGCGGCCAAGTGGCATATGGCCAACCGCCGTCAAAAAAATGCAATAGAGCCTTTGGTAGCATTTCGCGTGTTTTGGTTTTCACTAGGAAAAACTGAAAATGAATTCAAGAACACAAGAACCAAGACATTTTCCTAAAGAAAAAGGAAAAGGATTTTCCTCAGGTAACAGTAACAGGTAAACCTAAATCCGTGAAAGGCTCTAATATCTATCCCCTGTAACGAAGGAATATTTTTTTTTGTGTCACGAGATATCACTTCATCACGTGTTTCATTGGTGGGTGGTGCGCTCTGCGCTCTTGTTTGCCTCCTTCGGCTCCTTTGCTCATTACTCATTTCTCATTATTTAGTTCATTACGGCTTCGTTACTTGGTGCAGGTTTTCACATCTGAGCATTGCAAGTTTTTGATTGGTTGAAAAACAGCAACCCTAACCCTAACCCCGTACGTTTACTGCAGAATGCTTGGGTGTCAGCCAATCAGAAATCTGCACCAAGTAGATGTCAAAACCTGCACCAAATACGAGATTTACGTTCATTACGCCTATCTGTTGCCTACTACAGCCTGCCCTGTGATACCCCATTGCACAGCAGTGCGCTGGCCAAGATCATAGCATTCAGAATTTAAGTGTATTTATGGACGTCATCGTTCATTGCATGATAGGGAATGAGAACGGACCATCATAGATTTTAGATCGTATCCCTTGAAGGATCTTGAAGGTCTAGCGCCCATACTTTACCTTGACGAGAACACGCGTGCGATATGGCAATATGGGATGCGCTTGTAGAAGGCGGTGTTAAGAGTGTTATCCTAGCTGGCGTCGGTGTCCTCGTTGTTCTTTGCGTATGCTGTGTCTGCTGTTGCAAGATCTGCCGGCGCAAGAATGGTGGACTTGAGGATGAAGACATACTGGTACGCGAATCCTTCAATTCGGGGCTCCTTGGTAACGGAAGCTGGCAAACCAATTCTCACATCGGCCAGCTGGTGTCGATGATATACCCCAACCACGGCTCACTGCAGCGCCTTGGCATGTTGGACTTTAACATGTTGAGTGTCGATGAAGCCGCCGGCCCTTTCGCCGCGGGTGGGGGTGGGGTGCTCTACAAGGGCACCTTTCTCAACAAGCGCGTTGCCATCAAAGCGCTGCACAGCCAAATGTTCGAAGCAAGCGATTTGGAAGAGATCAGCCACGAAGCTGCTTTGCTGGTGCGAGTAGCCCATGAAAACATCGTGAAGCTTTACGGCGTGGCTCACCACCAAGGGTAAACATATGATAGCGAAGACTTTTTGCACTACCTAAGCTCCCTTTCTTTTAAAAAGAGCATTTTGGTATATCTTTCAGAGATTTCCTTTTTGAGGAGATATCTGTCTAGATGTTACCGCACGCGTGTGGCTTGCTCATCAAAAAGAGCATTCCGCCATCTTACGGCCTCGCTCAATGATCTCGATGTACACATCTCTTATCATTTTGGTACATCTTTATGACGACCCCCCCCCCCCCCCCCACATCCCACCCGCTAATCATTGGGTGTACCTACTGGTGAACAGCGTGCTGTATTTGGTGACCGACTACGTGCCCCACACTCTACAATCAGTGGTCGAGCGTGAGGAGTTCACGCCCGCCGACCTCCTGTGGTTCATGCGCCAAGTGATTCGAGCTACTGCCTTCATGCACAGCCGCGGTGTCGCCCATCGAGACCTTAAGGCAAGTCGATGTGTTCCGAATATTTTCTTTTGACGCGCGTGCAGGGGGTTAGATTAAAAATTCACAAGCATTTCCTACTATTTTCAGTCAATATCCTAGCATCCTGTAACGCAACCCCTGTTGTTATGCTTCTTTTCAATCAGCCTGAAAACATTTTACTGACTGCGGAGGGCGACGTGCGGATCTGCGACTTGGGCATTGCGTCCCTGGTGCGCAGCTCGTCGTGCCACCCCCAAAGGGTGGGAGTAGATGCTTTGCCCATGAGCCTCGTGATTGGGTCTCCACCGTGGTCTCCGCCAGAAGCAAGCGCAGGGCATTTAGCTCCTGCGGACGACGGCGATACTTTGAGTCCGCTGCACACGCAAGAGGAGAATGAGGACGCTGGGGTAGATCGCTTCAGCCCAGCGAATGCTGCTAGCCACAATCACCACACCACCGGCATTTCTGTCTTTGATAGCGCATGGGACGTGTTTAGTCTTGCCATGCTTACGTGGTAAGCACCCACAAGGGCTGAAGCAAAGGAGAAAACTTGATCACGTGTTTTTTTATGAACTTCTTGCATTCGTCACAGTATTTTTATCACCTCTTCCTACCCTACTATTCTTAATTACGTGAACTCTAGGTATTTGTGGTATGGTGAGCGACCTTTCGATGAATGCAAATCGCTGCGGGACATGTTGAGGCGCCTGCACCGCGGCGAGCGGCCACCTCTCAGTGCCGCGCCAGTTATGCCTGATCCACTGAGCAAGCTCGTACAGCACATGTGGCGCCAACAACCGCTGTCGCGCTTGCGCATGGACGAGGTAAGCTATCGTAGCGCTCGATGTTAATAATAAGGCTCAGAAAGTTGACTGAATTTCGTTCGTGTGAGGGCAATTTCTGCTCTTTCGTTGATGGCTTCGTGATTTTGCTCGTAGTTCTTTGCCAGTTCTTTCATCCCGCCTAATTTACATGCCTCCGCAGGTGCTCTATCGGTTGGACGGTGAAGTTGCACGGGCTTTAACGCAGCGCCATTTTGCAAGCTTCAAGGGAAAAGCATCTTTCGCAGCAGCCGACGCTGTTGCTTCTTCTGATACCAATCCGGGAGCGCGGTTTCGGCTGTGGCGCATGCAACGTGCGTGCGGGAAACGTTGGCGATGGGCAGTAGGAGAAGTTTTAGGGAAGAATTTTGGCAACGAATTGAGCACTTCGATAAGTGGTAGCAAGAGCTTGAGCACAATTAGCAGCAACGATTCAGGAAAGAGCCTTAGCAGTATGGGTGGCGACGATGAGGTTTCTTCTTCGGATGAGCACTTGAATTTCAGGCATGAGCGAATGGGCAGCGCAGACGTCAAGAGCTCCTCAATTCCAGGCGCTTCGCTGTTTGACCCCCCAATGTCGAAAGTAACGCAACTCACGGCTTCCGGGCCAGGCGCGCCATCGACTCGTTTCCGCAGAAATACTGCTGTTCCTGGCAGTAGCCGGCCGTTGTCGTTTAAACTACTCGTAGGTGTGGCAGAGAACTCACCACAAGGCGAAAGTGAAGACGGCAGCAATTTGTCGACTATAACTTCACCCCTCTTGCAACGCGGCGGGGATAGTCCTCTTCAACGAAAATCACCTGAAAAAAAGAAAAAAAACGTTGTGCGCCGAGTGAAGAGTGAATACAACCCACCGCAGCTTGTGCACATGATGAGTGAAAGTGACGACCAGACTTCAGAAAGTGATGATAGCACAAGCGAGAGAAGCAACATGCGTTCCGAATCTTTGGGGCGGTCAGTGCAACGTGTGGATTCATTGTTGCTTCATGAAAACAGTAAAGCCGTAGAAGTGAAAACCCTCCGAGTGCTCATTGAAGGCTTCCTTGACCGCAAGTCAACCATGGATCCTACGACCTCAAGAGGCAGTGCTACCGGCAGCGCTGATGCTAATGGCGCAGAACGGACTATCAAGTGGAAGCGACGGTATTGCACGGTAGTGTGGGATGATGTCGTCATGGATTGGCGGCTTGTGTACTTTCACGCGGGTTTCCTCCCCAGTCACGTCTTTCAGGAGCCACCTGTTATGGATGGCAGTAGCGATACCTTTGGGAATAACACCACAACCGCCATCAACAGCAGCGGGACAACGACTGACGGCAGCAACGCCAGTGGAAGTGGGGGCATGCCGAGCGAACTTTGGTCGCTTTATCTGCGGCAAAATGTTACAGCTGTACGCTTGCTGGGGGATGGTGAAGTTGCGCAAGATGAAGCTCCCGCTACTGCCGATGCTGAAGCTCTTAGCGCTTGTTTTGTGGTCGATTTGGCGCCCAGTAGCAGCAGCAACAGCAGTAAAGGTGACAACTACGAAGAAAGTATCGGCGGCCAGGACAATTCAGTAGCAGCAGCGTCAGCAGCCGTGCAGCAGCGCGTGTTTCGCGCAGAAACCCCCGACGATGCCTTGCGTTGGGTAAATGCCTTACAAAGCAGTCTCAATCTCGACTCTACCCCAAGAGACCTTCTTAATCACGTTCCCAACCCTTCCTCTAGACAACTAGACGCAAGCCCGAACGTTGACGTTTCTGCGACTAGAAGTCCCTTGCTGTCGCCGTTGTCGATCTCCGAAGAAGGTACTCCTGCTGACCGTGGCAATCATGGACCCGAAGCAGGTGTCTCGAACAGAAGCGCGGAAGGTGCTTCTACCTCCACGCAGTACGAGTCCTCTGTAATTTTGTCAAGAGAGGACTGGATATAGCACCCAGCCGCAGCACAGCGCAATCCATACTTCTGTAGCCATACTCTTAAAGACCGCCCTCAATTGTATCTTGATTTTATTTCTTATTGCATATTACCAATTCCGCTCATGGCGATTTCGAGAAAGTTGAGCAAGGCCCGAAATATTATTGGCGATGTCGATGTGTACGAGGTGTGCATAAGAGATAAGAGGTCCTTGGCGTTGGCAGTAAATCAGCATCCTTGGCGACTTAGCGAAGGGCAAGAGGCAGAAGCCTGGAGGAGAGGTAGCAAAGGGCGCATGCGGAATATAGATAAATATTAATCTGTAGCTGTAGTGTATAGTGTGCCTTAAGTACTGAGTACATTCGCATATGATATTCCTTAAGTCCTAAGTCCTCTATTCTTTACCTTAGTCCTAATCCTGTTGTGTTATTGAGGAATTTCCCCTTTGTGTGGGAGGTTCGACTTCCCGTATTAACGAGATTAAGAGAGCGGGCGATACGTTCTTTCCGGACAATCGGCAGGGTGGGCCCTAGTAAACGCGACTTCACGTCGCAGTCTGAGATTATTGTGTGGTAAATATGGGTAAATTAAGCGCATCAATATCATATGGGTATGGTATTACCTTAGTGCCTGGTGGTGCTGCCTAGGACGTCCGAAATTAGGAGTTAGGAGGCTAACAGCTAAAACAGGCAGGAACACAAAGCAGAGCAACTCATTCCTTTTAATAATTACTTATACCAAGAGGAGCTAACGAGCTAATCAGGCACACATACAGTAGCTTTGAGCCCAATGAAAACAGTGGTACAAGAATTCGATTTTGGCTGCCTGTAGCTATGGCTAACTCCGCGAGCTCTAAGCTTGCACATATATAAATTTCGGGGCCTGTCTTAAATTAGCTCACCACGAAGCCGCTCTCTATATATTTTTTTGATTCTTGAGGTCCACAATGGTCACAAGGGTGCCGGCTCAAGCGAGCCCTTGGTGTTCCCATGTGAGGCTGAGACTCTGGAGTACATTGGCCTTGATTATGTGTATGTAAGTCTTGTTGGCCATAGGTTCGCCCTGTGCTATTTCGTACCATTCCCGGTCTCGAGCTCACTATAAACGTGTACACCACTATTCTCGTAAGTCCCCCTGGACTACTGCGCTGGTGCCGCCCTTGAGTATCAGCTCGCTACCATTCGCCTCGAAGGCTCGCCTTCAATGCATATTAAATCGATGCGCGCGCCTTGTTGCCGGGTGTTGGGCGCGCTATGCACCAACAAAATAATGCGACCTTGTTTCTGTTTGGTGTTCTGCAGAAACTTCTTCAGATTGAAAATGTGTCCAGCCATAATACCATGATAAGAGCTTCGGACTATGGCGCCGCCAGTCTCGCTAGTGGCGCGCTTCTAGCGTTTGCCGTTTTGGCTACGACTGCAAATGCATTCCAACAACCTCTAGTAGTGCACGCCTTTCGGCTACTCCCAGGAGCCGAACTGAAGCAAAGCTTGCTTGACTACGCGACACAACACAATATCCATGCAGGCTATGTGGCGACTTGCGTGGGCTCAGTCTCGAGTGCAACCCTGCGCATGGCCACATGTACTGATCCCAGTAATGCGGGCCAGCGTGTTAGACATTACGACGAGCCTCACGAAATTCTGAGTTTAGTTGGCACGGTTGGGCCAGACGGAGCCCACTTCCATGTAGCCCTCTCAGACGGCGAGGGTAGGGTAGTCGGCGGTCACTTGCTGGCGGCAACGATCTTTACAACGGCTGAAATTGTACTGCACGCTTTGCCAACGACTCGCTTCGCTAGAATCCACGACACAGCTACTGGCTTCACAGAATTGGAGGTGCAGCCGTCTCATGGCGGTGTTTTCAGTTCCCTGCGCGCATTGCGTGCCAAAGTGGCCACCCGATTGCCTTGGCGCAAGAAAAAGCCAATGGGCTCTCTCAGTATCTAATTCGATGTCAAGTTCTAGGTATACTTCAGGAGCCCTCAATGGAATTGCATTTTTTTTGTTATTTGACGAGGGGGGGTGTCGGGCGGGCGCGAGCTGCAACGCGCAGCGCGTACGAGTACTTTTTGTGCAAATCAACGACAAGCAAAGTTGAACTATAAGGCAAATGGATTCTAGAGGAGGAATCCTATGGATAAATCCAGGCCGTTGTATGCCAGTTGGACTTGAAATAGGGGGCCCGCAGACTACTGTCTACTGTCTACAGATACATCTCGAAACTCAAACCTCAACAAGACAACAAGGATGAAGGAGGATAATGCCACAACTGAATGCCACGTATTATTGATTTCCATGTCTCAGCGATTGATGTGCTAGAATTTTTGATTTGTGCCGCCTTAGGGAGATGGAATACTGGCGGGCTGGTAGCTCTATGACTATGATTATGTCATCGAAATTTAATTTTTGATTCAGATTCAGAATTCAGATTCAAATTGGGATTTGGTAATTATCCATAATCACAAGTGAGTGGGGCTTTGATATTGCTCGTGAGGGGCTGTAAAGGGAGGTAGGAGCAAGCGGCATGGCAGTGCCAGTTGAATAACGGGCACTGGCACTGCATCTCCTGTATGTGTAAAATGTGCTGGGCATAAAATGTGCTTCACTAGTCAGATGAGTTCGAAGAAAATAGTAACGCGAGACCGGCCGTGCTTGATATCGAAGGAAAAAAGAGCCGCCTCGTCAGAAGCACAGACAAAAATTGTCTAGTTCGAGTCCGTGGACTCCACTTCAAGGAGGTATTGGGACACTTTCCGGTCGCCGCCACCGGACTTGAACTGGTTGACTATCCAGCTCACCACCCAGCCGAGCACGTGCATGTCGCTCAATTGGCACTCCAGCAGCGGCGCCATTTTGTAAGGGCGGTTGGTCATGGACTTCATGGTCACGTCCATTTCTGTGAGGGTGGTGAGCTTCCCGAAGTCGCACAAGGTCAAGTACACGAGCAGCGGCTTGGACCAGCGCCAGAACCAGGTGGCCTCGTGGTCGGGCACCAAGTTGTGGTATAACATCGTTTTCTTCTTCGTCAGCTTCAGGCTGTGCAGCAGGAGAACCATGACCGTTTAAATGAGATAGGAGACGGAATTCACGAGAGGAGATCCCAAGAAAGAGTGCGCACGATTATCACGAAGAGAACCTAAAAAGGAATACTAGGCACGAACCTGACGTTTCTATTTGAGAAGAAGCTCTGTCAAGCAAGCTACTACTTCACTGCTTTCACACATGCACAAGTTGGCACCCACCTGTGTTTGAAGAGCGGCGGGAAGATGTTGCTAGGAATGACCGGGAACGACTCCATCCAAAGCACGTAGTCGTAGGTTTGCGTCACTTTGGTGACGTCGATGCCCTCGCAGGTCACCTGCTCGCTCAACCCAGCAGCGGCAACTCGCTGCTTGCAAATTTCCACGGCGCCGGCATCCACGTCGATCGCATAAATGGTGAACTTCTTGCGCTGCACCGTGGCAATCACTTGCGGGTTGGTGAAGTAAATGCCGTCACCGACGCCGATGTCGAGGATGGACGCCCCCTCCGGGATCTTGTTCAAGATAGCTGCGATCGCCAAAATTCAAGCAGGATAGGATAAGAAAGGGTGTGAAAGGGGAGCCACAAAGACAAAGAATTCAACACCGCAGGGTTTAGGTTGCTGTAAAAGCTTGAGATAAATATACAGACTAGTGTTTTGTGCTCTGCACTCTATGCTCAGTGGCTTTGTACGCCAAGTTTTCGAAACGTCAAATTGCGCGCGTAAGCCTCATTACGAAACGGGATCAACTGACTACAAGTACCAAGGCTCTCACCGTCGTATGCCCATTGCGTCGACACCGGGTTCTGAGGTCCGAAGAAGCTGCCGTAGACCTTGCTACGAATTGAGTCTGCGAGCGGGGAATAGCGACAGGAAAAGGAAAGAGATAATATAAACTGTGAGCCGTTTGTATGCAGTATCTGGTTCCATAAGCCCCGCATAGAAATAGGAGCGCGTAAGCATGATGTCGACACCAGAAATTCGGTTTAAACCGCTGACATAAGAACTTGCGTGCTCACCGATAATTCCCGGTCCCATGTTTTGAAGTAAGGAGGATAGAAGGGCAGAGGCTCCCTTAACGTAGTCGTGCGTGCTATTTTCTCACGACACGTGATGACGGCTTTTCTTGCGTGAAACGTGGACACTTTTGTAAGAATTCATAGGTTTAGGTTCGAATGACGCATTTTGACTCACGTTGGGTGTCTCTGATGTTGATCTCTTGATGGGTTGTCGAGTAAGTATAGTCGTCAGTTTGTAATTATTCAGTTATATGCAAGTCAAGGCACTGGAAGGTTACCAATGCCAATGATCATGGAGCTGCATGTCTCTGAGATCGCAGCGCTGGAGGTCCTAGATGGGAGGGCAAATGGCTTATACTGCAGCTGCACCCGTCGTGTTTGTGAGCCGGATCCCGGATCCCGGATCCCGGTAACCCGGATCCCGGTAACCCGGATCCCGGATTCTGATATACTGGGCCCTGATCCGTAGACATTACCAACTCAGAATCCCTCGCCTGAAAGCCCATTCACTTTCACAGGAAGGCCGGGGTCATAATCCTACCTAATTAAGTTAGGATCCTTGCCCGCCGCCCTGAACTGGTTCTGCCTAGGCCCAGCACAAACCTGCAAGCTCGCAAGCCAGCTCCAGCCCCTGAACCAACACCAGTGCCAGCTCTAGCGCCAGCTATTGCCTCTTTGTATTAGGAGTAGTTGAATATGGCGCTGTGTCGCTTTTCGCGGACTCCTGCTAGTCCAGTCTACTTAATACTCCCCTAAAATACAAAGAAACACCACTGTGGCATATAGCAACAGAAAAATGTAACCTTCAGAACAAGTCTGACTGAGCTGAGTGCCCTTGTGCGTAATGCAATTGTACTCATTTACTCTCGATTTGCCCTTCGGCCATCAGGCATCAGGAGGTTTGGGAATGGAGTGAGTCAGCTGTCTCCACTTTGACCTGTCCTTGGCAATGGCAATCCACTCATCGAATTCCTTCGAAATGCCCTTACTTTTGAGCGCGTTCTCCAACGTCCTGTGACGGCGGACCATACGTATAATCCATTACATATACTACTACTAAATCCTATATAATTTCCTACCTATAATCCTATATGATTTTATTGGGATTTCATTGGAAATTGTGGGTGGTATGGGTTATGGTGTTTTGGGTATGGTTTTTATAGGTGGTATGGGTTGATAGAGATTGATACTACCGCCGTGGCAGTTGTCACTAATATAATATTTTGATGAAATATTACCCAATCTTGTAGCCATACATATTTGTTTGTATATTAGTGTCTCCTGAACCATAAATTGATAAATACCCCGCATTT
>Ga0307979_1002824_pt1 | contig 11892 bp, 12 predicted proteins | sample OrgLakmetage1058_FD_201833 | JGI IMG/M metagenome (GOLD analysis project Ga0307979, IMG submission 201833) | Saline water microbial communities from Organic Lake, Antarctica - #1058 | ecosystem: Environmental > Aquatic > Non-marine Saline and Alkaline > Saline | place: Antarctica: Organic Lake...
CACAAAGCCCAGAAACAGCCGAACGGAGTCGCTGTAGCTTCGAATTGTCAGGGCACTCAACCCCCTTTGACACAGCAGGTAGTCTTCAAAGAACGCATGTAGTAGCTGGCCGAGCTGCGCCGGCGCACTCACGAAACAGCCTCAGACGCGTTGATCGGTGCGAACCGCTCAAAGCGCTCGTTCGCCAGGTCGAGCAACTCGGGTGTAATCGTCAGGTACCAGGCTGTCGAGCTCGGATTGACATGACCCAGAAACGTGGATAGGTGAACCAGGCGTGCACCTGGATCTTCGCCGGCGCGGTACCAGCGAAGCAGCATACCGACAGCGAACGAGTGGCGCAGACAGTGCAGTCGTGGTGGGGATACACCCGGCGGGATGTCGTAACGATCAAGTACGAGATGGTGGAAGGTCTGCGAGACGGTACCGGGGTTGACTGCGCGACCACCGTAGAATGAAAACACGGGCGCTTCGTCGAGCGTGGCCGCTTTATTGCCTTGAATACTCGCTCGCGCGAAATAGCCGTCCAGCCTCCGTGCAACACCAGGACCGAAGGGAACGAGCCGATCCTTGGAGAACTTCGTGCGGTTTATCCGCAGGAGCTGTCGCTGCTGGTCCACGTCACCCCGCTTGAGCCGGCAGACCTCACCAATGCGAAGTCCGAGGGCATACATCAGCGCGAACATGAGGTGATAGCTTTGTCCCCGATCAGGGCCTTTTGGCCGATCGGGCAAAGCCGCTGCACGATCAAGTAGATCGGTCATCTGCTGAGCGTTGAACAGGAAAGGTTGCAAGGAGGAGGTGCACCTTCGAGGGTCAGCGAGGACAGGAGACGTATGAAGCTGTTCCTGCAGAACGAGCCAGACGAAGAAGCCTCGTATCACGCCGAGCAGGTGGTTGTAGCTGCGTGCAGGCCCTCGCGCACGGGAAACAAGAAAGCGATCTATCAGCGTCGAGTCGATTGCCGCGATATCAGACACGACATGCTCAACGAGAAATCTGTCAAGCAGCCGCAGGACTTTGTCTTCATTGTTGAACTTGCGCGCCAGCGCGCGCTTGTGGTCCAGATAGGCTTGGGCCGGGCCAGCAATCACGCTGGAGAAGCCCTGCCACTGGGCCTTCACAACAGGTCCTCCCCATCACTAAAGGCCATTGTGCGAAGCTTCTCGACATCGATTTTGGTATAAATCTCTGTGGATTGCGGAGACCCATGGCCGACGTAATCACCGGCGCTCTTCAACGAGAAGTCAGCATCAATCAAACGCTGGACACACGTATGGCGCAAGGTATGTGAACCAGGGCGATGCACCTTGATACCGGCTTTGCGCAAATAATGGACAGCCCTGGAGCTCACCGAGTGATGAGTCATCGCGACGTGTGGAGCATACGCTCGGCGAAAAAGGATCCGCTCTTCAGTCCTGGGCCGGGCCTGCTCCAGATAGATGCAGAGTGCTTCGCCGACGATCCTGGATAGTGGATATGCAGTGCAGTGCCCGGCCTTCCTCTCGGGCACCAGCAGTCGATCGCGCTCCCAGTCGATATCATCGAGCGTAAGGGCCGCGACCTCGCGAGCTCGTAATCCGTAGCTGACCAATAGAAGCAAAAGAGCGTAATCACGTTTGCCTGTGCTCGATCGACGTTCGACAGAGTCGAGCATGAGTCCAACCTCAGCCCAGGTGATCGAACGAGGCACCTTGGCAAGACGGTAGTGCTGTACCGTACCGACCGCCGGGGCTAGATCTCGAGTCAGAAGACCCTCTCGCAGCGCGTAGCGAAGAAATACTCGAGTCACGCTGCAGTGTGTCGTCATCGAAGACGGGCCTTGGTTTTGCCGAGCAAGCGTGGTGACAAAACCGCTGAGAACAGGAGCAGAAAGCTCGCCTGGCGAATGGAGCTCGAGCCGGGCGAGATACATCTCGAAACGTACGAGCGTGTGGCGGTAACTGCGGATCGTTGATTCACGAAGACCTCGCTCCTTGCGCAAGTAGTCGAAGAAACCTGGCACGAAGGCAGCGAGAGGTTCGGACGGCAATCGAGACGAGCGCCCTCGCGGAACGAAGTCTGGCAAGAGCCGGGCGAGGAATTGCTCTATCGGGCCACGAGTCTCATTGTCGTACTCCCGGAGCCGATTCGCAGAGCGCGCGTTGACCGAGCGCGCCACCCGTTTAGCGATAAATGAATCGATCTGTGGCGGCAAGTCGGCGATGGAGCGGACGCCGTTGCTCCACGAAAACTCGCCGAAATACCGGAGCAACGGCACTCTCCTACGGATGACTTGTACAGCATGGCCTTGCGCTTCGAGCTGCTTGGCGTACGCCTCAATCTGTTCGCCGAGCCAGCAGGCGCGGATACGGTCGATGGTGTCGGGCTTGGTGAAGTAACGTTCGAGCATAACAATCTCCATTCCTTATTGGGGGAGTAGAGAGTCTGTCAAAATCGATCTGCTCGTTATGTTGCCGTCTGCACATGAAACATCACTGAGCTCAAGGTGAGTGTCGCGACGACAACATAACGACGAGGGCAACATAAGCCCGACAACCTCCGGTCCGGTGTCACCAAAGCTCACCGCTACGAGCCAGACCTCAACCCAACCTACCAGGATATGGCCGCCCATTACGGCGTGGCCGTAGTCCCTACGAGGGTCCGAAAGCCCCGAGATAAAGCCAAGGTAGAAGGCGGTGTGTTGATCGTCGAACGCTGGATCCTGGCGGCGCTGCGCCACCGTCAGCACTTCTCGCTCGGACAGCTCAATGCCACCCTCCGTGAGCTGCTGGAGAAGCTCAATCGCCGCCCTTTCCGAAAGCTGCCCGGTTGCCGGCGCGACCACTTCGAACAGCTGGACAAACCCGCCCTACAGCCCCGGCCAACTGAGCGTTATGTTTACGCGGAATGGAAGAAGGCTCGGGTGAACATCGACTACCACATAGCCGTTGACGGGCATTACTACTCGGTACCCTACACCCTGATCAAGAAGGAAGTGGAGGTCCGGATCACCCACAACACCATTGAGTGTTTTTACCGGGGTAACCGGATCGCCAGCCACCGTCGCTCTGACCAGAAGGGGCGGCATACCACCATCGCCGCCCATATGCCCGAATCCCATCGGCAGGCGGGTGAGTGGTCGCCGGAACGGCTGATTGCCTGGGCGGCCAAGACCGGACCCGCGACGGAAAAGCTCATCCGCACCGCCTTGGGTGCCCGCAAACACCCACAGCAGGCCTACCGCTCCTGTCTGGGCATTCTCCGGCTGGGAAAGAGCTACGGCGAAGCACGACTGGAAGCCGCCTGCCAGCGCGCCCTGATGCTGGGAAGCTGCCGCTATAAAAGCATTGAATCCATCCTCAAACATCGCCTGGACCAGCAGCCCCTGGAAGAACAGCAAGAGCTGGCCTTACCCGATACCCACGACAATATCCGTGGCCCAGCCTACTACCACTGAGGGAACCTGACATGCTGAAACATCCGACTCTGGACAAACTCCATGCCCTCAAATTGACCGGCATGGCCGCCGCACTGACTGATCAGTCGGCCACGCACGACATCACGGAACTGAGCTTCGAGGAACGCCTTGGACTGCTGGTCGATCGGGAAATGACCGAACGAGACAACCGACGCCTGACCAGCCGGCTGCGCCGGGCTGGACTGCGACACACCGCCGTCCTCGAAGACCTGGATTACCGGAACTCACGGGGTCTGGATAAGGGACTGATCCAATCCCTGGCAAGCTGCCAGTGGGTGAAGGAACACCTGAATGTGCTCATCACCGGCCCCACCGGTGTTGGCAAAACCTGGTTGGCCTGTGCCCTGGCACACAAGGCCTGCCGGGAAGGCTACACCGCCCAGTACGTTCGCCTGACCCGGCTGCTACGAGAACTGACCATCGCCAAAGGGGATGGCCAGTACCCCAAACTCCTGACCAACCTGGCCAAAGTGGATGTGTTGATTCTGGATGATTGGGGGCTTATGAAACTGAGTGCAGAGAACCGAAGAGACTTGCTGGAAGTGCTAGAAGACCGTTACGGCCGTCGCTCCACCATCGCCACTAGCCAGCTCCCTATCGAGGAATGGCACGACGTCATCGGTGACGCCACTCTGGCGGATGCCATTCTGGATCGGCTTGTTCACAACGCCTACAAGATCAATCTCAGGGGTGAATCCATGCGAAAACGACAAGCAAAGTTGACGGACACTATGGCTTCGGAGTAACAATGAAAACCCCGCGTCGCTACGCTCCGATGGGTGGCAGCCTTGCTCCGGTCCGGGTGGCAGGCTTCAGGTGGAATGGGTGGCAACCTTCAGCGGTTTACGCATTCTTGTTTCGGTCGATGGAACTCGGTGTATAAAAGATTCAATGAGTGGTCAAAAAAAGGGAAATGGTTGTTGCTGTTCAAAAAGCTTGTCAGTGAGCCGGATACTGAGTGGGAATTTATTGATGGCAGCTATGTAAAAGCTCATCAGCATAGCGCGGGCGCAAGAGGTGCCGACTCACAAGCTATCGGTAAAAGTCGCGCCGGAAATACAACAAAAATTCATTTGGCAGTCGATAGTTACGGCTTACCGATTGAGTTTACAGTGACTGGCGGCGAGATTCATGACAGCACGGCGGCAAGCGAATTAATTGAACCATTGCCGCCGGCTAAAGCCGTGGTAGCGGACAAAGGATATGACAGTGAAAAGATTCGCGAACAGATTAAAAGCAGAGGTGCCATCGCCGTGATTCCAAGAAAGTCGAATTCGGTCATAGGTAATGCGGATATGGATTGGTCGTTATATCGCCACCGTCATTTGGTGGAAAATGCGTTTGCACGCTTGAAACATTTTCGTGGGCTGGCGACGCGCTATGACAAATTGAAACGCAACTATCAGAGCGGCGTCGCCATGGCTTGTGGGTTTTTATGGTTGCCGATGTAATGAAACGTCAACAGACCCTAGCCTGAGCATTGCGGGTCTCTCGCATGCTGGATCCTCTTGGTTGTTTGATGTTTTTGGGTTGCACTTAAAACATACCAAAGCCAAGAGGATTCTTTAACCTTTATCCGAATTATTTCCTGAAAATCAGCCGGTTATTAGTTTCTAGATGGGCACTAGTTAGGCAGATATGCTGTGCCCACGCCACGAAAGCGCGCTATCCAACCCTTCAGTCGGCTGATGTAACCGTTGACGTTCTGAATGTGATATTCCCTGCCGATCACTCGTTGATGATCGAGTGTGATCAGTCGATGATGCGCAATGTCATGCTCGGCCGAGAAGGTTTTATACCAACTGTGTCCGTCCGAACACAAAATTGAATCATGGTCGATGATCGGCTTCAGAAAGGCGTGGACAGCTGATTTACTGAGCATTGGACCTACCAGGTCACTGATATGGCCGTTGCGATCACGAACAATAACGACTTGAACCTTATCCGCTTTCTTCTTTTTGCTGCCTTGCCCTCCGCGCTTCCGAGCCATCCGATGCGTGAGGCGACGCTTGCCCTTACAAGATTCGAGAAACCACGTTTCATCGACTTCAATGATCCCCGATAAGGCGTTGGCATTGGTTTTGGCGGCAGAGGCCAAAAACCGGTGCCGCCAGCGAAATGCGGTTTTTAGATCGATGCCCAAGCGCTTCGCCGTGATGCGTAGCGTTAAGCTATCCAGCATGCAGCCCAGATACGTAAACCACTTATCACGGTGATGCAGTTTGGCTAGAGGCGTACCGGTGAGAGTGTTGAATGTTTTGTGGCAGACTGGATTGTGGCATCGATACCGCTGCAAGCCACCAGAGTGACCCCATTTGACTGGATGCTCGTTGCCGCAGTGAAGGCATAAGGGGTGAGGTCTAGCCGTTTCGATTAGGGTGTCAGCCTGAGCGTTAATCTGCCCAAGAAGTTGATTCGCGAAGTATTTTTTGAGCTTAACAGGGAGGCGGGAAAGTAACTGTTCAATGGCGTTGATGTCTGTTCGCTTCATGGCGTACTCCAGAGAAAAACTGGATGTACAGTAGTTTATACAGTATCGTATGAACATGCCAACAGCAGATACCAACATAGCCATATACGTATAGCTGGCCGATGGAGGATGACACCATGGCGATGAACCCTATCCAGATCCAGTTCCAGCCCGGCCTGTCGATGCCCGAGTTTTTCGAGCGCTATGGGACCGAAGCGCAGTGTGCGGCGGCGTTAGAGCAGACGCGCTGGCCAACCGGCTTTTGCTGCCCGCGCTGCGAGGGCACGACCTGTTCTCGGGTGAACAGGCGTCACCATACGCTGTTCCAGTGCCGCGCCTGTCGCCACCAGACCTCGCTGATCGCCGACACCCTGATGCAGGGCACCAAGCTGGCGTTGACCACCTGGTTCCTGGCGATCCACCTCATCAGCCAAGCCAAGACCGGGCTGTCGTCGCTGGCCCTCAAGCGTGACCTCGGGGTGAGCTACCCGACAGCCTGGCTCATCCACCACAAGGTGATGCAGGCGATGGTGGAGCGCGAGGCGCGCTACGCCCTCGACGGTCAAGTGCAAATCGACGATGCCTACCTGGGCGGCGAGCGCAGCGGCGGCAAGGCCGGGCGCGGATCGGAGAACAAGGTGCCGTTCGTGGCCGCCGTCTCGCTCAACGAGGCGGGCCGTCCGCGGTACGTCAGGCTCACCCCCGTCGCGGCCTTCAGCCGTGAGGCGATCGCCGAGTGGGCCAAGGCAACCCTGGCGTCTGGCAACACGGTATACTCCGACTGACTGGCCTGCTTCGGTGCCGTCACCACCGCGGATTGTACGCATCAGCGCACCGTCGTCGCGGGGCGCAAACCCAAGGACGTGCCCGAGTTTCATTGGATCAATACCATGCTTGGCAATCTCAAGACCAGCCTGTCGGGGACGTACCATGCCTTCGGCTTCCAGAAGTATGCGGCGCACTACCTCGCCGCATTCACCTATCGATTCAATCGCCGCTTTGATCTCAAGGCGCTGCCGACACGGCTGCTCATCGCCGCCGTGCGCTGCAAGCCGCAACCCCAGCGGGTGATTCGGTCGGCTGAGCTTCATTGCTAATCAGGATATTTATTGACAATCTGCATGGTGCGGCTCACCTTAAGATGAGATCACAATTCAAATAATAGGACAAAATGGACAAAACTATTGCAAAAGGACTACGCGTTCTAGAGACGTTAGCGCATCAGGAAACACCAATGGCTGTGAGTGAGGTCGCTACCGTGTGTGATTTGACACGCAGCAACGCGCATCGAACCCTTGCGATACTCGGCTACGTCGAGCAGAAACCAATTTCTTGCCGTTACAAACTCGCACTCAAGATATGGTCACTAGGCGCTTCATTGATCGCGCGTTTGGATATTAAGGAAGTTGCGACGATTTTCCTATGTGAGCTAAATGAAGTAACTGGAGAAACTACGCATCTTTCAGTCCGTGATGGTCACGAGATTCTCTATATCGACAAACTAGAAGCCAAGCATGCCGTGCGTACGTTCACTCGCGTAGGCGGTAGAGCACCGGCATTCTGCGTGGCTACCGGTAAGGCAATGCTGGCATTTCAAAACGAAGTCGTAGTAGAACAAGCCTGTAATGCTATCGTCACCTTTACTCCACAGACCACTTCTGATCCGATTATGCTCCGGGAAGAGCTTTATTTTACGCGTGTGCGAGGTTATGCGATCAATCGTGGTGAATGGCGGGGTGAGGCCTACGGCCTTGCAGTACCCATTCGTGATGTCGAAGGAAAAGTGAACGCCGCAATAGGCATCTCGGCACCATGCGACCGACTTACACGATGACAGAATTGAACAGCTCATACGGCTAGGTCGTAATATGTCCCATGCCCTTGGATACACTGAAAAAGTATTCAAAACACCCTAACAATCGAGAGTGCGATTTCCAAGGCAATTATCAAGAATAAAATGCCTCGGAACCACAGATACCCGGAGGTAGCTTATGGGTGACTCTACAGAAGTAGCGACAACGGAAAATCTAGCAGGATCCGAGCGTAATGGATGGCTTATGACGTCTATTGCTGCTGCTATCGCTTTACTTAACATCTACCTCGTCACATTCACACCAATTTCAGGTTTACGAATTGGTGCCATTCACTTCGCATCGTTTGGATTTCTCTGCGCGTTGCATTTTTCAGTTTTAAAACGACATTCCCGTCATCCGCTTGTAGTCATGCTCGATTATACGGCTAGTTTCATCGTAATAGCCTGTGTCATCTATCTTTTCTTCATGGAAGACGCGCTATACGCACGTGGTGTTAATTTTATAACGAGCGACTGGGTTTTCTCCATTGCTAGCGTCCTCCTCGCGCTAGAATTTGTGCGTCGTGCCGTAGGCTGGGCGATTCCCATTATTGTGCTTATCGCGCTTGGCTATGCCGGTGGTCTTGGACAATTTTTACCTGGTGTTTTTCAGTTTCCCGGACTCTCTGCAGAAATACTTCTTTATCGGAGCTATTTTGGCCCCGATGGGCTCTTTGGCTCGCTGGCGCGAATCTCATATGCCTACGTATTCCTTTTTGTGATATTCGGCGCTTTTTTAAAAAGTTCCGGTGCAAGTGACTTTATCATCGACTTGGCTAGATCGGCGACCGGGCGTCTGCGCGGTGGACCAGGCTTCGTTGCGGTTATGGCGTCAGGACTCATGGGGTCTATTTCAGGATCGGCAGCTGCCAACGTAGCATCAACGGGCTCCGTGACTATTCCAATGATGAAACGTGCTGGCTTCAGGCCTGAATTTGCAGGCGGCTTGGAAACCGCAGCATCGACGGGCGGTCAGATGATGCCTCCAATCATGGGTGCGGGAGCTTTCGTGATGGCGAGCTACACCCAGATTCCCTACGCTACTATAATTGGTGTCGCGCTTTTACCAGCGATTTTGTATTTACTATCAGTTGCTTGTTGGATCAGAATCAATGTTCAAAAATATGATATCAAGGAGATTCATGAGGAAACGCCTCGTTTCCTAAATATTCTCGCACGAGGCTGGATGCACTTATTACCACTCGCAGTGCTTGTCGGCATGCTTGCCGCCAACTTCACCCCCGAAATAGCAGCTGTAGCTGGCATTGGTTCAATCGTAATAGTATCTTGGTTCACTGACCAACCGATAGGTCCGAAGCGCGCAGTGCTTACGCTCGCTGAAGGTTCTCGGACAATGATTCCTACCGCATTACTACTAATTAGTATTGGTATCGTGGTTAATATGCTTGGCACTACTGGTATCGGCAACACCTTCGGGATAATGATTGAGAGCTGGTCTCAAGGCAGCATATTCATCGCTATTATATTAATAGGTTTGGTATCACTTGTGATCGGTATGGGCCTTCCTGTGACCGCGTCGTATATCATATTGGCTACAATGTCGGCGCCCGCCCTCAGCGACATGATTTTGCACGGGCACTTGGTTTCAGCTATCGCTGCCGGAGATGTACCGACTCAGATCGCTACGATGTTTCAGGGGCTAGGTATAGCAGGTGCTGATGAGTTAGGTAGCCTTATCAGCCGCGAGGCAGCGGAAACGTTACTTTCGAATATCCCCGCACCGATGGTCGAGCAGATTACTGGTCAGCTGTTACCCGCAGGTTTAGTGACCACGGCGCTGCTTTCGGCTCATATGATTATTTTCTGGCTGTCACAAGACAGTAACGTCACACCACCTGTTTGCATAGCAGCTTTTGCTGCAGCAGCAATTGCCTCAAGTCCGCCTTTTCGCACGGGTTTCGAAGCATGGAAGATGGCAAAGGGTTTATATATTATACCGCTTTTATTTGCCTTTACTCCTTTTCTTTCCGGCGATCCGCTGGTCGCGTTTGAGATTTTTGTCTTTGCGATATTTGGTCTGTACGCGCTGGCTGGAGGGATATCGGGTTATCTTGAAAATCCGCTCAACATATTAGAGCGCGTTGTGGTATTCACATGTGGTGTAGGTTTGCTATGGCCAGTGACGTGGTATTGGCATCTAGGCTTGCTAGCAGTTTTTTTCATTATTTTTAGACTCAATAAAAAGCATATTGCTATGCACAATGCTAAATAGTCGGCCCTGCATAACTAAAAAGATCAATAATACCAATGTGTTGAGCTGATTTCGAGGTATAATATCCATTGTAAATCTCCCCGTTTCGTCCAAAAACCGGAAGAAAGCCTCATGATTCCACGGGATAATCGCCAAGCACCGCAGCGAGATCTATTGGCAACCTACCTCGAAGACATCCTCAACACCCGGCACGAACTGGTGCAGATGGGAAAGCGGATGGATTGGGCCGCTTGCGAGCAACACTTTGGTCAGTTGTATGCGGTAGAGTCGGAACGCCCCGGTTTACCCATTCGATTGCACGTCGGCTTGCAGGTGCTCAAGCACATACACGGGCTGTCGGATCGTGACATCCTGGATCGCTGGGTTGAGAATCCGTATTGGCAGCATTTTTGTGGCGAAGTGATCTTCCAGCACCGGTCGCCCATGGATGAAACCACAATGATGCGTTTCCGCCATCGCATTTGCGAAGACGGTGCCCGCGAGCTTCTGAGACTGAGCATTGCTCTGGGTCAGGACACGGGCGTCATTGCCCCGGAAAGCCTCAAGATCGCCGTGATCGACACCACGGTCATGCCCAAGGCATTGCCTACCCCAGTGATGCCCGGCTGGTGGGCCGATGCCACCGGCAACTGGTGGCACTGGCCAGGGGTGAAGGCATCACGTTCCGCCAAACCTTCTGCAAGCGACTGACGGCAGGGTCTGACAAGTGGGCCGCTACGCCCACGCCCGGCAGTTCAAGCGGATGCATCGAGTGCTGCGTCAGATGCACCGGGATCTGGGCAAGGTATGCGAGGCCATCGTTGAGCAACGCGCCATGGAGCAACGATCCAAGCCTCTGAATCACAAGCTGCACCAGGCGCTTCGATTACTGACTCAGTACGGCGATCGGTCCATCAAACCCCGGTTGTACAGCTTGCACGAACCCGACGTGGTGTGTATTGCCAAAGGCAAGGCCCGTACCCGGTATGAGTTTGGCTCAAAGGTCAGCGTGGTGACCACGGCCCGGGAGGGTTTTGTACTGGACTGCCAGGCCCTGGCCGGTAATCCCTACGACGGTCACACCGTCGACACAGCACTCAAACGTGTCCTGATGCACACCCATACGATGCCGGAGCATCTACTGGTCGACCGGGGCTATCGTGGGAGTGAGGGCACGTTTCTCTCCAAAGTCCACATCACCGGAAAGCGTCGTGGACGCGGTAAAGTCCACCCGGATCAGCAGCACCGACGAAACAGCATTGAGCCGATCATCGGACACCTAAAAAGCGATGGCCTGATGTTCCGGAACTTCCTCAGAGGATTGACGGGCGACAAAACACACGCCGTATTGTGTGGTGTGGGCCGGAACCTGAGGAAAGTTCTGAGGAAGCTCCGCGAGCTTCTTTGGGCCTGCAAAAAAGAGCGCTATTTTGGACTGATTTTGACTAATTTTGGGTCAATCCTGATGAGGCAGGCTGAATCGCGACAGCTCGGTCACTCATTGGTCGTCTGAAAAAGGCCTTTTTGCAAGGCCGACTAATTCTTTGCGATTTTGGGTACTGTCTCACCGGAGTTGCCATGCGGCGCAGTTAGTAATCGACTTTATTCGCGTCCAACAGGCTGTTATTAGACTTAGCATTGCTCATTCGATCCATTAGACGATTTGGCAACGAACCTTTTTCGTCCACATAGCGTTTTGCTGAGCGAAGGTCTGACCATCCTACCCAGTCCATCAGTTCATTTAGGCTGGCCCCGCTGTCAACAGCCCAGTTGGCTATGCCACGGCGCAACGAATGGCTGCTGTAATCCTCGATGCCGACATTTGACTCCTCCAACAACCGCTTGAGTAGCTTGTTTGTCGAGTTGGCATGCAGTGGCTCTGACCAGACCGCGCCCCACCT
>Ga0307979_1002826_pt1 | contig 11883 bp, 13 predicted proteins | sample OrgLakmetage1058_FD_201833 | JGI IMG/M metagenome (GOLD analysis project Ga0307979, IMG submission 201833) | Saline water microbial communities from Organic Lake, Antarctica - #1058 | ecosystem: Environmental > Aquatic > Non-marine Saline and Alkaline > Saline | place: Antarctica: Organic Lake...
AGAGGTCAAAGTGTGCCTTTCAGCGCGCAAGGCGCCTATTGTTCTGCCCCTGAGCCATAAAAGGCTTTGACGGGACAGGAACTCCTTCCTCGTTCGCGGAGTGGCAGTGAATAGAAAAGCCCCCCTCAAAAATGCAAACAACAACATGCAAGCGGGCCGCTTGTGGCCTAGCGTTCCCTCCCTATCAAAGAGCTAAACCAATATATCTTCCATCAAACGCCACGGACGCTAGTCGTGGTCGTCCTCCAGCGTTTTTCGAAACCCTCGCAAGGCCCTCCACCTTGACTTAGATGTTAGCAAGGCCACGTGGTCATACTAAGGCGTTACTAAGGCAAGGTGGTCATACTAAGGTGTTACCGAGGCAAGGTGGTCCGACTAAGGTGTTAGCAAGGCCACGTGGTCATACTAAGGCGTTACCGAGGCAAGGTGGCCATACTAAGGTGTTACCGAGGCCACGTGGTCATACTAAGGTGTTAGCAAGGCGGGGTGGCCATACTAAGGTGTTACCGAGGCAGGGTGGCCATACTAAGGTGTTACCGAGGCAGGGTGGCCATACTAAGGTCTTACCGAGGCAGAGTGGCCACCCTAAAATTGATCCCTGACGGGGGGGATTTCGGGGGCGCCGCATGGCATGGCGATTGACGTTTTTTTTGTTTGAACAAAAGGAAAAAGGAAACGTCCGACGACGAGACAAACAAAGAACGAAACGAAGATCGCTTTATCGCTTTCCTCTCCACTCCGATATATATCTGCTTGCCTGGCTTACGGCTTCCCTTTGTTACGTCTCTTGGTAAATAATCTCGAGTGAGCTCGTGTAGCGCAGTTACAAGTCTATCTTCTCGCCGAGTCAAGCGTGTTTATCCTTTTTGAGTAAATTTGATGACTCGTGTTGAAAGCTACTGAAATACTATAATTGCGCTTCCGGGATGGGTTGTAACTCGAGCAAAGCTGTGGATAAAGATACTCCAGTTTCAAAGCCTCCAGCTCACGAGCCCGCCACGGCAACTCCAGAGCCAAATTTAAAAGCAGCTCTTGCACCTCCCGTGGACAATAAAGCATCCGCCTACGTTCCTAGTTCTGTGCCTGTAGCGTCTTCAGCACCTTCGCTATCCTCTGCATCACCTGTAAAGCAGACGGCTCCTACATCTCCTTTAGTTGAGGATTCAGCGGCTTCACTGCCGCCTGCAGCTCAAAAAGTGCCTCAGACGACACCTGCAGCAGCGACACATACAGCTATGTTATCAAAAACGCAGCAAAAGCGTTTTGATGAGCTGGTGATAAGGCTGGAGGTAGCCGAGAGCCAAGCGTTGGCAACTGCAGCGGTAGGCGGCCTATCAAAGGACCAACAAGAACGCTATAAAGGATTACTAACGAGACTCGAGGCTGCAGAGAGCCGATGTACAACTAAAGTAGCCGGCTCCAGTCTGACTGAAAAGCAGCAAGAGCGGTATCTAGCCCTGCTATCGAGACTTGAGGCCGCTGAAAAGGAAGCTCAATTGCAAAGATAACTTCCAACTCCAACTTCTCCAAGACTGCGCACACCCAAAGCAGTAACCGGAGGGGGTCAGTTGTGGCAGTACGGTGGCATATGAATGATGAATGATGAATGACGAATGATTTATATTCGGGCGCTATCTACTAAATGATTGAGAAATATGAAGTGCGAGTCATGCGGTCCCAGTTGAATATTATTATTTGTTATCACAACAAAATCATTCCAACCAGACGTATTAACTTCCCACCATCTAAGGCTAGTAAAATTCGCTTAGTAAACATACACCGCGAAGGTCTCATTGGATGGGTCATGGGTTCAGGGAGAATATTGCTCGAATTGGGCTCACAATTATCAATTAAAATTTAAAATCAGAACTACAATTTCTATAATTTATCTATAATTTCCTCCGGTAATTGCTCCCAACTCCAAAGATCAAAGAAATATATACGCATTGATGCACCCAAAGCAAGTTCATGAATCTTATGTAGAAACAGATAGTCGTTCTCAGCTAGCAGGGCCAATAAAATACAAAACGGCATAGTCGGCAGGCGAAGTGATCCAGAACCAGAAACGACACGGCCAAACTTTTTTTTCCAGAAACAGAAAACGTTGTTCCTCCTCTCCTCCTGGCCAAGACGGCAATTATTCGGCATTCCTGCCATCTTTTCGTTTCCGCCGTTTTCGAGTAGCTTCGCTCGGAGTGCCACTGTCCGCAAAGAAATCACTGATGGTCGAGTCGAGAGTGTTTCCGCTTCCAAAAGACGGCGCTGCTGCTGGCGCCCCAGCAGATGCCAACGGATCCTTGAACGCTGCTTCTTCTTTCTCGGCAGCCGATGCCGCCTCTGCAGCTTGTTCGTTGCGGCGCTCTTCAACCCGCCTCGCGAGCTGAACAAGCAGGTCGTCGTCGTCCTCGGCAGCTTCGTTGCTGAAGGGGGTACCCACCATGAGCCCTCCCATCCAGTCGCCAAATTTAGAGTTCGAACTTACAGGCTTACGTTCTTTTTTGCGTTCGAGTTCGCGGCCTTCTTCAACTGCTTGGTTGTCTACAATGCCGAGACCCTGGGCGATGGCCAAGAAGTCGTTTTCCTCGCGCTCGCGTCGAAGGTCATCGATGTCTCCTGCGGGTACAATAAATGTGCAAGACTGGGATGATTGGAGCCAGAGATTTGAAACTATAGATTACAAGAAGCGACAGCTAGTACCTAGACTTTAAGCGAACGTTAATTTTTACATTTATGTTTACCAGGAATACTGGATGTAACGATGCCCGAACATACACGTGCGTTCCTCAGAAACGACGCTTGGAAACTCTCCGAGATCGCAAAGTTTGAAACAGTGAGTACGAAATAAGTACATGCCTTCATTTGCACTGAGGCTATCTTGGTCTCACTCTGATTCAAGATCAAGTGCGTCGATCAGTATCGGTACTGTACCGACTAGCTTGGCCTGCTTTGACATTGGTTACAATTAATTTTACACGGACAGATTTCAGTGTACAACGAATGGGCTAAAGCAAACGCGTTTTCTATCTATTCAAGCAATAGTGGAGTAGAATATTGGATATGTAAGCCATTTCTTGCATACCTCTAGCGCTAGCCTGCTGGTTTAGGCTAGTATAATCGTTGGCAGGAAGCAGCACTAGTTACAAGCTATAAGGACAAAGATTCGCAGCAATATGTAAGAACTGACTACTGTTTGACTGATGATGACTGTCATCACAGACAGAGTCACAGAATTCTAACCGAACCTTTGATGCCCGAAACCCGGATAGTCGTCGTGTACTTAAGCAGAACCTCATCAGGGATGTATACATACTCATCGCTCCCATTGCCACTCAGGTATTTGCTCCTGATCAGTTCCGATTCCGGCATAAGGTGCATTGTCTTTTCCCACACGGGCTCTAAAGGACCGATTTATTTCAGATTTTAGCCCTCAAGTACTTGCACTTCGGGATCGAGTCATGTAATTCTGCCGAATCAAGGATGAAGGCAGAAGGTTAAGGCTTTCAAACAAGGCTATCTCAGTTTCACCCTGGCCGGAATTCCGTTCGGCTAATGTATCAGAATTCGGTTCACTACTTGACACAGATCTCGAAGGGCCGGAATTAGAAGGCCAACAGGAGGAAATACAAAGCAAAGCAGCTTATACGAATGGCGTGCTATAGCAGAGGATAGGTCGGAGTGGAGATCGCAGGCGCACTCGAAACCTATGCCTCCTTCCGATATTGCCATTACGCAAAAGGGCACTCAGCCCCATCAGTGTTTCTTTGCAATTGGGGAGTATAATCGTATCTAATCCAATCTAAAACAACGAGAGATGCTGATTCTAGAGGAGGCGCTAATCAGGAACACATGCCCGAGTCGCCATGAGAGTAATGGTAGCGGCCCAAAGTTACACAGTCTTCCGCGCTCCGAAGTGCTGCTCAAGAGGAGAGTGTCCCCAGAAGAATCGCCCATAACCGAGCAATTACACCTGACTCCATTTGCGTGCAAGCTCCTGCCTGTAATATAGAGAAAAGCAACACAGAAGCCAGCGCTTCGGGCAGGAGTTTCCACCGGCTCGCTGTTCCTCCTACGCACTCGTGCTCCGGCTTATACAAGCCCAAAGGCGCTGTGGCTCAGCGCGTTCACTACTTCTACCCAAATAATTTACCTCAGTGCCAAAATGGATTTGACAAAGGCCCAAAGAGGTCGGAATCAGACAATTAGATGGCGAACAGGTGAAGGCAAAAAGCTAAGCAGATAAAGCTGCTCCCTTTCAGCCTCTTGGCCCTATAAAATTCCTGTCCTTTGGGGTCCAGAGCCTGCATTATGAAATGCAAACACACGGCACCCTGTAACATCGGCTTTGGCTTCATCGGCTTTTCGGAAGCCAAAGCCGTGTTCAGGCAGAAGCTTGCACGCCAATGGGGTCACGCAATTGCTCGGGGGTGGGCGGTTTTTCTTGTAGATCGCCTGTGAGGCTTTACATTAGCCCCCTCCTCTGCGGGCGAAAACTCTCCTTTTGAAGACGGGATGAAAAAAAGTCGAGTTCTTATTTAAGTTCGACTGCGAATTCTTATCTTCTGCGTGCTGCTTAGATCTCAGATCAGATATGCAGGTGGTTAAACCCGGAACTCCTTTATGAGTTTGCCGGATCCTAAAGCCCATGTTGGTGCATTATTCTGCCAAGCGTACTGTTCCTAGCTCCAGCTTTAGATTGCGCAGTTGCGCATGGGTTTGAAATACGAAGCTTACACTTGCCAATTAAAATAGTCTATAGAAAAGGGTCAAGGAAGTGGGATTTCAATGCACCAAGATTCATGAGCGAGGCCAGCTGCTAGGTCACCGAAGTCCCTATTGCAACCATGGCCATGAGAGGTGCGCCCCATCCCTTCCCAATCATCCAATCCTGACCTGGGACCTAGGTTGAACCCAGGGACCTGGGACCCAGGGTATCAGGTATCAGTATCAAGGCAATTCCACAGCCAAACTTAGATCTCAAATACCTGAATATTTCCGTACTTGATTCTGCGTCTTGGACAATCCCAAGGTTTTGATCCACGCTCACGCCAGGGCTATTATTTACTACTAGCGCGATTTACGCATGATTTATGCGCAATTCACGTGCCGTACATGCATAGCAAAAATACGGATGGACGGTATTAAGTGCCATTTGATGGCGTTTGCTCGTACTGAAGTGGCGGGAGATTTTCTTCGTCCCTCGTAGTGCACTTCCCTATCTAGATCCCCGCGGGCATCGGTTCCGCTGCGGTGCTCGCGGCCACTGGGAATGAGAGTGCATATCTTTCTCTGTGTCCCTATGCCCAATGTACTTTGTGGGCTACCTCATAAGAAACCCGCATGTAGGTGAGATTTTGGTTCTAGTTCGAACATGTTGTAGCTCACGCCGAGCTCTTTCGATTGAGCCTTTTGTCACCGGAATCCATTGAAATGGCGATGAGTTCTAATGCCGATCAGACCAAGTTTGCCGAGGCACTCGAGCTCGCTAGCGCCTTACCTCACTGGACTTCAAACGCGTTTATCTCAAAAGGACTAATGCTCTAGAAATGCCAGATTTCTTATGAGGTAGCCCACACTTATCTCGCCACCCTAGAGTCCCAAAATTTACTGGTGGGAATCTTCTTTCTAAATTCTTATGGGGTGAGTCTTGTTGGCGCGCCTGCGTGGCGGGGATGTCGCCCTTCGATTTCGACAGACAAATGGCGGCCTTGTTGATGAAGGCCCTTCTGCTGACGTCACTGTAAAACGGCTTAATTAATTCACGTACGCCAGTCTTTTCAGACTTCAGTATCGTCTATCGTAGAATGTTCAGTTTCCACTTTCCGCGTAGTAATTAGTAATTTGCGCGTCCCCTTTTTGTTTTTTCCGTTCGCCTTTGTCATGAACCCATCTGCAGCCGTTCGCCTTCATCTTCATCATGTACCTAACTGCAAATTTATCTGTGGTGTTAGCTGGGTGCTAGGCAGATGCTAGGGGGTTTTATTCAGAGTTATGTCAGTGCTAGCAATATTAGATATTAGCAATCTTACCTCATTCTGGTATTCCAGTCCGGATTCCGTTGGGAAATGGTTCATGTGAATTGTAGACGAATTAACGAATTAAAAGACGGCAGACAAAAGCAGTATATTCCTTATGTAAAAGAATATCCTCCGGCGCTCCCCTGGCTAGCGCGCGAGGCACGAGGCACGCACCGACTCATGGCGCCCTTATCTCCTTTCCGCAACATCCGCGTCTGTCCCATGTGACCTACTGGTCGCATGGGTTCTGTTCCGCGATGAAGATTGCCTCGAGACCGCATGCCTGTGCGGGACTTTCCGCAACGCGAGCGACCGCTCCATCAAGTACTTCTGCTGGTTGTCGAAACTAGACGTTTGCGGCGACCCGAGAGGGGCGGGAACTGCTGCTGCTGTAGCTTCATCGGCCGCGGCGGCGTCCGCTGCTGCTATGGCAGCGGCTTCCGCAAGCACCCGAAAACGACGGGGCTTGTCCTTGCGATCCCCTCTCTTTGAACTGCTGCTGGTGGGCGTGACTATAACTGGCGGTGGCGGCGAGGGCGGCGACGCCTCTCTTTCGCTCTCCTCTGTGGTGGCGGCGAGTTGCTGTCTTGAACTCGGCCTTTGCAGCCTCTGCTGTCGCGCACTACTACTCCGCCGCGAGGCTTCTTTCTTCCCTCTCCTGCGCGCACGCTGCGCCGACAAGTCGTTTCCCTGGCTCAAGTCGACGTTCAAGCCGCGGCCCAAGTCAAAGAAGAAACGGTCCATTCCCGCGTTGGCGCCCTGGGTCTCCGGCGTCAGGCGTAACCCGAGGCACATGTGACGGCCGTCGGGCGAAATGGAGGCCCGCAATTCCAGCAAACAAAGCGGGGCGGGTTGGTCGGGGCCACTGCTACTGCTACTGCTGGAGTCCCTCGAGCGAACGCGGCACACTAATGTGGTAGTGGAATCCAGCGCAGGTTGTGCGACGAGCAGGTCTACCATGGCAGCCAAGTATGCTGGCCGATCTTCAGTGGCCACCAGTCGGCGCATGACCTAATTATGAGGAAAGTGCGCATAAGAGCGCGCAAGACCAGTCCATGCAGGTAATACACGCAAAAGCAGTAGCTGAAGGACGTGGAGAGGCCACGTCCAAAATGTCGCGTTCAGAAGACAAGATCTGGAGGAGACCACACACTTGAATATAAAATTCAAGGAAACGGGAGTACATACACTGAAAAGAAAAAAAAAATCGTACCGCATCAGGATCTGCAAAGCTAGCCCCATAAATATCTTCTGCCTCTGCTGCGGATACGTAGGTAGACGCCATGGCACCGTTACATAGAAATCCAAACGCGCCATCAACAGCGGCCTGGACCATCACGGAGGCGTCCCCACTGATCCCGTCCGTGAGGGATGCTACGGAAAGCGGCACAGACATAGCACGGCGCGCTTCGGAAGTTAAAGTAGCAGGGCGCGCAACGAACTGCATGACCATGGGCGACGGCTCGGAGGCGCCTCTGACGGCGTCATCCAGGTTGAACATCTGCACATAGGCGTGGGGGAGGGGGATGCGCGTGGGTTGAAGGTAAGAGAAGGATTCGATTGATTATGCGCGCGCCTTCCCCCTGACCCTATATCACTTGAAATTACTCAAACACACACACACATAATCACCTCGGCAAGCTCAGCCACAGCGTCGTGGACATCTTCGAAGCCCGAGCAGCATGCTACACCAAGCAACCAACTTGACACCGCAGCGAACTTCGCCCGCAACTGCGGGTCTTTAGAAGCAAAGCGCGCTGACGCATGCATCTCTGAAAGTAATATATTTAATAAGGTGTAAGGAGGGTGCCGCTTTCGTGCGCTGTGCTTCGAATTGGGGCTGCCGCCCGAGTGCGGCGGAGTCGCGCATGATATTACAAATTGAGGCATCCTTGTTAAGTCCTGTTGAACAAACAAGGAGGAAGTGAGTGACGTTGTTGCCGGAATCGGGTATGGCAGTGCTCTTCACCTGCGCTAACGGAGCATGGGCAGTCAGAGCTGCAGCTTGGGGGTCATCTCAACGGCAACCACACGGCGGATACGACAACGCTGATGAACTGATGAACGAGGGCGATGCATGAATGGATTTGAGCAGATTCGTCCAGGCCAACTGGTGACGTCCAGGTTCTTGAAGAAGTGCAGAACATTTGGGCTTCTGGTGATCTCTGATTGGTGAACATTTTTCTGCATCCCCCCCGTTTCGCGAACCGTGGAAAAATTGTTCCTTCTCCGTAAATATGATGTGCAAGATGGCGAAACGACGAGATGACGAAATGACGAGATGACGAAATGACTATTCTTGAATGCGAAATCTGAGAGATAGTTGTTGCGCGAGATTTTGAGCAACGAGGGAGGGGAAGGAACAGAAGAACTGACGACTCAGATATATAAGATCATCTGCACTTACCGAACCCAGAACTTGTCATGGTAGCTCGTCTCGCGTTCCTGACAATATTCGCCGCTCGTGCTGCCGGTTTAGGAAGCTTGAATGCGAGGCAGTTCTGGCTTAGGCCAAGTCGAGCCTCGCGGCTGTCGACTCCTGATGACTCCGCTGACAACATCAATGATTGGACTATGGGAGACTGGGATAGCGAACCTGATGACGCAGCTTCTTTAGACATTGACGCATTGTTCCGAGAGGAAACAAAAGTTAGTGATAGTGACGCTGCATTGGAAGCGTTGATAGCATCCAATTCCATGGATTCAACTTTTTCGGAGCAGGGCATCCAGGCCCAAGAACTAGATCAAAGGCTTGCCAACCAAACCACTGACGACGGTCGTGAGCTGCAGGAGTCACCAGTAGATGCAACGATGACAATGGAACTGCTGGAACCGGGATCAGAGGGCTCGGATCCAGCTTTGTCAGCAGCGCAAGTCGCGTCATTTACTGAGGCAATGACGTCGGACAGTTTGGCGTTACGCGATGCTCAGTTGGGGCTAGCAGACAGCCACGAGCTTGTAGAGCTCGATTCCAAAGGCGAGCCATTCCACGAACGGTGCGGTCTTTCGCATGAAGCCGAAACTCTTGTAGCTACATACATAGGGTTGAAAGAAAGTATGAGAGTGGCTTTCGAAACAATATTCGGATCATCTTTACTTCATTGAGCATGATTTCACCGTCTCAAACGCAGGCTCCTCTGCCACTTTTCTCCCTTCTCTTTACACAGATTCGTTTATGTCGATGAGCACACGTGCATCGGCTGCACCATGTGCGCCACTACGGCGCGTTCCACATTCTTCCTCGAAGAAACTTGGGGCCGCGCAAGAGTCTTCCAGCAGCAGGTCCGCAAGGGTGGGGGGGACTGGTGCTTGTTGTGAGTGTAAGAATGTGCGTGTGACGAGGCAGAAGATGCTCGGCACAGTGAACGGAGGCACTGCTTGAATTTATGAGGAGATGCTTGTCGTATATTTCCGATCAGAATATTCATTCAATGCTTTCAGTTGACTTCCGCATCATGTGCAAAGTTTTGGCCAGCGTTTTCTTTTCTTTTCTTTTTTTCTAGGAATATTAAAGTCTATGGCATTCGTGTCTCTTCATTGCAGGGCGACGATGAAGAGATCATTGAGGAGGCCATTGACACGTGTCCCGTGAACTGCATTCATTACGTGCCGTGGGATGAGCTCAAGGCGCTCGAGCAAGGGCGCCGTGGCCAGGTCATCAACAACGCCGCGCGGTTGGTTGGCAACCAAGAAACCGGCGGGATCAGTGGTGGGGGCGGGATCGGCGCTCTGCGGCCGACGGGCCCTCAGGACATCAGCGGGAACCGGGCGCCGCGCTGTAACAACTGCCCTGGCAACGGCTGCAAAAATTGCCCCATGTATGGCGTCGGGGAAAACCCCAAGTTTGTGGAGCGAGAACGGGTCAAACGAGGAAAGCGCCAAGCGCGCGAGCGGGCTGCTGGTGGAAGCGTTGATGGAGGCCGCCGTGTTGACCTGTAGCTCATGTGATGCGCTGATATGATACGATAATACATGGCCAAGAACTTTTTCTTGGCTGTGCCTAAGTTATGAGGTACAGCACAAACACAGCATATTTTTTGAACTGGTGCTACTTGTTTCTTGTTTATTATTAAGTTGAGCCGCGATTGCCCTACGATGATTTCATGTGGCCGCGCGTGGCCAATGCCCGTTCTTGCTTCTCGGTTTACACATCCAAGAAAATCTTTGCTTCGTGCTTCGCATGCCTCCGTTTTTCCGCCGCGTTCTCAAATCTCAAATAAGAAAAAGATGGGGACCGCGGGACATAGAGTTAGTCGCGGTCGGATTAATTCATTGGGTATGTAATGAATTCGATAACAGTGGCTACATAAAGGAAGGTATCCAGGCCAAGCAGCGCTCTCGCCATAAACCGGTAACCGGCAAACCGCAATATAATAATTAATGCATAACGATTAAATTCAATGGAATACACTAGGGAAAGGAAGGTAATTTCAATACTACACAAAAGCCAAGTAAAAATCGATGGCGCACTATGACATCTTAAACGCATTGAAAACCGCTGGCTTCGACTCGAACTCGAACTAATACAAACCCAAATGACACAGAAGCCAATACTGACTCGCACCAAAACAGTTCAAGACCAGGGCTGGTCGCCCCTTGTTCGCATTATCCCACTTTATTCGGCAAGCGGCGGCTTGATGCCATCGTGGACGCGGAACGACGACGCCACTTCGCGCAGCCTGTCTTCCACCTTCTTGTACCGGATGTCTGTCGACGCGCCGAGCATTGCCTGTGTCGATTTGTCTCCCACCGCGCACACCGACCCCACGCCACGGCGGTTGATTTCGAAGCCAGCGCCCGTGAGGAGCGTGTACTCGTACTCGACCAGGTAGTATGGGGAGTCGGTGGCTGCCTCTAACTTCTTGAACTTCTTCAGCTTGAAGCCTTGCACCTGTGCCGCGCCCTTGACCGTGAGCCCTGCGTAGACGATGTCTTCAAGCGTAGCCCGGTCACCAAGGTTGCGGCCCGCGAGAGGGGCACCGTAAAAAAACGAGCACGAGTCACCTTTGCCGTAATCCCCAGTGCTCACTGTGCCGTCTTCCCCATTCTTGTTGATGTTGGGACGCACAAGCAACCACCCGCTCGGAGTGTGGAAAGTGACGAGCAGAGGGTCTACACCTTGCAGCGCGCGGCCATAAAATTCAATCACAGGGCTGTAGCCGTCGGGGCACGGAGCGTAGTCTTTCACTCCGTACGACAGCATTTGGTTAGAAAAATCATCTGCGCTCAGAGCCAAAGCCAACCTCGGTTGAGACACAACTGCCGCCAAGCCTAAGCCAAGTCCGCCAAGGGCTGCGCGCCGTCCGACAGCGAATTGTTCGAGCTGCGCCTCCGGCACAGCCTGTCTCTGCACGGGGCTCAAAGAGCGCTGAGCCACCGATGGCAAAAACGCCGAGGATTCGACTGCGAAAAACGCAATTGCGAGCAGTGCGCGAGAACTCGGCGACATGCTTTGAATCCTAAGTAAAGTACGAAGAAGTTGCCCTCGAAGTCCTTGAAGCAAAGACAAACGAAGCGAAGTGGAGGTCAACAGGAACAGGGATGAGGCGGCAAAAGAAGTATATCTTGCTTTATCCCTGTAGTAAATCTGTTCACTTCCGTCTTCCGTCGAATTCACACCTTTCGCATTCCCATGCAGCATCTAGTCTAGTCTAGTTAATACTCTCCCAAAAACAAAGAAAGACAAGTACACAGCAGTCACAGAGGCACATAAAGAATGCACTTGAGCTGCAAATGCGCTAGCGAATTCGCTCCAGAAGGCTAATTAAGGCTCCAACTGGCGCCTTTCCTCCGAACAAGTCGGCGGGACTGAGTGCTCGTTCGTGTGTCACGTCCCAGGTCCACGAGGCAATTCTCTGGGCTATTTTCG
>Ga0307979_1002830_pt1 | contig 11865 bp, 9 predicted proteins | sample OrgLakmetage1058_FD_201833 | JGI IMG/M metagenome (GOLD analysis project Ga0307979, IMG submission 201833) | Saline water microbial communities from Organic Lake, Antarctica - #1058 | ecosystem: Environmental > Aquatic > Non-marine Saline and Alkaline > Saline | place: Antarctica: Organic Lake...
CTTGGAACTTTCCGAAGTTCTTGTTTGAGCCCGTGGCTCGGTCTGTTCGCATCCAGCTCGCCGTGCGAGCGTGTTGCTCAGAGGTTGGTTGACGATGTCGGCCGCAATTAGGAATCGCATTCCGACAAAGCAAAGCAGCTCAAACTAAAGCTAAGAAGCTAATCAGGCGCACATGCCCGAGAAATTCCATATCAACCTGCTAGACCTAACACATCAAACGAAATTCTTGCCGCTATTTCACTGCCGCTGTTGTTGCTACATAGCTACTTACTCAGGAGACTTATCATTACGGTCTTGCAAGACCGTCTTACATGCATGCCGGTATACCAGTACGCACATCAACGGATCTACGACAAACGGGGAAGGATCAGCTGCTCGTGAATGGTGTGCAACACACACACACACACAGAACACACACCACGCCACACAACAAAAATATGATGCGCCGTACGTGGCCTTCATGCCTTCATCCTTTCAAGCTTTCTTGAAGTGAAATTTGATCTTACAACAATGGCGCTGCTCTCGACCGCAGTGGCCGTGCTCAGCTTCGGGGTGGCAACAGCGTTCGCGCCCGCTCAGTCAGCTTGGTGAGGGAAAGAGTTTCTTTGCTCAAAACTATCGGTTTCCTTGTTTCTAGAACTGGAATCCAGCTAGAACCAAGCCCCTGCTTTTCGACAATCAAGATCGATGCTTAGTTCTTGAAAGGATAATTTATCATTAATCTTTCATTCACCTAGCCCTCGCCGTTTTCCTTTTTTGAAGGTCGCGATCACGGGTGTCAGTACGAGCAGAGAAAGCACTTCCGAAAGACCTCGCTAGTCTGCCAGGCAAGCGTGACGCGAACGGCTACTTATTGAAATCGGAGCTCACGGTACGCACTACGCTCTTCGTCGTGAACGCCTTCACTCAGTGCTCTTAAAAGACAACACTAACAATGTTCTATGTTCTGAAAAGCAGCTGATCTGCTCATCTATTGTGTCATATTTCTTGCCCTCGTCTTTTCCCCCGATTCACGCGTGTGGTCTCTTTCTTTTCCTCTTGTTTGTACATGTGCCAGTACGATTTGTCAGGCACTGATGTGTCGACTGACCTGGGCGCGTCCCTAGGGACTTACTTCGAGCCACCAGAGGCGGTGAAAACATTCTTAGCTCAGCTGAAAGAAAAGCCGGAAAGCATGACCTTCGAGGGCACGATGGCGATGATTGAGGCGGAGTGCGAGTACATGAAGAAGAGCTTCAGCGTCAACGGCCTCGCGTCTACCTCCGACCAAAACCAGGGCAGCTGCAAGATCTTGAGCTTCGCCCGGCTGGTAGGATTGACTTTAGTATTGTAGTGGAGTTTTAGCGTTAAACTTTTAGGGAACACCGTTTGAATTCTTGGTAGCGCTAGCACTGTTACGTGGCGTCTTTCCTATTTTTGGGGGGTGTCGAGAACTGTCAGGAGTGCTCTTTTCACACCTGCTTCTGATATATCATTACTACGTTAATGCATGCGTTAGGTGGGGCTGGATAAGGAGCCGATCGAGGTCACGCTGCCAATGTTCGGGGCCTATTACTTCAAGGACGTGCTGGAAAACCCCGGCGGCGATGATCACGCCAACATCCGCGGCGCTATGAAGTAAGCGCGCTAGCACCTTTGCCCGAGAAAGACCTTTTGAAGTTGCTGCAAGTGCGCTTGCTTGATTTACTCCATGTTCCATCTCTGAATTCCTCTTGAACTTTCTGGTTAAAGTGACATCATTTCTCGCCTCATTCTTTAATTGTTGTTCGCGCGACACCTTCTGTTACTTTCAGAGGCGGCTGGGAGAGCATCGTCTTCAGGAACGGCCTTTCCATTTCCTTCAAGTCAACTACCTTTGGGTGAGCTCACAGTCAGATTCTTGATGTATGCGCTACATCGGAATCTATGTGCAGTGTTGACCATTCTTTTCCCATGTGTTACCGCCATGCCAACTCACGCTTCTCCCTTCTGCCCCATGTTGTCCTTGGTATATGCTTACAGCATTGACACTTCAGTGGACGAGATGTTGGGCGAAGCCAATGTGATTGAAGGAGGCGAGGGATGGGACCCTGACGGCGACTGCTGGATTCCTTAAAGGTCAATAGAGCGAATGCACCAAGGTAGAGACAAGTAGACAGCTCACAGCTGGTTCGGAGAGCTACTGGGATCTCGAATAAGGGAATGTGGCAGTGTTTAAAGGATCTTCCTGTACGGACATTGATGTCGCTGCCCAGTAAGTGCTAGAAAAGAGGCCTTTTTAGTTTTTTGTTTGCCTTCATCCCAGAGCACACAGCAAAAGAATAGATAATGCCAGTGTTAATTCTTAGATATGAAGAATTCATTCTCGGGGGTCTCGCCGAAATTTTAATATTTAATTATAACTAATTCACTTTTGATTGTTGATGAATTAGCACAAATCCCAATCCCGTAATCCCAAATCCAAATGGCAAAAGAAGCCAATGGGCAATATCCGGGCAAGAGTAGGACTAGGACTCCACATGGCCACATGCATAGCTAATGCGTAGCTACGCAAACAAAGCTGGTTCGAAATGATTAAGGAGTCTGGCTGGATGTTGAGTTGGCCCATCATTGGCCCGCGAATTCTAGGTACTTCGCCATCTGCGTGCTATCTTGCATAATCATATGTCTGGCTCAGGAAGCCCTGTAGATCTGTAGACCGCAAACCCCGAATAGGTGAATAGATGGTGCCCGGTGCCCTCCTCTAATAGTATGAAATGGCCGTCTGGCTTGTTCTGCAGGTTGTTATTTATATTTTCTGCTGCTATTGCTATGTATATTACACAGGGGCGTTCCAATGTATATGCCCAATTCGGCAGTCAGGCGTAAAAGAAAAGCACGCAGCCAACCCGGGAGCTCCGTAGACAGCGCTTTAACTCCGAGCAGAGGAGCTTACGAACAAAGCAAAGGCAATGCACATGCTTACTAATTTAGTCTAGTTAATGCTCTCCCAAAAACAAAGAAAGGCAAGTGCACAGCAGTCACAGAGGCACATAAACAATACACTTGACCTGCATACGCGCTAGCAAATTCGCTCCAGAAGGCCAATTAAGGCTCCAACTGGCGCCTTTCCTCCGAACAAGTCGGCGGGACTGAGGTGCTCGTTCTTGTGTCACGTCCCAAGTCCACGAGGCAATTTTCTGGGCTATTTTTTTTTCCCAGCAGGGCATCGCCTCAATGTTTTTCTCAGGCGCCGGGCGCCAGCCGATGTCAGCATTGCCTGTTTTCTTTCTTGTTGGCGAAATATTGGTCACGTGGCTGTAATATTACAGGCTGCGCAAACACGAAATTCCACAGGCCTACGAACTACGAACGAACACCAGGATGCTTCTCCACTCCAGGAGCCGCACTTATACTTAGCGAGGTTGAACAAAGATTTGATATGCGCCCTTAGATGTGCCTCCCAACTGGAATTAGCCCATAACTGTAGGAATAAAGACGTTCCCCGAATTGATTACACATCAAAAGCGATAAACATCGAAACCCACGCTATTCAACTAAACATTCAAGGACCTGGCAGCGGGTTCGCATGCGCTCGCAAGCCAGCCTTCCATAACCCCTGTATCATGCTGCCTAGTTAGACTAAAGAGAAAGAATGAACTGTTGGACGTCGTTCCAGCCTTCGTTCGGGCCACATGCGCCCTCGGAAGGCTTGCCGTCTTCGAGAACAAGCTGCTGTCGTTGAAACCTGCCCTCAATGTCCTTCGGTACCACGAAGATGATGCGCGTGAGGCCTTTGCCCTGGAGCGCCTTGAACTGCTTCGAGTTGGACTCGATCGGATGCGAAAGTCCCACCGTAATCTGGAACATGGCTGAAGATGTCCACGAGTCCACAACGGCGAAACACGGGTCGGTGGGCTGGTAGTATGCATCGTCTTGAAGCTCGAGTGCGGCGAGACCCTCGTTGTCGACATCGACCGTGGGCATACTTCTGGGCAGCACCAGTTCCTCCGCTTCCGCAGTCTCGCCGTCTGCGGGCAAGCTGCGAATCGCAAAGGTGCCGCCACTTGACAACACGAAGTGCGCGTACGGCTCGAACACGAGGCCGCGGTTCGCGCCTGTGATCTTGCCGAGCAGACTCTTCGCAGACTTGAGGTCATTTTCCAGCGATTCGCGGAGGATGGTCTGGGCGATCTTGGCCGAGGACGGGACGAAATTGTAGGTGGTGAGGTCGCCCGACGGGATCATCAAGAGCAGGCGGTGAGACGTTGTGAACCGGCTCGACTCACCACCCGCGTCGTGCGACGTGGCCACTTCACCCAGCTTGTGGAGGTTCTCCTTGAAAAGGTCGCTCCAGAGGGCGGCGTCTAGCTTAGTGTACCCGTCCGTGGGGTTGAACACGCGCCGAGCCACGGGGCCCAGGTCTGCCGTCCAACGGCGCAACACGGCCTCGCGCTTGGCGTGTTCAGGCAGCGTCTCGTCCAGCATGGAGAGTACCTCTTCGCCTGCGGTCCGCGCCAGATGGCCTTTGTCGGCAATCGGCATCGGGAAGAGGTCCGCTGGCGCGCAGCCTGCGGTCCAGCACGCCACCATCTCGTCTGGGGTCCACGGAGGCATCACCAGCGTGTTCCCGTCCAGCTCGCCCGCCTTTTGAAACGAGCCGGCACGCGGGGAGGAGACCCATAGCACTTGGCACAAGACGTCGTAAAGTCCACACGGGCCGTCCTTGATGAGGAATACATTCTCGTCGTCGAGCCATTCTGCGGGTTTATCGTACTGCTTGGTAATGGCCTTGGTTTCGGTGTCGATGAGGTAGTACGTCGCGGCGCTGTGCACGGAGCGCACATGCTCGTAGATGATGCGGCCATTCAGCCCGACCCCAAACCCACCGCTCAAATTGCCACAGGACGCTTTGCAACTGCGAAGAAACCGGATAAGCTCGACGAGGAAGAGTAGACCGAACAGCGACTTGCCGATGCCTGGCGTGCCCGTCAGAGTCACGGTGATGCGCCGCTGCCTCTGTTGGTAACAACTCCAAACCTTATCAAAGATACCCGAGTAGCACTCTCGCACGAAGATGCGCCGGCTAGGCACCTGCTGCCCCAGTGGCTTGTCGTCTTCGAGGTGCACGACGGTGGCCTCCCTGCTTCCATCGATGAGCAAGACGTTTGTGTTCTCGGGGTCGGCGAGCTCGAATATCCCGCGCCAAAAATCTGAGCGTAGGAAATGAAGCCAACGCGTGAGCAAGCTTTCTAACCGCTAATGAGGCAACAACGCAGCGTACCAAGCTTCTTCTGGCGCTTGCGAACTCCAGCCGCGATGGTCCCTTCGTGCGACTCAAGCTTTCGCGAGCTGCTCATGGCGGCGCCAGGAATACTCCGAAGGGTCAGCACGAGATGCTCGTTCGCGCTCTGCAGGATCGCGTATGCTTCGTCTTTGAGTTCTTTGAAGGCCGTATCCTCGCCCGTTCCGATTTTCGCTTTGTACTCGGCCGCCGCAGCCTTGTACTTGGCCAACGCAGCGTCGTGTCTGCACTGCACGGTAACAAATGCAGCGGCGTCGACTGCTGGTGCGGCGAGAGCGGCGGGTTCGCCTGTGTCGGCAGCTTCTCCCGCCGCCGCTGGAGCCTGTGCCGGCACGTGTGGCGAAGACGACCAGTTGGGCAGGAGGCCGCCGCAGCGACCCGAGGCTGCTGCTGCTGCTGCCGCCAACTCGGGTAAACCCGAGGAGGGCATATCGGTCGTTTTGGTGGACATCTCGGCCGAAGACATCTACTGGGAGGTGGAGGAGGAAGAGGAGGCAGCGCACACAGTTCAGATTATAGAGACGCAGAACAACGAGTTTTCATAATTGTGCATGCAGGAGCGGCTTTGCAGGAGGCTCTCCTCAACAATATCTAGCTCATTTACTTCGCGGTGCGAAAGGCGAGCGATTAAGGGAGGTTGAATGCGTGCTCATGAGCGGCGGGCTATTGTGAAACACGATTCTGTGGCGCTTGCGAGATATCTTACCCTTTTAGAAGCTCCTGCACTGTAACCCAAAACTTTTCAGTGGTATCTCTATTGAGATAATATGGAGATTTGTTGGCAGTGCGCGGGTAGTGATTTTGAGGTTTTTCTGCTACATGCAGCCCACGTAGGAACAGCAACCAGAATGCGAGCGTCGAGCGTCACGATTGCTAAGTACGTTTTGATGCACCAGATCTAGCTACAGACCTCTAGCTAGGCTAGGCCTTTCTCCTAATCAGTCAGTCGTCCATCGAAGTTATGACGGACTACGACCTTTCTGACCTTTCCCAAAGATCCATTTTAATAAAAAACAAGTTCAGGTGCCCGCGCGATGCGCGGCTTCGGAGCAATGTGTTTGCTGCGGAGGAGTTGGTGCATGTTCTTAGCACCTCAGTGCACGGCCTTGAGATGCCCGTGGGTGAGTGCCCTTATATTGCCCGTGGTGCGTGTCCCCTCTTGTGCCCGTGGTCCGCCCGGTGTTTTGTTTACCGCACATGTACAACAGAACTGTACTGTACTGTAGGTACGTAGGTACATAAAAAACGACGACCACCAACGAACCACCAAATTCCATTTAATAGAAAGGATGAGTCGGTATCTTCTTGATTGAATTTTCCGCCCTGAAATTTAGAAAATAACAAATTCTTCGGCTGTGACTGTGAAGTATGATGTGATGATGGTGATGATGTGCGATGTGCAGCCGACAGTTACTGTCTATGCTAGCTCGGTAGCTCGGTCGTGGCGGCGTGGGGGTCTCTAGTCTATACATCGTAATAAGCAGAGCTAACAGTATAGGGCCCTTGGGGAAACCTTTAGCTTCGCTGAACCGTTGACCCGATGCGTGTTTCTTATAATAGTTACCGCCGGCCGTCGGAGGCTTGGGCAAGACATCGAGATTAGCACGCCAAAATGTACAAGTAAAATATTTACCAAAATGCTTAGTGACTCAGGTTCTGCTGAGCCTAGGCACTGGGAATGCGCTCACTGCACATTCATCAATCAAAATTATTTCAGCAAGTTTTGTGAAGTATGCACTTGCCGAAGGAGCGTGCCCAGCTTCGGAGAAAGAAAGACAGCGGAAGACCGCGAACTGGGCATTCGTCTAGACCAAGTTAACCGTGTGAATACCGACACACACGCGTCGCTAGGCAGCACAAACACGGCTGAAAAAGTTGTTGAAAGTGAAACAGGTGAACTTGGGGCTTCAACCCAACCAAAAACAGGAGTTTCAGCGTGCTCTTTCGTCTGCGAGGCTTCTATTCCTACTGGAGGTACTCCTGCTCGGGATACAGCAGCCGATCGACGAGCTAAGCTAAGTTTAAGGAAGCGGAATGGTCCGAGCCCATCTTTTGTCGAGCGATCGCGACCTCCTCGTGCGTCATGGGAACAGTTTACCAAAACAAATCTGCCACAAGCTGTCCGGGAACTGCCACAGGAGCAAGAAGAGTTGCCAAGTCAGCCTGAGTGCACTCCAGCAGCCAACTCCAAAGAAGCAGCTATGGACAGTAACTCGCATGTGCACGAAAACGTTGACAATATTTCTCGACCTGAGGTACTGCTTGCCTTCGAAAGTGGGTCACATGTTCCTCGATTTGATTTGCATGATAGCTGCAGCGATGGTAGCGACAGTAGTGATGACAGCGATGACAGCGATGGTGTAAGTGACACCAGCGACAGAGAGGGTGAAAATAAGGACAATATTCCTTCGCCAAATTTGCTTTCGGTCCACGATTCGCAATTGCTGCAGAATCCATTGCAAACACATTCACAAATACAATCTGTAGCTCAACAAAAACGACAACAACAACAAACGGCGGCCGAATCGAATGGCCGCGACTTACCTACGCGAATAGAGAGCAAAAGGCAACAATCGGATGGCCGTAGTGACACCCTGAGTGAAGAATCAAGTTCTCAGAATCTCCTTGACCCGCATCCCTTCCTGCAGCGCCAGAAATATTCTCCGGCACGCGATGTAGATTGGGAATGCGCGATGTGCACACTCTTAAATTCGGCTGAGGTTGATACATGTGCTGCATGCGACCACCAGCGTGGCAAGGCCTCTGATTCAAGGTCTGTGATCAACAAATTCTCAGTGGCTGCATGGAGCGAAACTAATCAAGACTTAAGTCACAATTTCAGCAGTGATTCGTCGGATTGTGGCTTGAATGACATGCCCTTCAGTCGTGGTGACAAATCAACCGGCTTCGACAGAGAGTGTGATTACAATACCAACCAGAGATCAGATAGCGAACTCGATGAAGATGACGATGGCGTTGGAGGTAGCGCACGAGGATGTACCGGCCAATCTAGCGGCAGGCATGACCTTGACAGCGATAATGATGGCGAAAACATTGAGATTTTAGACTCGGAGGATGAAGAGCTTGATACTAACCGCCGACACTGCCGTGAAGGGGATACTCAAGAAGGCGAAAGCGACGTGGTTGATTTGAGTAACGTAGACACCCTTGCTGCACTCTTGAGCCAAGTGCCAGCGACTGCTAGCAAGCGAAAGAGTTTTGGTCTCTCATCCGAGACCTTTGCGCCGCGAAAAGGAGCCCAGGTCGAAGAAATCATAGATTCCTCGGAAGAGGAGGAAGAGGAAGATGAAAACCCTGAGATTCAGTCTGGCGCATTTCCAACGCTTCCCCATTTTGTGAGTGTGTCGTGGCTGGAGCGACAGCGAGGGGGGCCTCGAGTGGACTTTCGGTCCATGGTGGTAAATCGAGCCTCGGTTGCTCGTGACCTTAAGGAGCTACAGAAAGCAGCTGCAAAGAAGGCCGCTTTGCCTCCCTCAGCTCGTAGCAGAGGTGCCACTAAGGGGAAGGGGAAGAAAGCGAAGAGAAGAAAAAAAGGCAGCAAAAGGCCGCGAACTAGCAAAAACGATGCTGGCAGTCGAGTGACTTCAAGTAGAGCGCCTAGGACGACTGCTGTGCCGGGAAGCGGGGCACAGTTTACAGTGGCGCAGCGCAGACCCGCCGTGCCCCCTGTGCCTCCACCTGCCGTCACCGCACCTGCACAACAACCGAAGTCCCGCACTCTTCCGAACGCCTTTGCGAATTTCTTGCCCGTGAACAGACCTCCGTCGGGCTTTGCTGTTGGGGACGCACCTAGAGGCGCTGCGAATAGAACGGCTTCCTCGTCGTCTCGAACCTATCCGGCATCGCACATTTCGTCGTCGTCATTGTTGTCATCATCTTCGTCATCCTCAAGATCAACGCCGAGCAGAAGGCCGAACTACTATGCTTCCGACACGCCCGATGCACCTGGCTGCCCTGGACTAACGACAACTACTTGGGAAGGACAGGGCTCAATTACGTTCGAATAGGTTGCTCGATATTTTTTGCTATTAAGGATGCAATAAACAACGAGATCGAAATTAGCCAAATCCAAGAGGACTTTGAGTTCGTGTCACGGCGTTAATATTAATAAGTAATTATCCATAACAATAACTGTACCAAGGACACCTCGAGAGTAAATGATTACAATTGCATTACGCAAAAGGACACTCAGCCCAGTCAGACTCGTTCTGAAGGTTACATTTTTCTGTTGCTATTTGCCACAGTGGTGTTTCTTTGTATTTTTGGGGAGTATTAACTAGACTAGACTAGATAACAATATAACCATGCCTTCCACAATTCCCATCAAGCCCCCAATAAACCATGCCAATGAACCATCCGGGGAAATAGGCAGGAATTTATGTGGTATAAGTAATGGTTTTTATGTATGGCCCGCCGCGAAAGTGTGGGAGCGTGAAAGTGAAAGTGGCTGCTCGGGCTCGGGAGCTCGGGAATGAAAAATTTAACGCGAAACGAAATTAGAACGCGACATCCCTGCGTAACGCTGCCATTTAAATTTACAGTTTTCAGTTGGTTTGTAAGTTGTAAGTAATGAAAATATATTCGACATCGAGCTCAAGTAAAAGCAAGAAGTTACTGGTTTTTAAATCGAAAATTATAACACGGCTCTCTTCTCTCTTCCATGCCAATTCAATTGGCTTATCAGCCTTGGCTTAGGTAAGTTTATCTAGTAAGCCGGGGGCCTATCGATGAACAGAGAAGGAGCTTCTTGGTGGATTGCAGCAATGAGATGCTGCGCAGCCGCCAGGGCTTCAGCCGGCTGTAAAGAAGAGGGAAAGAGGGCGTGCAGCTCATAGCCATCACCGGAAAGGCCCACCACAACGGATAGAGCAGAGCGGTGCACGCACACTGGGTTCACAGGTTCGCACTCAAAGATGGCAGCTGCTACTGGCTGCTCGGCGCTGGCGCCAACACTGCCACTTGCGCTGTTTGGAGCGGCCGCCAGCACTGTGGGTGCCGCCAGGGTGGCTTCGGGCAGAATGGAATGGTGTCGCAGGCGCAGGACGGACTCCTGTAAGCTGACGCAAGCACACATTGCGGACTCTTCCGAGGCGGAATAAGGGAACGCTGGCTGTGCTGGGCAGATGTACTGCGGCAGAGAAGGCTCTGATCCTAATCCAGTGAGCGACGAGCTTTTCGTTAAAGATCCGCTTGCTGCTGCTGCCTTGGCCGCACTGCTACCAGAGCTAGTTCCTAAGCTTCGAGCTCCCACCTTGGTCATGCTGCCAGGCCGATGCATGTACAGAAAGTGCAAAGGTTTGTGCTGCGACGCCAAGTCGGCTGCAGTGGCGGCCACGTCAGCGCGGGCGACGGCATTTGCGTAAGCTTCTTGAGACGCCACGTGGCCAGCTGCCGACATGGCGCCACCTGAGGCCGCTGCAGCGGTGCGGGCAGCGTTTGAGGGCTGCGCTGCCGCCACGGCTGCTGCCTGCTGGGTGAGCTGCGCGTAGCTGTTTAGGAATTTGTCGTCGCCGTTGCCTGGCCGAGCAGCTAGGGCTTTGCTTTGACGCACCGCTTGAATGACGCCTTCCCTCTCAAGGGCATCTGTGATGGCCCCTTTCCAGGTCTGAAACGTCAAGAATGTGTCGGGGCTCTTTTGCGCCGACACTAGCATCAAGCAGAGGTCTGAGGGCTCGTCAACGTAGCCCACGTAGCTGTATAAATAGCCGTTGGCGTTGAAGCGCGGCAAGCAGAGCGGCGTCCAGGACTCGGTGCCCTTGAGCGAGGAGGACTGGGATTGCACGAAATTGACCATCAACCGAAGGTCCGCAGGCTGCAAGCGATGTGCGAGAGGCTCCTTCGGCTGCAGCACCGTCAGCACACGGCCGCCCACCAAGAGGACTCCGTACAACACGTCTTGCCCCGTACCAGCTCGGCACGCCACCAGAACTCGACCTGCTTCGGCACGGTGCCGAGGCTCCAAAGGAAACGCTTTCACGGCGCCTGCCATTAAGCCTGCATCTGCGTGCCCCTGTTTCACTAAACCTGCTAGCACCGGCTGTGTGCCTCCGAGCAAATCTCTTAAATCATAACTCGCAGACGCGCGAAGCTTCTTCTGGACTGCACCCGTGAGCGTAAACAAGATTTGGTGATAGAGTGCTTCCAGGAGCAGCGCCAGAAATGCTTCAGTCTCACCATAAGGTGACACCGCAAGCAGAACTACGGCACCCCGCACGATCACAACTGCTGAAGTCGTACCTGCAACTACCGCTTTTAACGCATCGCCGCCTGACGCTGCGAAGCCTAGCACCGCTGTGACTAAGCCAGCTAGTGGGGCGAGAGCATGCTCCGGCTCAGTGGTAGACGCCCAAATGGGCTTGCCTGCGTCACTCATGATGTAGAGACGACGCCCCGGAGGAGGCGCTGGAGCAGACATTGTGCTAGCTATAGGCCTAGGCTAGCACAATGATGTGCTCTTGTGGTAGACTCGGAACGGCCGGCAACTAATCTTGCAATGCTCAAATTCCTTCACGAGTTCATGGTTTCATGGTTCTCTGGTCACTTGTCATGTTGTCATCACGCGAAGATCGGCATTCCTCACT
>Ga0307979_1002841_pt1 | contig 11831 bp, 11 predicted proteins | sample OrgLakmetage1058_FD_201833 | JGI IMG/M metagenome (GOLD analysis project Ga0307979, IMG submission 201833) | Saline water microbial communities from Organic Lake, Antarctica - #1058 | ecosystem: Environmental > Aquatic > Non-marine Saline and Alkaline > Saline | place: Antarctica: Organic Lake...
AAACCGGTGCGAGCAGCGATCCGTGAAGGCGAAGACCCCGAAACAGCAGCAGCTCGCTTTTGCATCGCCCACGGCATGAAGGGCTCTGCTGACTCTTTCTTTGACATTACGCAAAGGCTCGCGTCAGCGTCTCCGTCAGCAGGTGACATACTCATACCATCCTCTCAGAGCCCCGCAGAGGTTTTGGCATCAGCTGAGAACACCGCGAAGGCCCTTCTAGACAGCGGTGATTGCGCCGGAGCTGCCGCAGGGTTTGCAAGGCAGGCGCGGCTCGCAGGAGCTCTTGACATTGACCCAGCCTTAAGAGACGCCGCGGTAGCGCAAGCGCGAGAAGGAGCGGGTGAGGCGCTCACGAGGGCGGTCTCGCTCAACGAAGCGACGGCCCTGTTTTTGGCCCACAACTACGAGAAGGCAGCGTCGGCCCTCGAACCTCTAGTGCGCGTCGCTGGGGCGAGCTCCGCCTCCAGCCGGCTTTACCTCATGCGCGCGCGGTGCTTTGCGCAGCTGGGGCGGTGGCCGGAGGCCGCGCGCACGGCGGGGACCTGGCTCACGTGGGCGGCCTCCTCCAGCGCGGTCTCGGGGAGATGGCAGCGTGGCACGCCGAGGATGCTCTTGGCCACGATTGGAGCTGCGGCCGCCCTGGAGGCTGGGGACACCGAAAAGGCCAAGAAGTACTTTCAGTTGGTGCTGCGAGCGGACCCCGATCAAGTTGAAGTTGCGGCGCAGTACGCTGCTCTCAAAAAGCTCCTCAAGCTCCTCAAAACCTCTGACGAACTTCTCGCCAAAGTGAGGATAGTGATAGTGATTGGATTGAGGGAGGACATGTGATATTGAAGAGAAGGGAACTCGATTGCATAGACTTCACGCCTCCTTAATCGCTAGTGAACCTGGCAGCAATCCTTGTGGTTGTGTTCTCACTCGACCCGTCACTTTCTTTATTTCTCTCTCTCCGCGCCACCTCCTTCTTTGCGTTTCTCTTTTCACTGTAGGGCTACAACCACCGGGCCCTTGCGACTCTCGACGAGGCCTTAGCTGCGATGCGGGGCCTTCAAATGAGCAGTGGGACCTTCCGCAGCGGGATTCTCCTCAAGCTTTGCGCGTCCAACTCTCAAATCAAGCGCCACGAGGAAGCCCTTCAATTCTGCGATCAAGCGCTCGAACTTCGGCAACCTCCCGGCGGTGCTGCCACTGCCACTGCCACCTCCTTCGTGGACCCTGCCTCGGTGCGAGAGGCTCTGGTGTTCCGCGCCGAAGCTCTGGAGCGGGATCAAGACCACGATGAAGCAGTGCGGGATTGGGCGAAGGCGCTGGAGCTGGCGGAAGCTCACGGCGCCGAACAAGACGCGGTCATGAATTTGCGCCGCCGCTTGCAAGCTGCCAATCAGGTATCAGCTCCTTGCCACCACAAATAGAAAATGCTGCTGCGGTCACCTATGCAGTAAAAATTAGCGCCAAGTACAGTATTGTTTGGTTGACCAATTTCATTCATCTCGATGCCGTCTAGTATCCGTTTAGCTGTATTTTTACTTTTTTGCTATGCTTTTTCTTTTTTTATCCGCCTATTCATCACAACTGGTGTTCAGGCGCAAAGGCAATGGCGAGAGCGACGAGATCACCTAGCCACCCTCGAGCTGCCCGCTAATTTGGACCAACTTTCGCCTGAAAAGCAGTGCATTTGGGTCAAGAAACAGCACCGCAAGCTGGCGCGGAAATGGCACCCTGACAAGTACCGCGGGAACCCCGAGCGGGGGTCCAGAAAAATGCGCGAAGTGTCCGAATCCAAGAAGGTCCTCAGCGACCGCTTCAAGTGCAAGTAAACCCTTTACAAAACCGACTCAAGCATCGCGTGGAAGTGCTAGCGGCTCTCTGGAACGTCAAGCAGTCGTGATGAAAGTATTGTGGCGTCTGCTAGTGGGCGTTATGGAGGCTCAGGGAAGTCGAAGCTTCTGCCAGGCCTACCGAGCTTCATGATTCTTTGTCCGCTCTTCCGGTTGCCGTACTGATATGTCTCTTTTTCTCTTCTTTTGCCATTGAGTTCATGCACTCATGGCGTGAAGTTCGATGTGGTTTTGGTTTGGTTCAAGTCGGAATAAGCTGGATGGGGAATGGGAATGGGGAATTCAAGCCAAAAGGGCAATCAAGTGTCAGTGTCAGGTGCGAGCGGAAGTGGAGCTAAGTGGGTTGTTTTACAACGAGACGCGCATTTTAGCACCAGCTTTAATTGATCAGTGGAGTGCTTCTCATTTTGTTTCGGTTTTAGAATAGGGAATTTGGTCCTTGGTCCGGATGCTCCTTTTTCTTTTTGATTTTGATGATAGGTGGCAGAGTGGCGTGGCAGAATGATTCGCATTCGCGTTCGCGAGTTCCACGTAATCCGTTTATCTCCTCTCTTAAAGGAAAGTAGGAGAACTGGCTTATGGCCTGGCTGTTCCAGTGTTGCTACCGTAGATGAGGTATTATTTTTGATATGGGATATCACTGACAACGACAACAGGCGAGAGGCGCCTGGTGGGGGGCCATATAGCATAGGGCATAGGGCCACAAAGTCGTTCTGTATTTATGGTAGTTTTTTTTACGACAAAATTTACTCAAGGGTCGAAAAGGCACTCATGCACACATGGGCAAAGGCATCTAGCACACAGCCCATTCAGCAGACGCGAAGGAGTTCCTGAACTCGGCAACAAGCCCACAATTATAGGATTTCGCGAGATCACGATGCCTCCTGCCTCGAGGTTGCGCCATCATACTTGAAGCACGCTTGATTTAATCCCGGTGGTGGTGGGCAATGTCGTGGAACTTCCACTGCCCCCACTCTTTTACAGCGTAGGCGAACACGAATGCTGGAAGAATGTCGAAGAAGCCCTCTTTAAGGTTCTTCGCCACCTATAAAAACGACCGAAATCCGCATCAGGCAAATCCGTACCAGAGAGTACACACGGCTCGAAACAACTAGAAACCACAAAAAAAGTACGCCATTTAATTGTAGGCAGAACAAACCTCAGCAGGGTAAGCCTTGGTAAAGCCCCGGATCACGTTAGTCTCAAAAGGGGAGAGCTGGCGGACAACCTGAGCGCAAGAGGAGGACAAGGATGCAGATGAAAAAAGTACACAGCCTACAATTCAAGAAAAAAACAGTTAAAACTAGCTATGAACTTAATTTCATACCTGGCCATCCATGGGTTTGTGTGCTTTCCAGAGCTTGACCAAGTGCGGGTTCACGTCATAGCGCGCAAGGCGAGCAAAAGTTGAGCGAAAAGCCATCCCTGTTTACCCCACGAGAAGTACAGGTGTGAAGGGCAGAACGGCAAAGATGAGACACGTCGTTACCGTACGACAGAAAAAACGCGAACTCAATATCAGCGAAAAAAGTGCCACGCCTGATCCTGCAGGCTTGCGCCAGTGGTCTGTCCTCTACCTGAAAGAGCTGGGCCGAGAGCTGCGAGCTGTGAAGGCCGCAGGAACAGGAACCTGACAAGAATCGAAGGATTGGGTATACAAAAACTAGACTGCTTGTGTGATTTCTACACGAGAGCGCGAGAGTGCAAAACTCTCCTCAGTTCTTTGAAAAGTGTGCGGGCAAGTCTACCCCACGGGCTCAATTCTTCGCTGTCACGCTCCACCTAGGTTAGTCAATCTGACCTAGTTGAGCAGCTGTATTCTTTTTGCTAAATCTGCTCCTGGTCGGTCCAACGCGAATTCGCGCTTGCGCTCATCTAGAGCACGGGAGGCTAACGTGCTGTTACCCCCGCCTTCCCTCAACACTCCTATTCCAGGCTAAGAAGCTATCTACTAAATAAGTTTTTCGCCTTTTTTTTGTTCAGAATCAGGTGCTAAATGGAAGTAGACACTCCAGCCTCGCCACCGGTCGATGCCCAAGCATCGCCGTCAGCCGAGATGGAAGAAGATGTGCTTGCAGTCGACCCGATGCGAACCGCTCTCGAGGAAGCCGATGAGGTACAAGTCGTTTCGATTTACTTGCTAAAACGCAAGCCACTATGTTTATTGTCTCAGCATGGCCGATCCCAAGCCGCCATCCATACGTTTTACGCATTTCTTTGATTTTTCAGCCGTTTCTTTCGTTCTCGCGATCTCTTATGTCTCGCTCGCTCTGCCTCCTGTTATCACAGATGGCATCGATCAACCCGGCAGCCTCTGAGGAGGCCTGGATGAAACTGATTAGCGACGAGCGGCAAGATGAAATTGCCTTGAAAGTCAAAGAAGATGCTTTGTACCGTTTAGCGAAAGCCTACGCCTCGGGCAGGCACTTCGAAAAAGTTATGGGCTTGTTGCAGAGCGCGAACCCGCTCTTTGCCGTTGTCGCCAAGGTTTGTTCCTAGGAGGGCGCCAGCCTCTTTTCAGGCTCAGCGATGCTGGCGCTTCATTACCTCACGTCTTTATATCGTTGCTTTCCTTGTATGTATTTCGTTTCACAGGCAAAAACTGCCAAAATTGTACGGACGGTGATCGAAATTGTGTGTGAGGTGCCGGATGCACTCGAGGTGCAAATTGGCTTGTGCGAGCAAGTGGTGGCGTGGTGCCTCTCAGAAAAGCGCTCGTTCTTGCGGCAGCGCGTGCAGTCCAAGCTTGCTGCGCTGCTGCTCAAAGCTGAGAAGTACACTGAATCGCTAGCCTTGGCGTCGAAGCTCATCAAGGAGCTCAAGAAGCTGGACGACAAGCAGCTCTTAGTAGAGACGCACTTGGTTGAGGCGCGCATCCAGCACGCTATCCGAAACGTGCCAAAGGCCAAAGCTGCCCTGACTACGGCGCGCACCAACGGCAACGCCATTTACGTGGTGCCGCTGCTGCAGGGCGAACTCGACGCGATGTCCGGCAATTTGTGCTGCGAAGAAGGCGACTACAACACGGCCTACAGCTACTTCTTGGAAGCTTTCGAGGGATTTGCTAATGTGAACGGCAGCGGCAAGGACGGTGACCCTCGCGCCAGTGCATGCTTGAAGCACATGATGCTCTGCAAGGTGCTGCAGGGCAGCGCCGACGAGGTGCCAGGCATTGCGGCGAAGTGGGGTCTCAAGCAAAAGAACGCCAAGCTCGATGGTCTCGTCGCCATCGCCAAAGCAGCCAAAAAGCGGTCTCTGGAAGATTTTGACGCTGCGTCCACTCAGTAAGTACTTGCTTGCTGCACTGGAGCGTAATTATCATATACATAGAAGAAGCTTTACAGGAATTGTGCCGAACGATTTGCGCTCATAACTTTGTCGTCACCTTGGAAGGCCTCGATAACCCAAGTCCCTCTATTTATCGCCCCCGTGTCATCTTACTCCTCTTGTCGCTCCTTTTCCAGGTATGCGTCAGAGCTGCAAGGCGACGTTCTCGTGTCGCACCATCTCAGCCTCCTTTACGAGACGATGCTTGAGTCAAACCTTCTCAAAATCATTGAGCCCTTCTCGTGCGTTGAGCTCAGTCGCGTGGCCGAGCTTATCAACTTACCTGTGGCCAAAGTGGAGAAGAAATTGTCGCAAATGGTTCTAGACAAAAAGCTGCGTGGTATTTTGGATCAGGGCAACGGCACGCTGATTGTCTACGACGATTTGGCGTCGGATAACACATATGGCCACGCTGTGGAAGTCGTTGCAAACATGGAGCTCGTCGTTGGATCGCTGTTCAAGCGTGCGCAGAAAATCACCTAAACACACCCACATCCGAGTAAGGAGCTCGATGTGTTTTTGTTTTCGCGCTGTGTGCGTAGTTGTTAGGCCCTTCTGCTTGTGCGCTGCCGTGTTACGGAAGGTTACCTGGCGTGGAAGTGCCCCTGTTGTTAATCGCAAATCAAAACGGCGAAAGTATTTCACGTTTAATTGTAAATCGGCGAAAGTACTTCGTTTAATAAGTAACAATTGCGGCATTTAGAAAAAGACGAATACCGCAGACCATTCTGTAATTAAAAAATCTGAAATTCCATGTCCGTTTAAAAGTTTAATCTTTTATCCCTAAACTTTTATTTTTAAAAAAACAATCAAGAAGAAGAAGAAAGTATATACATATACACATAGGGGCTTGCTTCTTTGTGAGTTTAATCGACTTCTGCTTCGCTCGAGATAAAAGTATGCCACTTCATTTCCATTGAAAACAACGAGAGGAAAGAGGGAGAAAGGAAATCTCACGCTACTAGCTAGGTTTTGCTTATTTCCATTTCTCTTTCAGTGCCTTCGAGAAACCCATCAGCTGCTCGAAAAACACAAAAGTGAGGATATACTGAGGGCCCATTCGCAAGTAATTGGCACCGACGCCCTTGTACAGACCCGCAGGGCCCTCGTTCTTCAGAGTCTGCGTGAAGCAGTCCACAGGGCCCCGGTATCTGAGGCCGGCGCCGGTTTCCGGGGACACGGGCTGGTTCATCATCCGTGCCCCCACTAAATCAAACGGCTGCATGCAGACGCACTAGACACACACAAGACCAAGCCAGAGCACGCATAGACGTTAGAAGAGACTGCGAATAGGGCTACGGACTATCAACAGCAACAACAACAATACAATTATACGCATCGCACCGCAGCTCCGGCAGCAACGGCGCTTGAAGCAACGTGGCAGCCGACGCCATTGGCGAAGACCTTTTTTTCAAGGAGCTTGGCCTTCACCCAGTCATAAGTAGTCATTTGCGCCCCCACTAGCGCCACACACCGAACGAAAAATGCCGGAAGCCCAGCGTATAATCCTTCAACAAGAAAAGTAGTCGGGTGAGCACACGTACACGCCCAGAGGTTAGGCTCTTTAGATGTTAAGCGTATGCAAATGATGACAATCAAAGCTCACCAGCAACGCCTTGAGTGCGCACGATGCTCATGGCTGCGTTTATGGCTCCCGTGTGCGCGTGCTGGTGGCCGGTGGCAAGCTCCGGCACCGACGACTGCACTTGAAGCTGGGTCTTGAGCGTGAAGAAAGGGCAACTGATGAGGCCGGCAAGACCGCCTGCTGTGAGTGCTAAAGCAAAATTGGTGGCCGAGTCAAGCTGTTTGTCGGCTCCAACCATGGACTTGCCCACATAGTAAACTCCAAATCGAGTGCTATTCCCAACCATCTGAAACATAACAGCCGGTCCTAGACCACGATACAAGCCACGCATGCCCTCTCTTTCAGCTATGGTTTTCAATGCCGAAAAAGAATTGCCGTAAGTCTTTTTGCCACCAGCGCCACCCTCGCCCTGCATCTGCATGCGCGACTTCACAACATCTGTATAGGAATACATATATATTTTTAAAGAAGAGAAGAAAGCGTTACAAAAGAATGGGTCGAGCTTTCCAACAACTATACACTACTAGCTATCCTATGAAGCTAACCGATCGGATTGACGATGAGGATAGCTCCACCGGCAGCTACTCCGCCAAAGATGAAATTATCCATGCGCCAATGACCTGCATTGTCGATAGTCAAATTGAAAAAGATGAACAACTTCGAGGAACTTGTTTGATCTTCGATGAGCTAGCGAGATTATTGAAAGTGGTGGCATTTCAAATAGCGTGAATGATATGGGTGCCCAGAATGGTTGCTCGATAATGCTTTCCTGTGGCACATATAGAAGTGTGCGGAAATGCCCTCGCTATTCAATGACGATTTAATAACAGATAAAGCAAATAGTAAAGAGTGAATGAGCTCTCACGCTCTCGCAGCTCGGAGTGCTAAGCTTTTAAGTCACGTCGCGTCGATGGATGGTGGGTGTTTGCTGAAGATTCTATGATTCTGCCAACAAATTCTGAATTCTGAATTCCTTGCTACAAATTTGCCCTAATATGGCCCTGAGAATGAGAATGAATCAAACTTCTTGTACGAAATCGAAAATGTAAAAAAAAATGTCGTGCACTTGAGTTGCGTTCGGTGTACTATAAGTTACTGTAGTTCATTTACAAACGCGAAGCGAAGTCGACCAAATTGTTTTTCCTTGCATAGAACTAGTCAGGGTTTTCCTGTAATCGCTACACTCTGCAAGCTTCAAAGTTATTCTTAAGGGGCTGCGCCTCTCCTGCCTTATACGATTCTGATAAACTAGCGGAGTTAGACGTCCTAATTCGACCCCTAGTAAGTGCTAAACATGTTGCTCAAACAATCATTTGCCTTACTGGTGATGGTCATTTCAGTGCAAGTATCGACATCGGTTTACTGCAACAAGCTGCCAGTTGATAGCCAGTGCTCAGTTCTCAATCTAACCGATCAGTCGCTTGGAAACGATGGCCTCAGTGCCTTGGTTGATGCGCTTTTGGATACAAAGAGCACTGCAGAGCCTGGTCACGGGAAGTTAAGCCATTTAGTTCTCCAAAAGAACAACATTACCAGTGTTGGAGCTAGCCATTTAGTGCGCCTCCTGACGCACGCATCAAACTCATCGAGTTTGATAGACGTTCACAATCGATTTGACTTGAATGTTCGACTTAATTCTCTGGGTATATCTGGGATCAAACAATTGCGTAAAGTAGTAACGAGCTTGAGGGAAACTCCTATGCTTTTGGATGTACACGTGGCAGGTGGTGGAGGAATGGCTGGTCCTGGGGATGTACAGCTCGACTTTTCGGCCTTGATTCGCTCTTTCTTTGGCAAAAAGCAGGCGGGAGCTCGAGCTGACCGGGAGATGGTCGAATGGCATATTCCTTCACCTCTCAGAGAGAAGCGAAACCTTCCAACGATTGCAGTTGCAATTACAATCTCATTGATACTTGTTGCATCTATAGCATCTGCCTTTTTGGGCGAGGTCGCTACAAACGAAAAGAAGAAAGACGAAATGAAATCTCAGTAATCTCTTCGTCGCCAAAAATACATGAACAGCGAAAAGCGGTGCCATCGTAATGCGCCAATATGTATGGCAGCTGGTGCTCTAGGCGCTGCATCTTACTAAGCATTGCTTGAATGACTTCAGCCTTATTCTGCCTGACTGCCAGAGAGAGACTCAGCCCCACGGGATTGAAGCACGGGATCACATCACACCGAAGCCGCTTCTCCCATTGCCGGCGTCTTGCTCCTCCGTGCTTTGTGGTGCTCAGGGCAGAAGAAGCGGAATATGATTGGGGTGAGACACCTCACATAGGGCAAGCGCATAAGTTCACTACGAAGGATAGATACAAACTTCAATATTTAGGAAATATAAGTACTATTACTATAAAATGGACGAATTAGCCGCAAATCTAATTTAAGATACAAGAATAAGATATAAGGAGCCCCGATAAGGGGAAATGGAGCGAAATACCTATTTGAATTAGGGTAGGGAAATAGAATATAGAGAAGATAAACGGGCGGTTCGTGGTTCTGCGAGGTCACTGCTTAGCCCTACTTCTTTTATGTGCTAACAGCTAATAGCTATAGACGAAAGACATAAAAATATCACGGCCGATACTCTATCCTTTCTCCCAGGCATACTCTGCTTCCTTCGCACTGCGCCTCGATCTCGGCCCTCGTTCAACTGCCCGGTCACCTTTCGCCTCAGCTTTCGGCGCCAAAGGGCGATTGCTGTTCCTGCCACTCCTCGGCCGGCCGCTTTCTTTGGCACTGGCGCTACCGGTGCCTTCAGCGCTAGCTCTGCTGCTCGCAACACCATCACATGCATCGCTACCACTGCCTTTCGAGCCGCGCCCACCAGCTCTATCATTGCCGTTAACACCCCCCTTGGGCTCCGCCCTCGAAGGCGCTGCAAGCGGGCGGCCAAACATGTCGGTGTCGAAAGGCCCGTGCGCGATGGGGTTGCCTCCATAGCCTGCTGCATCCGCGTCGAAGCGACTAGGTAAGGTGCGAGCCGGGTGCAGGATCTCGTTCAGCTGGGCGACTTTCGTGTAGTCGGGCAAGTGACTCAAGTCAGGCGCTGCCTGTTGAGCCATGCGGTGTCGGTCGTGGCGGCGCGCCAGCGTCTCTTCCATGCGCTCTTCGAAGGTTTGGTGCTCGAGGCGGTCCGCGGTGTCGCGAAGGTGGGGAAACGCCAGCGCGCTCCGGGGCAGGTTGGCGAGCTGTGGGGAGAAAGTGCACTCCGGGTCGATGAAGTTCATGGCGGTTTCGCGGAGCTTGTTCCACGCCTCACGGTCGTCTTCACGGCGTCTCAAGTCTTCGGCTGTGCGATTCCAAAAGGCTTCCCACACCTACAGTGTTAGAACACCAGTTCCGCAGGAAAGAGACAAAGGTGAAGGACAAAACAAAGCATGCAGTAGTGTCAGAGCACCCAGTTCAAAGCGCATGAAGTTGCGCGCATCAGATTACAACTATCCTAAGAACACGCATCTTCAGCACTACTCATCAACTTGCTCGAATCTTAACTAAAGTACACATCTATGCAGCCTGTCACCTCTTCGCTTTCGTCTTCGTCTCGGCAAGTCGCAAACAGCGGAACCGTGCGAGTGACGTCGGCAAGAGGGTCGTACACTTTCTTCACGTGTTGCCGCAGGTCGTTGGCTTCCACCACATAGCGGTGGGTCAGCTCTGCCAAGTGCCTCTCCTTGGCGGCCGCGTACGCTTCGGCGTTGCTGAAGAAGTCCTCTTTCACGTCGCCCCACGCCGACTGCCGCACGTACTTTTTCCCGCACGCCGCGCACACGTCTCGCTTTTCGATATACTCGTCGTAGGCCTGGTACACTGGTTTGCCGTCGGGGTGCTTGCAGTCGGGGCACACTTTGCGGGTGAGGAGGGCCTCGTAGGCCTGCCGCCCGGTGGCCGCGGCCCGGTCTTCGCGGGTCTTGCGGCCCCACGCGTCGCTGCGCTTCATGAACTGCACCATCGGGTCGTCTTCTTTCTTTTCTTCGTCGTCGTCGCAGCCGTTGCTTTTGGTGGCGCTGTTTTCGCCCCAGTTTTTGCCCACCTTGGGGATGAAGGTGCAGTTGCGCACTTCATCTAGACTCGCAAACGCACTGCGGTCCGAGTAGTGATCGGCCTTGCGCCGCGCGATGTACTCTGGGTGCTCCTCCAAGTAGTGTTTCTTTGGTTTCACTTGAGCTAGTTCCATCATCCGGGCCTGCCGCTCCGCTGCAGACTTTTCCGGTGGGAAGCCCATCTTCCGCGTTGCGGCTAAGAGCGCGCGCCGGCTGTTGGACAGGTGAAAGGCAGGCCGAGCGGTGGCGCGGTCCGTGCGCTCCGCTAGCAGCCCTTCGCGCGATTGCATCTGCCGCTGACGCCCGCCCTTTCGATGACCTCCAAGCCCCGACCAAGCCAGCTTGTCGTTGTGCCGGTCGCCGTCGCTCGCTTCGGTCAAAAAGCTCGCGCCAACGGTGGCTACGCCTGCATTGCCACCACCGGCCCCAAAGGTCACGCTGTTGCTGTCGTGTTGTGCCGCGGCATGTACCTCTTGGGTCTGGAGCAAAGTCTGGGCCTCGCTCGTTGCTGCAAAGGGAGCCGCTGTTTCTGTCGTCTGGAGGTTTCCTTGTGTCAGGATAGCGGCGGTAGTATCGGTCGTGCCGCTCGCCACATGGTGAGAAGTGTCCAAACTTCCACGCGGAGCAGCTGTGAGAGCATTATGAGAAGACGCGCTGTGCGCTGCCGCTGGAGCTGAGATATTCGAAGCAGCGGATGGTTCCCTTGATGAAACAGACACGTTTACTGAAGCCGAGGCGGGTGCAGTGCTCTCCTTCACGAGGATAGACCCAGTAGCACCGCTTGAAGCTCCCGCGGCCAGTGATGCGTCCGGTGCACTGGCTACGGTCAACGCTGCCGCAGGTTTCTCATTCAATGCAGCAGAATGCGCTCCCTTGTCTGCGGACACAGCATTTTCAACAGGGAGCCTGCCACTCCTAGTGGAAGCCCCGGGCATTGGCCGCAGATATTTCGCGCTCTTCTCGCTGTCTCCGTCGTCGTATTTCAGCTCCCAAGTCCCGTCCCCGTTGTCCTTCACCACCGTGGCGCCAAAGTACACG
>Ga0307979_1002844_pt1 | contig 11824 bp, 13 predicted proteins | sample OrgLakmetage1058_FD_201833 | JGI IMG/M metagenome (GOLD analysis project Ga0307979, IMG submission 201833) | Saline water microbial communities from Organic Lake, Antarctica - #1058 | ecosystem: Environmental > Aquatic > Non-marine Saline and Alkaline > Saline | place: Antarctica: Organic Lake...
ATGGTGCGTAACGAGGCCTATCACCGGCCCCACTACGATGTTCACTTCCTCAAAATAGTGGCCAATCACTCTGGCCGCGGCCACGCGCGCTGTGTACAAGCTAGGCGACTCCTCATTGTCATTGCCATCACCTTCATCACCAGCAACACCGCCGCTGGCAGGGACAGCATTAGCAGACCCCCGACAGCTGCTGCCGCTTCCCTTCTTTTTGGGAGCTGGCACTTTGAACAGGACCTCAGCGTAGGAGCGCTGGCCGCGCAGAGGCTTGTGCCTCACCGCAAACCTGGACGAGAGCCCCAGCGACCCCGCAAGGGGGGCCAGAGGCCACGGCCCTACGTGATTGGTTAAAGGGCCCGTCACTAATTGCCTCGCGCGGCCTGCTCCCTGTACCGCGTTGGCTGGCCACCCGTCGTCGCGGACCAAGCTGGTTGAGCCGCAGCCCCCGCTCAGCGCGCCACTCACGAAGAGCAGCTCCCGGTACGGCTCTTTGGCCTTCCAGTCGAACAAGCGCGCGAGCAGCTTTTCTTGGTCGCTTTCTCGCGCGGACCACCTCGCGTGCTCGGGCGCAAACGGGCCGCCGGCGGCGAGGACCGCGGCGGTCGCACTCCGAGAGCCGTCAGCGATGGGTGACGTGGACAGCACGGTGAGAGCGCGCACGGGAGAGTCTTGGTCTAGGGTGCTGTCGAGGAGCGCCCAAAAGGCCTCGGGCAAGAACACTTGGCAGGCAGCGTCGGCAGCCGGCAGGGGGGAGCCGTCTGCGCCCAGAGCACTGAAATTGGTGTCAACGAGCAGAACCTGGTTGGGCAAACGAAAAAAAGAAGGAAGAAAATGGGAAAGATGAGATCAAGGAGTCGTTGTTTCCCGTCATAATGTTATCCGTATGGGGTGCAGGGATAGACAATGCAGGTAAAAAGTCAGGGAAATGAAACGACACGTGACATTGCGAGCTTACTTGTCTTCGTCATAAGTAGCGTAAAAAAAAAAAGAACTCACCGCGGCGTGGCCGGTCACCATCACAATGGTCGACTCCAAGAGGCCGGACACTCCATCGGTGGACACGTTTTGCGCGGATTTCACGTCTTGTTTCATCGCGTTCTGCTCGCTCGCCGTGGCCTCCATCAGATCGCTCTGACGTGTCTGCAGCACCTGTTGACCAAAATGGCATGTACCCGAAGAATACCGCGGAGGCAAAAACAAAAGAAGGCGGAGACACATTCCACATGATCAGAACGAGAGAAAAAATATTTCTGTGAACCCATTGGCACACACAAAAAAAAAACAATTTAACATACGCAGACACACGTCACTTCTCGTACGAGCACCCGCAGCCACATACGCCACACACACACGTGTGATATACCTGTTCGGCTTTTTCTAGCAAAGAGGCGGCCACTTTGGCGCTGCGAAGCTCGAGCACCGCAGACTCGGCATTGGCCACCGCGTTTTCGCGCGACACTCGCACGAGCCGAGCGTCGAGCACGGCAAACGTGGCTTCGGAAGCGGCGGCGTCGGCAGCGGCCATGGCTAGAGCATTGGGGTCCCAGAGCTGTCGGCGTAAACAGAAATGGAAAGGGAAGGAACGAATAAGAAAGCAAGATAGAAGAGGATGAAGAATGGAGAGATCGAACGTGCGTAAAGATTGACGCTCTCTCAGGATTTGCGTACACCCCATCAGCCCACCTCATACACCCACCCATCTACCTGTCGCTGGTATTCCCAGTACACGCGTCGCGCCAATCGCAGCACGGCGCCCGCCGCAAAGCCGCCGCTTTCTGCACTGAGCTCGGCGCAGGTACTGAAGCAAGGGTACATGTCTGCGTCGCTGCCGAGCATCAGGTGAGGCACCACCGCCAAAGTGGCCTTGGTGCACGGCAAGGTCCACGTGAAGCGGTAGGCGTTGCGCAAGGTCTCGAGGCAGCTGGCGCACAGCTGAGTCCAATAGCCGGGCTCCAAAGGGCCCCTTTCGGCGAGCACTGCGCTGCGCTTGAAGAGCACCCAGCACTCTTCAAAAGCCTAGGAAAGAAGAAGTTTCGGGAAAGGCAGATAAGTAACAACAAAATTACAAATGAAAACTGAAGAACGAAAGGATTTTTTTAGCGCTAAGAATCCTGTCATGCATACACGCTTCTAAATTGCATAATATGTGCTTTATAACCAAAGATGCTTCACACGCACCTGCTTTAAGTGCACGTTTCCGCCCGTGTGCAGCACGCAAGTTACAGGGGACAGTTGTGCGCTTTGCACGCGTTCGGCCACGGTTTCCCATAAGTTGAATTCTCCAGGGCCTAGCGCATCTGGGCGGTCACCAGACACCGCCAAAAAGCGGACCTACGAGGAAAGCCCGAAGAACGTTGAGAAATTGAAAAGTTGAAGGTATGAAGCCAACATGCAGAATATGAATAACGTGCTCTCAATTAAATTTACTTGTACGCGACGGAGGTTTAAAGGTGAGAGAACTAGAAGAATGGCTGGGCTAGCTCTGTACGCATTTCCTGGGAGGCGCTCTAACCTCGTGCGAAATGAGATCCACGGTGCGAAAATCGGCCATGCAGCTCAGCGCATCGTTGCGGCACAGTCCACTGAAGCAAACGATGTAGCGCTCGCCCGGCAAGAGCCTCGTGAGCTGAAAGCACTGGGGCTGCCGGGCTGGGAACGATAACTGCACCGTAGCTACTTGGCGTCCGCCAGGGCATGACTCGTCGACAACGCATACGTGGGCGGTGATCTGTGGTTATCAATAAAAGTGAATGAGAGGAATTGTGTTCAAGGTTCCGAGGACGGTATGTTCTTCGTAACAAATTCATTGAAAAGATACCAGGATTGTTTTTATATTGTAAAAAAAAAAACAGGCTAGTGTCTACCTCAGCAACATGGTCGACTTCTAGCAAGATTCGAGCCGTGTCGCCGGTCACGAGGCCCACGACAGGCCCTACGAACACCTTCACTGCTTGGTCGCACGCTAGCATTGCGCCTGCGACAGCTAGCCCGCCGCCACCTGAGCTCGCGTCCGACGGCAACAAGCCATTGCCGACGTCTTCGGTACTTGCATCGAGTTCTGCGACTTGTAGCGCATGTCGATGACCCGCTTCAATCGATGCTAGTCGCCTAAACAGGAAATCAAATGGCCGACTGCATCAATTAACGCTCAATTAATTTCTCGTAAGGCGGGAAATATAATATAGAACAGTGTGATTAAGATGGTAGGTCACAACAATAGAAGTATAATTGATCAGCGCAATAAGCACTCGAGCAGGAGAGATTACGTACGATTCTAGTCCCGTAAGGGTATCCTTGAGCTCGTCCACGCCAGCAAAAGCGTTCGAGCTATCCACATTGCCCATCTATCCTTTTTATACACACTTTAGAGTCTGACGATGTATAAGATGACTATCAATAGCTCCTACGAAGCACTAAGCAAATACGGCTGCCCCTCTTCTTCACTAATGATCCAAACAAGGGTAATAACTACAGCAGCTGTTCGCCTGTGTCAGTGCGCTGCATTTGACGCATTTTCCATCTCACACGTTATTTCGAGACTCCAGACGACGACAGACGACGAGCCTACACAAGAGAAGAGAAAAGAGATCTTAGGGAGAGATAGAGCTGGGAGCTGGGATTGGGAGCTGGGAGCTGGGAGCTGGGCATGGGATACGTTTTGTTTGATGTGTGCTAGCTTGAGCTAACTACGTATATAGCTAGCGCGTGTACCGATAGCAAGCCAGATAGTTGGAAATATTGCTAAAAGCTTAGATTGGCCTTCGAAAAATGATGCTGAGAAGTGATCGATGGTTTAAAACTACCCTAGCCTAATCTTTAAAGTGGGTTAGGCATAGTGGCATAGTTGCAATGAAGCCTAGAAGATGGCACTACAAGGCGATAGTGCTCTTAGCGCTTTCCAACTGTTTTGAAGCAGCTGCAGGAAGCTTTAGCTTGGTTGGCGTTACTGATCCAGCGGCACCGGGGCTAGTCGTTGTCGTTGCAGACCTCTTACCTGCGATCACAGCAGAATTTTGTCCTACGGTGGAGCAGCCTGCAGATGCAGCTACGCGCCAACGACAAGGAGAGTGGGTGCTAGACTCTGCGATGCATCGTGGTGTTCCACGAAAATTCTGGTAATCTTTATGCACTCTTAGAGGGGGGCGAAACAAATCTGCGACAACAGCCTTCATAGTTTATCCGCTGCGTGCACTCAGGTACAACGAGCAAACCCACGAGTCTCGATGGGCAGACAAATTTCGACCAGCTCGGGGTCGTACCACCACAACAGCGGCACCTGCTAGCAGTAGCGGCACCAGTGGCAAAGACTTGAATGCTAAGTTGCGAGAAGCACTGCGACCGCTGACTTACGACAACGTGATGCCCATATGCGCAGGCAACTCGTCGTCAGCAGCCTTCGTTGGACACCGCCTTGCGCCACCTCAATTTTGTGCGCACTTCTTAGGCATCACGCCAACGGTGCGACATACAAATTGCTTTGGAAGCAGTGATCTCATTCGAACAGGGCGTAGTGATCGAGTCGCATGTGGCAAGTATTCACTTTTATTCATGGTGATTTGAGTTCACATAAACTCTTCTTCGTTTGCACGGCTGCAGATAAATCGACGGCGTATCTTCGGCACTCAGAGCCCAAAAGGGTTTCATTTTGACCAGTAAGTTTACAGTGAAAATTAGTACCTGCTTATTTTCTCAAAGGCACATACAAGCAGAACGCTTGCCTTGGATGCTTTCGGCCTCGCTTAACGCAAACATTGCATGAACCGTTTGCTCACGCTTTCAACCAGGTTCCTCCTGGAGCACACGCTTCTGCAAAAGTTTGTCAACCTAGCCACCGTGCGTTGCGATGACGATGACAGCAGCGCAACATTGCCTGCGGTGTGCACGGCGCAGTTGGCGAAGGCTGACGTGGTGGTGTTTCCGTCGCTTACTTTCCACTGCACGGCAAACGCAGACCATGGGTTCATGAACAAATTGTTGAAAGTAGTGCTCACGCCCAAGGCACATGCAGGGTACTGGGCCCACGTCCGGGCAGCGCTGAACTCTAGCGCTGCCATTTCTAGTAATCAAGCAGCGGCGGCTTTGGCATCCAGTACTGAAACATATAGTAAGCCACTGCTTTCGTCTACACCTCCACGAGTGCCGCCGCCGCCTCTGGTTGTGGTCACTCATCGCTTCGTATGGGACTTGCCGCATTTCACGCAAATGCTCCACTCGTTGCTGGAGAGTGACGCACACGATCGCAGCAGTTACTTCGCTCGCCGCGTAGTAGTACCTGGTCTAGAAAGCAGTTTGCAAGCAAGAGAGCGCGCGCTCTTCCCACCTGGCTGGGACGGCTTCATCGCCTCTCAGCTTCGCTTGCGCCGAGAGGCACGTGCTGCACCGACCACCTTGAGTGATACTAAAGATCAGGTCGAGCCGATAGGCAGCAGTAGCTGGGTTGGAGGAAGCCACGAAATGATTGCCTCGCCACTACTTGTGGCCATGCCTTACCCTGTACCCGTTCTCGACGCAGTGTCTTGGTCTACTTTTGACCCAAGTGCCGCCGCCGCCGCGACTGGTAGTCCCTTAAACAAGCACAGTGGCAGTAGTCGCCGCACAGTGCCCACGCCCAAAAAGCGAGCATCAAATCCTTATTCCAGTGCGCCTCACCCTCCAAGCCGACGCCGGCCCGTGCTGTTGTTGCTGTTTGGCGATGGGAACAAACCTGCGCCTGGTCGCGCTGCTGCTCGTGCGAGTCTCGCAACCAGCAGAGTTGACCCTGGCTGCGCTGACCCAGCGGCACAAGTGTGCTGGGTCTGTGACCATGGTGATATTGCAAGCAGCAGCAATGATGTTGAAATTAGGAGTAATCGCAGTGAAGCAGAGCGAACAGTTGCCAACCATGCTCATGCACGGTCTGTGAGAGCTGCCTACTTCAAAACCCCGCGGTTTATGGGACGCCGCCCTTTGAGCAAAGACCGTCGCTTGCCTCGCTCGTTTAATGTAGCTACGTGGCTCGCTTCTATTGGGCAAAGTTCTGAAGAAGTGGGTAAAAAGAGCAAGAAGCTGGTGCCAGGAGGACTGGCATTTGTGCGTGGCTTGGATGTTGCACCAGCAGTTGACAGAGCGCCAGATGTTGTTCCAGGCAATGTGCCCCAGCAGCAGAGGCGACTTGATGTTGCCAGTAGCCATGCAAGCGATGTAGTGCACCCGCTTCAAGAATATGCAGGCGTCGTGGGTTTGATAGTGGAGGTTATGGACAGAAGCAGCCGTCCTAGTGGCGGTGGATTTGACGTCCGAGTCCTGCTGGGGCACGACATTTGGCTGTTGCCTGCAGGGATGCTGGAAGCTGAAGACACCCAAGTGCACGGAAGCTTGTCCTGTGGATCGAGTGTTTCGCTGCTGCGGTCATCCCACTTGTGGCGGCTTACTGCATCGGCCACGTTTTGTGTGGAACCCGCCGGAGACACGCCGACACGGTCTCACTTCTATGTGGCCGCGCTGTCAGGCTGTATTCCAGTGCTGCTTGATGGGGACGCGCCGCAGTATCACAGAGGCTCCACTCCTTGGGCATTCCGCAGCGACTGCAGTAGCATGCATAATAATATTGACAAGGATGGCGAGATTCTTTCATCTTCGTCAAAAGCTGGGCCCTCTGGAGACCATGTCGCATCGTCATGGGCAGGGCTGGATTACCGAAAATTTACGATGCGCCTCAATTCTAGTGCTTTAGCTGCAGGCGACATCAGCCTGGCGTCTGCATTACAAGAAATTCCCCTTGCCCGCATTGCAGAGATGCGACGCCATCTCGACGCAGCTGCACCTCTTCTGCGATACTCGCCTCATGTGGTGCCACGTCATTATCACGAGGTTGGTGACTTCACAGCGTCAGGATTAGCAGCTGCGGCGGTGAATACAGCATCTACACGCCAGAATTCACCCCATGCTGATGCCTTTGGCGCACTTTTATCTATTCTGGAAGGAACGCGCCGCATCGACAATGGCAAGAACGTGGCAGGCTCTGAGCTGTAATTACGAAGTTTGAGCAGGCGACGAAAGGCAGTACGAGATTTGTAGGATGTTTGCTTCTCTAGATCCTTCTGCTTCTGCCCAGGAATAAGAATGGCTAAAGCTGTGTATATGAAAATTGATACGGCTTGGATATCAATATTAGTTGTGTTAGTCAAACGATTTTTGCTCATGCCGCAATGCTGCTTGTGTTCCTTTGCGTCTCTCTACATTGGTGTAAGATTCAAGGCACCTACCCCTACCTATTTTATTAAGCGAGCAGCCCGGCGCAATAAACTTAACGGCGCATAGGAATTCACTACCCTATATCTATATCGCATTCTCCGAAGTTCCTAAAGCTCCATTGCATAAGGCATATGCATATGGAATGAGAGACATATCACTTTGTTGCTAGGGGTTTTGAAGCCGCTTCTGCAGCACCGGGCTGCACCTGTACGCTTCATATCTCCGCACATCCGCACAGGGCCACAGGGGTACAGAAGCAGAAGCAAATCTTACATCTTAGCCCTTTGCACTTTGCCAGTTGGAGTTAAATCGCTTTTTCATATCTTGGATAGCAAAAACGAATATATACATCCCTGGTCCTTAACTAAGTTAGGTGCTACATCTAAGTGGACAAAAGGGACGAGCGCCCACTCTCACTCTGGTCTCATTCGTCTTCATATTCAAAATAAGCGATGGCGGCCATGGCAGCCATAGCCATGTGTGATATGTATGGCAGGACTTTAAAGTGCTGATCAGGACCCAGGACTCAATATGCGGCGTGGTCTTGATGCGAAATCGTGTGAATGCCTTAGCCATCCATGCACTACAGCAGCACAGCATTCTCGCCGAATGCAGACTTCTTGTCTCTGTCGTGCGCTTAGAACTAGACCTTCAAACTCCAGTCCAATTTTGCTGCCGCAACCAAGTACTAAACTTCGGGTGTCGTTGGCGTGAACAACCAAGAATTCAACGCCGAGCGAATGCTTGGCTGCGTCTCAGAATCCGTCCATATCTGTGTGGCAGAATCGATGTTCGTGCCAACAGCGCGTCCTTTCGGAACGTCAGTACTGCTACCAGCGGCTTTCCTCAGTTTCTTGATATTGAAAAGACCCTTGCTGCCAAACATCGCTGCGTGAATTTTAGCTAATTTTTCGTCAGCTGACACATTTTTACCCTCAATGCCGGCTCCAGGAATTTGAGTGAGGCTGCCGCCAATGCACTGGTAAACTACGTGTGCTTTCGATGCCACCGCTTCACTCCTCGCAGTGAAGATGATGGTACGCTTCCGCCGCCAAATAATGGGCTCGTCTTCAGGCATGCATACACCACGCTTCTCAGCAAATTCCACAAACATCTCGAGCACCTTTTTTGTGTTTTCGTCCGTTAGTAATGCTGTAGGCTTGTGCGCAATAATCAGCTCAGGGTTCATGATAAAGGCACGCCCGAGGGAAATGAGCTGCCTGTCTCCTCGAGTAATGCGTACACCATTCGAACCAAGGTATCCCTTTTCCGTGAAATGTTTCTCAAGCAGAATTGGGTTGAAGCCAATTCGTTTCATGATCTTTCGTGCACGCACCTCCAAAGCGACCCAGTCCGTGGACGGGCTCTGCTTGATGCCGTAAACCAGATTGTCAAAAATGGACTCTTCAGGGCCCAGAACCATGGGGTTTTCTTGTATTTGCACCACGCGGAGATGAGGCGGCACAAACAGCTGAGCTGTCTTTTCTACCTCTCCAGGTTTACGAAGACTAGACCTGCGTACTTTGCGTTCAGCTTTTCCACTGTTGGCACCTTGTTCGATATCGCCGTTCTTAGCGCCCGCAGATGAAATGCTGCCCATGTCGGGAAAGATTTGTCCAGCCATCAACCTGCAATAGAAACACGGGCAAGCAAATAAGGCAATATTCGCAGATTAAGATATAATGAAGAGTACTTTTGCGTTTGCCGTGGTTTGTGATTCTCTACAAACTGACCTTAAAATAGTTGCCTTGCCCTGACTTGGTGCACCAACGATGGCCACTACTTTTCCCTGCTGAAGCTCAAGCTCCACTCCATCTAAATTGCCACTTTCAGCTACTAGCTGTCTCTTACGATCATCTTCATCGACTGTCAAGTTCAATGATTCGCGAATCATACGGAAGCGCTTACGGGCTCGCTCACTCTTTTCCTGCGCTGTAAGAGTTGGGATCGCCTCCGTGGTAGCTGGAGCCTCAGAACCTGCTGGGCCATCTGCTTTTACACTGCCCACATCACCATCTTTATCACCCGATTTAGTTGGCTTACTTAGGTGTGAAAAGCTACCGCTATTCTGTAACTGACTGTCCTGCGCAGAAGCCTCGGCCTTGTTTGCATCCTCAGCCTCTTCCTCCTCTTTCGCAGCTCCATATTTGAATTGAATATTTGCCATGCGAATGGGCAAACGGTCTACAGGTACTTCATCTGGGGACGAACTGACCTCGCCTAGCTCCATTCTCTTACGTTCCTCAGCTCGAAGTTCTCGGCCAAGCTTACGGCGAGCTCGAGTCATCCCAAGGCGAAGAGGGACGTCGACGGGAAGGTTCAAGTAAATTGTCAGTTGGGCAATTGAAGCGTAGGCAGCAGTGACTTTCAAGGACATGCTGTAAGCTGTAGAAAAAAGACAAACGAAGAAAGAAGAGCAGAAGACGTTCATGGCAAGCGTTCGTTCGGAAAATCAAACAATGTAGATCTGAGTTACCTTTTTCGAATTCCCCGCCCAGGGACCGAAAGATGGATACAGTGGACAGGAAAGTAGCGAGGTCGGTTTCGCCCTTGACTACTTGACTGCCTCCATACAACAGATAAACTCCGACGAGCAAAGTCGTAAGCCATGGAGCAAAGAAAAGCGAGTTCACGCTGTTGGAATTGTACTTCGTAGTTGCTGCGTTGAATTCATCGATCTTGGTTTCGTAAGTTTGAAGCATGAAAGTACGGCGATCGAAATCAGCAACCAGCTGATAATTTGAGACTGTCTTTAAAACATGCTGAATGCTGCTATCTTCTTTCAGAAATTGGTTCTGGCGCAACGAGAAGCTAGTCTTTTGTCGTGCCTGAAGGAAGATTACGATGGCAATTGGCAAAAAGCTGACGGCAACCAGAGGCATAAAGTTGATGCCGCTCCCCTTCATGACTTGGAGAGCGATCAAAGTGCACATCAAGTAGAAAACCTTGAATAAAGCACCAAAAACCATTTGGGCCGTTGCAATGTACCCATCTGACACTGCTGTTGAAACGTCGCGTACTAAGCCCATGATAAGTTCGTCCATGTCCACTTTGGATCGCGAGTCGTCCGTATAGTTCAAAAACCTGTGAATAATTACAAAAATCAACGCGATTAAATATAAGAGAGTAAATTCAATGCCATTCTTGTATCCTTTACGCTTACTTTTTCAAGAGTAAAACCTGTAAATGCTTGCGTAGCGAGCCGCCTACTTTCCAAAATTGCTGCCGGTACATTAGATAGTGCGTGCCAGCAAAGGGAATAATCCACAACACCATGTACACGAAGAGAAGACTCTGCTTTTCCGCCTCGGTGGAAGTGGTATCAGTGAGGGTAGCGACAACTAGCTGGAGCAGGAAAATGTTGAGGACGGCCACGAGGGAATTGTATTGAAGAGACAATATCATCTTTTTGGTGCCTGCGCGTGTAACGCTCAAGCCCCAAGCGCACTTAAGGAAGTACCAGACAAGCCTCGCAGGCTCCACAGTCATCACCTTGGACGCATTACCTCCCAGGCACTGGTCCCGGACCGCGTCATCGGGGTAACATGACGTATCGATGATCTTCACGGTAGCAGTGTGCAGGTATTTGCCAACCTGCAAGCCACAATATGGTAGGAGCGCAAGGATCAGCTACTAGTACAATAGGGCACTCTTCATTTCATTCATGCAGTGATAAAACGAGGAGTTGATAAACCTTTAAGTTTCTGAGTTGCAAAGGAAGAGACTAGAGTGCACAAGCAATAGACAATTGACAAACCTGCGCACCAACGACAGAACTTTCAATGATGTAGAGGCCAAATTCAACGGTGCCGTCAAACGAGGGCGATGGAATCACTTCCACAATTACATCCTTGATGGTTTCTCCAGGACTGAACTCGATCCAAGTTGGCGGTACCTGTGAATGATAAAAAATAGGAGCATGCACTCGAGATTAATATGTGTGTGTATTGCCTCTTTTAACGGCGACGTTGTGGCATTTCCTATTCAAACACCAAACAGAAATATTACCGTGCGATAGTGCTTCCCAGCTTTCGCTGACATGTCGAAGGTCTGCCATTGCACTCGAGATGTACCCTCGGAATATCCTAAGCGCGCGATTCCAATAGACATTTTGGTTGCGCTAGGCTGCGGATCACCGAATGGTACTGGCTGCCCGTTGAGCTCAGCGTCATAAGTGTAGAACGCCGCAGTCTCCCATTGGATGACACAATAGTTTTGGCTCGATGCACGAGCAGACGAGGGTTTTTGCAGAGAATCGGGTACTTCTTTGCTTTCTGACGAGGATAACTCCATTAGGCTCCCAGGATCTTCGCAGTAAACGCCGAGCTCAACGAGATGAGATTATGAAGGAAGTTGTGGCGAGGCCGCATGGAATCTTTGAGCTCTGGAACTCTGGAACGCAACGCTGGCTGTCTTGGCGACGAGACGTCGAACAACAATTATTTCCCACAACGGAATGTTAGTCAACGAATGTAGTATTTTGATACAGGCCCCGAAGGGCCGGAATTAGAAGGCTAGCACAAAGGAATTCAACAAGTGTGTGCCTTAAGCACCCCTAAGGAGAAAACTCCCACGGCGGCCTTGAGAGCCGCGA
>Ga0307979_1002845_pt1 | contig 11821 bp, 12 predicted proteins | sample OrgLakmetage1058_FD_201833 | JGI IMG/M metagenome (GOLD analysis project Ga0307979, IMG submission 201833) | Saline water microbial communities from Organic Lake, Antarctica - #1058 | ecosystem: Environmental > Aquatic > Non-marine Saline and Alkaline > Saline | place: Antarctica: Organic Lake...
AGTTGCGTCTCGGCCGAGCCCAGCGGTCAAATCCCACACGACGCCAAGCCCTCCTTTCTTCCCTTTGCAGGCCTTGACCACTAGCTCGCTGCCGCCGCTCGACTGACTACCGCGCCCGTCTCGCAGGGCCACAAAGTCCACTGCCAGCGGACCAATCGGCGGTTGCAAAGAAGACCGCTCGCGTTTCCCTCGGGTCTGTCCTTTACGCTTCGAGGTGCTCCCGCTCGCGTCAGTGTCAAAATCTTTGCTCGATCGACTACGACTAACTGGAAATGGCAACCCGTGAAGTTCAAGTGGTGCTTCCTCAGCTGGCCCCGCAAACTGCAGAGCGAAATCGATTGGCTCCGAGAGGCTTTCAGTATCCGTTTCGAGTAGTACCGTCCGGGCCACGAGAGGTAGCCCGAAACGCTCAGCTGTGGTGCTCGCTCTCACCCGATCTTCAGGGCCTGCCCACGTGACAACCGCGCTAGGTAAGCTACTGTTCCTGCGACCAATACCACTGCTGTTGCTATCAGACTGAGCGGCTACTTCCAGATAGGTCGCAGTAGTACGGACAAACGCTACTCTGCGAGCGTGTAGATTTGCCCTTCGAAGTATGCAAGGTGCTAAAGGCATTAATGCTCGAGACATGACTACCATCATCAAGATTGTTGCTAGAATTCCGCAAGCTTTAGAGAGAGGACCTCGTGCAAATGAGGACATGTTCTTGCCTTCGAATCCATTACAACATTACAACATCTTTAGAGCTCGTTGCATTTTGTCTAGCATTTGTCGCAAGTGTACCTGATCCTGATCTTACATCAATCTGTCTCCGGAGATTTCTCGTTTGGTGTTTGGTGTTGGTGGGTGTTCTGGTGAGTTGGTCCGGTCGTAACGAATGATGTTGTCGCGTCGTTACTTCACGTGTAGCGCGCAACCGCGCAACCGCGCAACCACGTAACCCTTCGTTAGTTGTGTTAGTGGCTACCTCGCTCCCTAAGCAGACATTGTTCACTAGAGCCACGTGGGTCTAGCATACGCGCGAATACTTTATTTCTTTACCACTTCAGCACTTATACTTAGTATTTGCTCGATTCAAAGTTGCAGTATTATTTGCCAGTATGAGTCGGCCGCCTTCGGGAAGGAGTACGTCCTCGACGAAATATCGTGCTGAGACACCAAATCAAGGAGCTTTAGTCGAAGCAGAGCTTGAACCTGTCCGCGAAGAGGGGTGGTTTGCATCATGGAAGTGCGGTCTGTGCGAGTTCAAGTGAGTTTAGAGTTAATCATGCCAGCATACATTTGGGCACATCTACGGGAAGTCTCCTTCGGCTGGTCTGATTCTTTATTATTATTATAAATTAACGCACCGTATGTTTCGCATCTTATCTTACAGAAATACCTTTGAGCTTGGGCACCAGCAGTACTTTTGCTGGGTTTGCAGTAGAGATCGTGCTGTTGAGTACAAGTACGTAACGATATCACGGTTCTCCATTTTCGACTGCTCCGGTCATCTGGCAGTGTATGCCCTGTTCGTTTTGACACATCAGGTGGATTTACAGTTTCAAAAAGAATAGCATGAACCTGAAGCGTTACAAACCTTTCGTCGAGCCCGAAATTTCGTACGCGAACCCGCCACCGGAGCCTGCTTACGACCCTGACCTCGAAGGCGAAGGCGGCGTCTGGGGCAACGGCGAATGGGCAGGCGAAGGCAACGAGGAGTACCCCAAGAACTAGCTCTCTGCTCCCTCTTGAATAGAAGTGTAAGCATGCTGCGCTGCGCACGTGTTCAGTCACATGCTCGGCTTTTTGGAGTCGTCGTGTCAGCCCTTCAAATATAAGTAATACTCCTTTTTGGCTTTTACATACATGAGTTTGACGGTTCAATCTTGCATGAATGAAGCCTTTCTGAAAGATGCAGTCATCCGGCGCACGACGCAATCTTTATCGCCTCGGCGGTTTTTCAAGGCTCCACAACACCTGCCGGAAGCAATCTAGATTGGACTGAGTCTCTGCAGCCTTGGCTTTTGAATCGCTTTGAGAAGTGGGCAGTAATTCCGAGGTGGCGATTTCAGGTGCTGCATGGCCACACTCAATGGAACAGGCGTTTAATTCTGCTATAGCAAAAGGCCGCCTCTGGCCTCGACTACATAAGATTTTCACAAGGCGATGAGCATCGGTGGCCTTCTGTGCAGGCCCATTGGAGGTCGGTCTGTGGGCCGTGGAATGGAGTCAAAATCCAGGCTACCGAGGCAGGGGGACCAGGGCACCAAAAAGGATCGAAAAATTCGAGCATTCGAGCCTAATTAGCTCCGCTTCTAGTACAAGCAGCATTTCTTTGTATTTCTTCCTGTTTGCCGTTTGCCTTTGGCCCTTTGGGGCTTTGGGGCCTGTGTCAGTGTTAAGAAGCGATTTAAAAAAATCTTAACCCCAAGGGGGATTTAGAATGTACTCCCGATTTCCGATTTATAGTTGATTCGCAATATCCTTGCTCTACAGCTCCAGCCCCTACTTCCAGGAAGAAAAGTATGTATTCCGGCTCTTTCCTGTGTTTATTCAATAAAGACACCCACCACCCACCTCGGTACTCGGTGAATGCATATTTCCTAGCGCGCTACATGTTAATTGCCTACTTATTGCATTCAAGGGCTTATCATTGAGCCGCTTGCGTAAAAAACTCTCCGAGTTCTCGATCAGACAGAGCCAGGCCGCTCAGAAAAACTTACGCTTGGCAAATCACAAGCAGGAGGCAGGGAGATGAAATGCTTGCTTTCCAACAAGCCACAGATGAATTTTCGCTTACAGCGGCACGCCGGCCGTCTCCGCATTGGTTTTGTCTACGAGAAGGCCCGTCCAGTCCGCGGCTGTCATGGGCAGCAAGCCCATGGACTTGCATTTGTAGAGCGCAACGCCGAGGGCCACACACTGCAAGCCAACAAAGGTCAGCTTGGGCACGGTCAAGTCGGTGGAGCCGTCTTCGAACTGTAGAGGTTTGTTTATTTAAGGTATGCATTCATGGGCAATGAGGTGAGACAGTCCCACGAAGTAGGATTGGCAGCATACACAAAAGTGAAACAGGTGAATAATCGAGGTGGGAAGAAAAGAGACGATGGGAAGAACGAGGAGGAGGACTAGAAAGGAGAGAGGAGTGAGGCAAGAAATCAATAAAGCAGCAGAGAGGTGTGAATAGTACAAACCCGTTTGAAGTATTGATTGACACCAATGACTGCATTGATGGGATTGATAATGCCCATGCTTGTCATCATCATAGACCAAATTGAGATCATGTTTCCGCTCATCCACATCATGAAGCCCGACTGGATGATCCCCATAAACGGCTTCTGTGCCTCGCGCATGGCAAACTACGCGAAACATACAAATATAAGCACGTGAGTGACAGAAGTATACATATAGCTGTCATTCTAGCAACAAGGGTAATAATAAAATCCTATCGATTCATCTAGGCTAAGCTAGACTAATAAGAGGCCTTTCCCTCCATCCACACATCAAATGTATTATCTCTTCCGCATGTCTATCCCGATACCTAGATTCATCAGACGCTTACCGCGTAGGCATTAGACTTCCGCTGCTCAGGCGTTTCTGCGATTTCTTTTTCCATGGACACTCCGTACCCGTGCGGCACCATTAAATTTTGCGGCTTCTGTGTTGATATTGTCAGCTCATTGCTTTGTGGGTTCTACTTGCATTCACAAAATAGGAACGTGGTAAGAGCAAATTTGTCGCTTAGGTATGCATTATGCGTATTGATTTACCAGATTGAAACTCCACTTCATCCTCTCGTACTCTACGCTTGCTTCCCCGCCCGCTGGTTCTACCGCTCTCTCCTCCTCAAACGATGAGACGACTAGACGGTGGATGGTGGGTGAAATGTGAAATGGTACGAAGTGCGAGAAAAAATACGTCATGCTGATGACCTGAATACGTCAATAATTCGTTCAGGACTGTGTAGAACGAAGCAGTTTTGTAAATCGTAAACCTGTTGATACAAATATCAAATATTTCATGGCTGCACATACTGGACCAAGGGCGCCTGGAGCGAAGGTAAATACGAATATTATCCTGGGATGCTTACTATACCCTCTGTTATATAATGGCAAGTCAACAATCATGTGCTGAACTAAACCAAAAACCAAACTCAAAATGGCCGTAATTTTGCGGCCAATCAAATAAATTTGAAAATAGACAAAAAAAGTTTTGGTCTCAATTCACTTGGAAATACTGAAAAGTCCGCTCTCTAGCGCCCTATGGCTGCGGGCGCACATCAGATGCAGGACTTTCAGCTGAATTTTCTTCAACTCTTTTCACCGCATCGCGAAAGATAGTGAGCGCTGCTTCCAAATGCCTCTTCTTCGTGCGCCTAAACTTCACTGCGCACGCTCCATTGGCAGTCAGCTGCCCAGGAGCCGGTGCCGAATCGCCGTCTGCAGTCGTTGCTAAGGTTACCGCTGCATGGTTTGCCAGGAGCTGGTCGTCGTGCTCCGATGAAGTGGAAAAAGCGCCGAGAGCACGGCCTACCATTGCGCTAGCAGTCCGCAGCGCGCGAGCTTCCGATGCCGGGCAGGTTAGCGCGCTGTTGGGAGCTTGGCTACTCTTGCTGAGTGGACTTATGCTTCCGAGGGCATCTAAGAGGTGCTCCTGCAACAGCGCTCTTTCTGCTGCTACGCCTTGTTCGGAAGCGGTGGCCTCAGCACCAGCAGCGGTGGAGGAGGAAGCAGCCGCAGCAGCAGCGTGGCGTTGCAAGTCGGGAAGAAGGAGCTGCACTGCCGTTGGCAAGTCGGTGGTCCGTTGCGCGGCGAGCGCACGCGCCGCTGCGAGCAGAAGAGGGTCAACGGGGGAAGCGCGGCGGCCGAGGGCACAGGAGCGTATGGCACCGTTGCCGAGGCCGAGACCGTAAAGGAGCGATTCGCGAAAGCCATCGTCGTTGTGGTTCAGGCCACGGTCGAGATCAATACCTGCAAACGCAGCAGCTCCGTCAAGGGCAGCTTCAGAGATGGCCATGTTGGTGTAGTCGTAAGGGTTATCCATGCCTGGCAACATGGTGATGTCAAGTCGTTGATCAGAGAAAAAGGGGTTAAGTGCAAAGATGTCAAATGTGAGATAAACACAGCGCCTAAATTCAAATAATCTATTATTTTTCTCAGCTTCACGTGCAAATCATATCATTCTACCACTTTGCGCACCTCCAAAGAAGCCATAATCCAACAAGAACAAATCGTTATCGTGGTCGCCGTAGCTCACCTGTGGGAATCATAATGACAAAAGGGTCAATGAGAAGTGAACAAAGCACACACACTGCAAAAATTGAACTTATCTCCTACTGAACAATTTTACGAACCCCCACGGGTGTTGAATACACCCATCCACAACACTTACCAGGATCGGTTCGCCTTGAACTATGCCCTTTGGCCCGGCCACCAGTTGAGCGCCCATGCTACTGGCACTGCTGCTGCTACTTTTGCTGCTGTTGCTGCTACTTTTGCTGCCATCACTGTCAGTTTGCGAGCTGGACCACGGCAGCACCTGGCTGTTGGCGCTGTAAACGCCATCAGCAAGCCCAGCACCTTGGGGTGCAGCTGCTCGGCCGGGAAGAAAGGCGTGGTTGCAAAGGTCAATGAGCGGCACCGACGACGCTGGTTGGTGAGGCCCACGCAGCAAGAAAGCGCGGCTTGTGGCGTTGGCAAAACCCCATCCCATCGCTCCCAAGTCGACCTAACGAACCATTCAAAATGCAATCAAAACACATCGGAGGGGTCCATTTAATATTCAGAAGCATAAAAGTGCAGCAAATTTCTTTGTTAGCTTACACACACGCGCACGCGCGTGCGCACGAACGCATGAATCCCTACTACTTGCAATCAACCAAAACACGAGAACCTGGCGGTTGTAAAAGCATTCAGCGGCTCGGCTGCTAGCACTGCTATTGTCCACGGCTTGAAAGTGCTTTTGGTGCAACTGGTACAAGAACTTGCCACGCATAGCAACTTGTTGCACCAGAGGAGGGTACTGCAGCGCAGACACTTCCGCAGGAGCAAAGAACATGGGCACGCTCACCTATACGAAGATGAGGTAAAAATGGGTATAGAAACACGGCAATTCAATCAATAGAAGCACTCGAAGCAGCAAAAACAGATGAATGTCGACACTCAAAGAAAGATCTCAGCACTAGAGATCTACGTCAGAAATTCAAGACTTTGGTTGGTTCGAAAAGGGCTCTCACAGCGGGCGGTAAGGAGTCAATGTAAGGCGCCCACGGCGACGACGCCCCACGCGCTCGCTCGGCTAGAAGCCGCAAGCCAAGCTGCAGCCCCCACAGAGCGCCTGGGATCTGGCATGTGGTGCAACAGGCTTAATACCATTTGAAGTCGAGTCATAGGAGATGCCTCAATGTTTAAGCGAAGAAGGATATGCCCTCGAACCAGTGACTTGAGCTTGGATCTCGGAAGGAATGCAAAGTCTACTCTTGGAATTAAATCGTATGTCCTAATGTAAAGACACTTTCGGTTAGATTCCCAACTAGAGGACACCTCTTCGAAGACTTTCAGAAGTGCTGGAGGAGTCTGGCCATCGTCAATGCACACAGTGCATTTTGCCGGCACGATTGCGAGCGTTTCGCCAGGTGCAATGGAGCGCTGAGCACATAAGCCAGGGCCTGTGTCTGGATTCCTAGAGTCGAACAATAATGCATCCGATACTGTGCCGCCCGACGCATTGATCTGAAAGAATGGAGTGGTGGGTTTACCGTAATGGAGTGAACGTCAAATTACGTATGCCAGTGAACCACCTTGATGATTCGTTAGCTATATTCAATGCCTAGCAAGTCACGTTACCCATGCGAAGAGGTTTGCGACTCTGTCTGCGTGCGTAGAAGAATGCCGAGTCAGCCCTAGTGCACATGTCCTAAGTGACTGGGCACGACGTCCAAGCATTGCGTGCCTACTCGAATATTGAGTTAGAAAAATGAAAAAGTCGGCTTGTCGATTGAGTATGAGCTCGAAGTAGAATTTGCCCGAGTATGTAGACTACTGCAGTATAGCGCTCAGCAGGTTGGAACAAAGAGTACAAGGAATAATTAGTAGAGATTTTGCTAAGCTCAGTATCATTATATCATCTACCACATAAGCATTACCTCCTGCTATCTACTATCTGCTTGCTCTCTTACTCGCTTTGGCTAGCTAGACTTACTTCATACTTCTCCTTCTCGTCGAACATCTGCAACAACCCACCTGGAGAAGTAAAAAGAATACAACATTAGATCAACGAAAAGTTGATGTTTTATTTTATACCGACATCGGCACGAAAGTGCTCGCACTGATTTGTGTCCGTCCGTCACCTTGCGTGCTTGTTCTGACACGTTGTCACTGACATCAATATGTTCTGTTGTTTCCACAGGCCAGCTCCTGTCAAAACTGACCACCCAACTTTCCACCGAACCTCGTGGCTATCCCCATGAAGTACAAGCATAACAAAGCCTCGGTAAGCATTAGAAGCGTATCAAATCAAGGTGTGGAGGTCCCCATACGTACTAAATCGAAAGAATCGAGGACTTGTCTCAATTAGGGCAAAGGTGCTCGGAATTTTGGTGACCAATGTGCGCGGCAAAAATTTGAGCAAACGCATGTAAATGGGGGTATGCAAGAAGACGAAAGTGTCCAGGATCAAATTGAAGAAGATATGTACAATCGAATCATAAGATGAACAATAGACCACGCACTCGGCGGTCTCGTGCGCAGTTTGCGGGGCACACATGTGAGGAAAGTGGTTCAAAGGACGTTTCCGTAACGCGATTTGAACACACTACAGGACAATGAGATGCACAAGAGGACCACAATGCGGAATCCGAGAGCGCGCGCATGGCGCGGATAGAGGACGTGCGAAAACGCATGAATGAACGAAACTCTTCAGGACGGCGTTTACTTATCATGCGGTCCTCTGGAGATTATCTTATTTAACGTGGGAATGCATTCACGATTTGAGTAACAATTCGATTCTTGTGCGCGAGTGTTCTTCATATCCAAAGTTAAAAAAATGCGTAACAGAATTCATAAATAGGATGGGTTTCTTCGGAAAGCAATTGAAGAATGAAGCCTATGTATATTCAGGTTGTATATCAGATGAAGTATTAGAGTTATTTTGGCATCGAAAGTTTAGTATTTTAAGTAAAGCTACTTTTAGTAATACAGCACGACACCACACGAAGACGCACGTAACAACAGAAACCACCTTTGACCAAGGAAGAAGGCAGCTTATCATAATATACACTTCCGATTCGAGTCAAAACCCGAATACTGCGTAAAATACAGTGCTAACCCGTAAGGCGATCGTTAGAAGCGAAAGTGCAAGAAGTGAACGTGTAATTCCTCGCCATCGCACCCGCCGCACCTCTAGTTTGAAGCAGCTCGTGCATTGCCCATGTTGAGATCTTCAAAGAACGATCATTGGCACGTCACAAATGCTACGCCATCTAAATGACCTAAATGCGCCGAATACGCAACGCAGATGACCCAATAAGCCGTGCCGTAGATCTAGACACTTTGTGCGACTCCTGACTACTTTTTGACCATCCTTACCAAAAGTTCTATGATATATGATACTTTATAGTAGTAACAATTACTCAACTTCTACGTCTAATAGCCATTAATGATGCAGTTACTCTACAGTCTACAGTAGTACAGTAGTCTGTAGATCATCGGAAACATTCTTCCCTCCTCCCCTGTAAGACACGCAAAATCCTTTCTATTAATAAATGGAATTTGGTGGTTCGTGGTCGTCGTTTTTTATGTACCTACAGTACAGTACTGTAGCACAGATTTGCTGTACATGTGCAGTAGTAAACAAAAACATAAGGCGGAAAACGGGCACAAGAAGGGACACGCACCACGGGCACAAGGAGTGTCAGGGCACTTACCACGGGCATCTCAAGGCCGCGCACTGAGGTGCTAAGAACACGCGCCTACTCCTCCGCAGCAAACACATTGCTCCGAAACCGCGTATCGCGCGGGCACCTGAACTTGTATTCATGAATTCGATTTTGCGTGGAACATCCGAAGAAGATCGCATTATCGCATTATTCTTTCTCGCTTTCTCGCTCTCGTGCAACAGCTTTTGGTGTAAGATCCCACACCCGTTGGTCTCCCAGCAGCCACGCTTGCGCATCCTGAACAAACAACATGAAAAACCAAGCTGATGTGGAGTCAATGCATGTGAGTGTGGCTGTAGAATCTAAGCCCGCGGACGCGACACGTTGACAACAACTCGCAAGATTACGGTGATTTGTAGACTCGAGTGTGTACTGAAACCTTATTTCTTCCACGGATTCCATAACTCACAAATTTGTTGCTGCACCCAATTATTCATCTCAGGGCCAGGCAGTTCCAGGCAGTACAGGTGCTGTCCAGCAACACGTTGACACGACAGTGAGTGCTCAAGGATCCGTGTCGTTGTTCCCCTACTTTACAAGTGGCACTGAGCATTGGCAACATGGTCTTCTTTACCGTGTCTGCACACCTGATGCATCGTGCTTGATGGTGTGGTTCTGCGGCTGTATTTCTCTCGCTCAGGTAAACAAATTATGTTTCTAGTTTTTCTTGCTCCGCTTGTAGGGGTAGAAATTAGGGGTTGTCTAATCTGAGGGAGAGATTGGGGTAGTTCCATAAATTGATAGAATTGAAAGAATAACACGGTACACGGTACTAAGCAGGTGGAGCGTGAGGTATTTTAGGTCACGCAGTCTCTCAAACAGTTCTGTCTTGCTAAATCATGAAACTGGTGCGTGGGATTAAATGTATGCGTTTTGTAGGCGGCCGAGAAACTGCGTCTTGGGGGCGCCCCATATATGAAACGCGAGTCGTTTTAGGCGAACATCTTCTTCACTGTCGTCACCATTGTCGTTGATATAATTCTTTACGCCGTGGTAATGCAGGACTTAAGGGAATACCTATCATGTCTCATTCTGCCATTGTCACTTTTCCTCTTCCCTCCCCCATCGTTTATCCAATCAAGATTCAATAGGCGATTCCTACACTCACTTTGCATACAAAAATAAAAACGGTCGAAATTGAGGTATACATCAACTAATTCATGTTCAATGTCTAATGTAATCGGCAAACAGTCCGACAGGACTCAAGATTGCGTGACAACAACCACGCAGACTTCTTATGGGTCGATCACTGAAACCAAGTGCACCAACCGAGGTACTATGTCCCAGATTGAAGCAATATCATAGTGTTCCCATGAACGTCTTCCTAATTCAATTTTTAAGAATCTGTTCGAAATGTAACTCTTTTCCCGTGCATTGTTGCGTCATATGTCGCGCAGGATACCATCATGACCTACCGATATTTGGTATCTATATGTTTGTGCAGCTATTCGTATTGCGCATGGCAACCCGAGACTTCCACAAGATCCCTGGAGCATTCGGCCAGGGTCTTTCTTCAGCGTTCCTCGAAGATCTCACGTGCTCATTTTTTCTGCTCGATGTGCGTCTTGACTCAAACTATTGGTCAGCTCTGGTCTCGCCCGGAAGAAGTACCTGCTTGCACATTTGACGATGCAGCAGTTGGCCCGCCTTGACTAGGGCATTGATGCGGATAATTCATCATAACGAATTTATATACAATTTGAAGTTGCGGGTGAGTTTTATTGTGAAGGTCGTGAATTTGTCACTAAAATCTTGTATAGTCACTTTGAACTGTGGAGTCGCACGGAGTAAAAAACGCAATATTACCCGAAGAATATATCGCAATCTATGCTCTATCTGGGTAGGATATCAAAAGGGCTTCATTAAAATGCAAAGGCGCTTAATCAACCTCTATCACGTATTAACATTCCTCTTAAATATAATCATTCTTGAGTGGTTTTGGTTGTGTAATTGAACCACAAAGCCTTCCGCTTGTGGTGCCGTGATCTTTCATTACTTCTTCTTGCTCAACGAATTTGATTATTCCATCTCTTTATTTCAAGAACAGCGGCTGATAGCTGATAGCAACTAGCGTGTGGCCAGATTGTATCATTGTAATCTAGTCTAGTGAATAAAAATTTTCCTAAAAAAGAAACGCTCGCCGGACTCGCAGGGGCCTGTAGCAGAAATAAAGAGAAAGACATAGATAACATTGTCACAGAAGCACGGAAACGAAGTGTGTAATGTGGCTAAGAGGATAGTAACTCAAAATCTCAAAGAGGACAGCAAGTAGAAGGTAGAAGAAAGAATAATATTTGCAGCTGCCACCTCTAAAACTTAAGTGGAAAATGCCCATAAAATGAAAATAAATTTCGAAGTAACTCGTCGATGATAAAATCAAGTACTGGGAACACAACTTATGTGAAATCCTTTCTATTAAATGGAAAACGCACCGTGGTTCGTGGTCCGTGTCCGACGTATATTTTTGGACGGACCCGTATATGGGGAGAGAAGAGTTTTCTGCTCTGTTCGTGCTGTCGCACAACAACGGGGCGAGGAGGACCACGGGCACAAGCACGGGAACGGGCACGGGCACCACGAGAGGGACGCGCGCCGAGATACCAACAACACACCTCCTGTGTGCTGCTGCGAACTCATAGCGCCCCTAAACCGCGCATACTCATAGCGCCCCTAAACCGCGCATTGCGCGGGCATCTGCACTTGTTCAGTTTATAAACACAAGTTCAGGTGCCCGCGCGATGCGCGGCTTCGGAGCAATGTGTTTGCTGCGGAGGAGTAGGTGCGTTTTCTTAGCACCTCAGTACACGGCCTTGTGATGCCCGTGGGCGAGTGCCCTTCTTGTGCCCGTGGTGCGTGTCCCTTCTTGTGCCCGTGGTCTGCCTTGTGTTTTTGTTTACTGCACAT
>Ga0307979_1002852_pt1 | contig 11814 bp, 4 predicted proteins | sample OrgLakmetage1058_FD_201833 | JGI IMG/M metagenome (GOLD analysis project Ga0307979, IMG submission 201833) | Saline water microbial communities from Organic Lake, Antarctica - #1058 | ecosystem: Environmental > Aquatic > Non-marine Saline and Alkaline > Saline | place: Antarctica: Organic Lake...
ATACAGCTACAAGATTGACCGCGCTGCTTTGACGTACCTCCTTGATTTACTGACTCAGACGCACACACAGCTCGGAGGAGATGGAGGAGGCGGAAGGAAAAGCTTCAAAAGTATGGCTTCCTTGTCAGTGCAATTAACGAGGAAAATTTCGAGGAGGCTGTCAACAAAGTCTACCGTGGTCCCTGTGAATAATGCCGCTGCTAAATTTCTTCGCGGCGGAAATCAGGGCCTCCGCGCTCGAAAGTTTGAGAATCTTGCTGCAGCTGAGGCGCGCGAAGAGAAGGGCCGCCCTAAACACAGCGACGAAGCTAAATATAGCGATGTGGTCGCATTTTCAGAGAGTATTTAGCTCCACTTCGCACAATCCGATCAGTGCTTATTCCCGATTGATTTTTGTTGAGATAACGGTGCTTCCAATTTTCTCTCTGATTTAGTTACTTCCCCCCATTAAAAAAAATTGAGCATGCAGCGGCAAAAATCCTGGACCACATTGACGAAAGCGCGAAGCCCCGGATGTGTACCCACTTCTGCTTACAATTACTGACCAGGCATCTAGCACTAGCAGGACACCTCAAGGGGAAGAACAAAGAACAGGAGCGCAAAAAAAAAAACGGCAAACAACAGGCAGCACACGCACATGCAGATAAAACAATAGGATGTACCTAAACCCTAGCCCTACCGAAACCCATACCAGTGATATACATCTCATGCTTATACCGCAACCTGGCAGGTAGCCATATCTATGATATCACTCATAATACAGTACCTCAGTATCCTTCATCTTTCATCATACCACTCAAAAGCCAAGAGTTATCGCTAGCCCTAGCACTCTATTCTCTATTCCAAGCCCCAAGCCCCCCAGGGAACGAGGAACGAGGCGAACGTGCATTAAAAAAAGCAAACCAAATGCGAGATGTTGCTGGGTGCGCAAAAAAAAATTCTTCCCGAAGGAAGTAGGGTCTTGGGCGTCTTGGACAGAGAGAGCACCTCTGGTCAGCAGATTTGCTGTTATGCAAACGACGAGGGATGCTGACACGGGTGACACTCCAAAGCAGCTGCTCGGCAGCTGCTCGCCGGTTGACGGCTGCTTAATTCGAGGGATACGATTCGCTGATAACGCGGAGGTCGAAGATGGCCTGCGGATTGCAGAGCTAAGAATCTTGGACTCGCCAATCAGATAGGGGATGGGGGAAGGCGCTCCGCGCCGGTCGGCTATTTCCCCACGTGGGGCTTGCTTGCTCGCAAAGTACACTCTGGCGCACTCAGCAACACTATACCAGCAAGCAGTTGGGTGTGGAACGATATACGATAACCTTGGCCGCACAGCTGGAGTAGTGGCGTGGGCCGCGTGAGAGAACTGAGTGATTAATGCGCCGGAAACTGCCGTCAGGTGCGGAGCCAAGACGTGAAGAGAAGACGAAGGCGAGAAACGAGAAGAACAGTTACTATCTCCATTCCCCGCTAAGGAGGGATTATCGAGGAGCTGCATAACAATATCCAAGGGGCTTGAAAACAACCACAAAAGGTTTGCTTGGATCGCTCAGCGCACCAAACGCGCGCTTGTTGCTCTGCTTATTCCGGTTCATCTCCTTCAAGTTTTATCATTTGTACCCCTCGGGAGAGGGGTGCAGGTATCATGGCGGGGAGCGAGCTTCCAACATGAATATTTCCCCCCATACACCCATAGTATTTAAAGTTTAATGGTGGTTTATTCCAAGTGCAGCTAATCCCATACTTCGGAAATCCAGCCGCTATCACCTCCTCTGCGGCCGCTTGGCCATGTGCGCCTAAATATGTTCCCTGGCCAGTAACCAAGAAAACCGCGGGTTTTCCGTTTTTTTACCCACCTCGGCTCAGAAGAAGATCCGGTTGATATTAATTTCGCTGAAGGAAAACCCAGCAACCTTGGTTACTTTCCCTGGCCCTATTCCCCCTTCACTCATAGTAGTTGCCGTTGGTAAGGTCCCCTGTGAAAGTCTTAAAAATCTCGTACGCGGTTCATCTTACAATCTTTAGCAGCCTCTTTGTCGTAAACAGTGAGATTCGCAGCAAGTATTTGAAATCTTGGTATTAGCTGTGTCGTGTTCCTCGAGTTGTTGGCCATTTTACTTGCCGGCTCTCTAGTCCAGATTCCTAGGGACGTGCATCAACACGGGATAGCGTTATGTAATTTACATCACCTGGCCGAATTATTGAGAATTTTGAGAGCACACCCCAGTCGCACTTAAAATCAATTAAGCACTTAATTTAAGCCACATGTAGTCGAATTTAGGCAAAAATAAACACCTAAAGTACCCCAACTCTTACCCGAACCCTCCCCTGTAAACCCGCCCTAAACCAAAATTAGTTTGACTGGGATTTGGTATGAGAATCTACACTTGAACTGGAAGTTTTTTTGGTGGCACTGTAGCCTACGAAGTGATCTAACAGCGCAGGGGAGTGCGCTCGGTCGCTTGGTGTTCAGTGAAACAAGGACTAGAGGCTGGCCTTGCACAAACGAAATAAGCAAATGAAGTCGATTCAAACATTCGAATACTGTAAGTTGGGCCTCGTGTCCCTCTTTTCTGAGCCCCCTCCGAGGGGGGACTGGATTTAGTAACTAACAGACAGGGTGCCATCTAGTCGGCGTCTACAGAGTCTCCCGGACCAGACTGAAAGCCAGGCTCGGGGGTCCCTCTTTTCTAATACCAAGAACTTCTTGACACAGGCCCTGAGGGGCGAGCTAACCGGCGGAGAAAGGATTCAGAGCAACCAGACCAGAAGGAAAGCTTTATGAATCACGTAATTCTGAGTAGCCATGGAAGTGATGATGCCGATTAAAAGTGGCCCGCTCCTCTTCGCCCTGAGAATCCAGCAAAAGAAGGAGTTTTCACTTACAGTGGAGGGGGGCACAACGAAGCCCCTCCAGCGATCCAAAAGAGAAGCCACCCACCCTCTAGCGACACTTTTTTTCCGAGCCCCTCCGGGGGGGCTGGATTTAGGAAATAACAGACAGGGTGCCATAACATCGGGACAAACGCTGCCTGGAAAAATCTCTCATTGGACCTGGGACCTGACACACATATGAGAACTCATTCCTGCCGACATGCTCGGAGGGAATACGCCAGTAGCGCAGGATATATCCCACCCTGGAGCTCTGTAAGGGGATTGGTTCACCTGCGAGCTGATGCTCGCTACTTTCGACCTCTGTAAACTACCTTTCTTTTAATTAGTATTCTACTCTAGACCTCTTTTACTAATAAATATAGAAGACAAATACAATAAGCATATAGCCATTTTTGATGCGGACGTCTTGCACGATGGACTTTAGGCAACACTGGGCGCAGCAGTATTTCTAAATAGCGCTGTGTTTTTGGAAAATACGACGACAAACTGCAGTAAGACTCACATCCACTGAAGCAGAAGCCAAAATTTCTGGTGTTGAAATGGCAGTATCTTGGCCTTGGCCTGTATTTCGCGAATTGTTTCGCGAGATTTGGGGGTATTTCGAGGAAAAAAATGTTTTACGAAATTTGCGAAATATAGTACCTAATCGAGCGAAATTTATTTCGTTCTAGGCACCCGAAAAAAATTCACGCGAAATGTGGCTTCACCGCGCGGATTTTTTTTACGGGGGGTCGAAATTTTCTTACGGGGGGTTGGTCACGTGCCACTGGCCGTTCCGGTTCTACTCCACAGCCACCCACTTAGCGCCCTAATTCATACAATTCCTTCATATGTGAGCCACTTTGCCATTTACCGAGCTCCAATCAGACACATATACACAGCTCTACGTGAACTGCTTTAAATACTGGTTTCTGGTATCTAGATGCCGCAAAATTTTACGAAATTTTGCGAAATGCGTTTTAAGCTATGCGAAATGTACGAATTTTTAAAATATAAAACGAAATTAATAACGAAATTTGGGTCTTTTTGGAGCGAAATACGAAACGAAATTTGGTCCATTTCAAACGAAGTACAGGCCAAGGCCAAGCAGTATCTTTCAATGGCCTTTGGGCTAAATTCATGCACATGTGTCCCCGCGTCCTTGACGATAGCAGGCCGGTAATTTCGAAGATTCAACACAGCATGGACTTAGCTGGCTCGGTTTGAGACAGGCCCCGAAGAGCCGGAATCAGAAGGCTAACAGGTAGAGATGAATAGCAAAGCAGCGCAAACTAAATCTAAGAAGCTGATCGGGCGCACATACCCGAGTGGCCATGGAAGTGATGGTAGTGGTCCAAACAGGCACGCTCCTCCGTGCTCTGAGAGTGCTGCTCTGAGTTAGAGCTTCCGCCCGCGGAGGCGGGGACTTCCACGAAGTCTTTCGTCCTGACGTCCTGACGACGGCCATAGCAAACATTACGGGATTTGCTCGTAAAGCTGGTATTTCGTATTGTAGCGCTCCACAACCCTGCGAATCCAGCACAGCTCGATAAATGCTCGAAGATCCCAAGAGATAGTGCACGGGTTTCTCATACAGCTGCGCATTCCATTTCTTTTCAGAGCAGAGCGAGTAACCGGGGAATGTAGGAACTGTTCCTCTCTGTAAGGGGAATGGTTTATCTGCACGCTGGTGCTCGCTACCTCCGGCCTTTGTACGCTTCCTCCTTCTTTTAATGCTACTCTAGAACTCTCCTAACTCATACTTCAGCGAGCTTGAGGCGCTTTCCTGTTTCCTGTAGCTGTAGGCTGTAGGCTTCTTCGGCTCTTTACTTTACCTCTACCATGTTTGCCTGGTGCCTTCTGGCCTTATGCTTATGCCTTCTTGTAGTCTAGTCTAGTTAATACTCCCCAAAAATGCAAAGAAACACCACTGTGGCATATAGCAACAGAAAAATGTAACCTTCAGAACAAGTCTGACTGGGCTGAGTGTCCTTTTGCGTAATGTAATTGTAATCATTTACACTCGAGGTGTCCTTCAGCCACCAGGCATCGGGAGGTTTGGGAATGGAGTGATTCAGCTTTCTCCACTTCGACCTGTCCTTGGCAATGGCGATCCACTCATCAAAATCCTTCGCAATGCCCTTACTTTTGAGCGCGTTCTCCAACGTCCTGCCCCAAGTCATCTGTGGAAAACCAATCGATCGAGAATCCGATACCAAACCAGTCAGTAACTGCCGTGGCGCCCGGCTCATGGGCGTACGTGCGACGTGGCCAGCCCAACGTATACCTCCTACTTTTACTCATAAATATATGAGTCCATGGGAGCTTCCAGCTTCCAGCTTCGAGCTTCGGGCATGTCCTTGAGGCTGGAGGCGCCATATGTACCGATTCATCAATGCGCAGATACGTAGTACTCTTTCATTTTCATGTATGTTGTATGTTTTAAACCGGGATTGGGAACTGGGAACTTGGGTGGGGTGTAGTATCGTATCTAGTATCACATGTTACCTAAGACTAAGACCAATGTGATGACAAATCTCTTATTTGATGGAAGTGGACACTCAACATCGAAGAACGAATAATCGCCATGTAAAATAAGAACTGGTATGGCTACCGGCGTGTGGCTAGAAACAGAATCGTAAAATATTCCACTTCGATAGCATCAGCGGCCAGCGGGTTGTGTTTAGAAGAATGGCCCCGGCCGGGCTTGACATGGAAATGGGAATTACAGCAAAGAAGCCGCTCACGCAGCCTTCTTGGATTCATCGCGGGCGATGTCCTTGATGCGCTCTTCGCGGAGGCGCATCCAGGCACCAGTAGCGCGCTTGCGGTTGGTGACCAAGCCAAGGGCCGCCATGGCGTCGATGAACATTTTCGTCGGGTTGAACTGCCGGCCCACGCCGAACTCCGACGCGGCGTAGTCGAAAGGGTACTTGTGGTGCCAGTTGTGCCAGCCCTCGCCAATGGCCACCACCGACACGAAGGGGTTCTCGGCCGGCCACGACCGGGGGTCGTACGGGTGGTTGCCCATGAGGTGGGCAGCCGAGTTCACGCACCACGTGAAGTGGAGCACCAGGCAGTAGCGCAGGGCGCCGGCCACCCACACCGCAGGCCAGAAGTTTTCGCCCCAGCAGAGCATGGCCACGTGGCCCGGAAACAGATACGACATGTACAGCGTGAACCAAGGATCCAACCGATTCTGGAACATGACGAAGCCGTCGGCTTTCAGATCGCTGTAGTCAAGCTCTTTGCCAGCCTGTACGCGAGGTGGCAAGTAGGTAAATAGATGAAACCAGGGTAAGAATATAACAAATCACCGAGCACGCGGAGAATAATAATAATGTAGTGAAGACTCGCTACCTTGACACAAATAGCGCATATTTCTCACCTCCATGACGTCAGGGTGCTTCTTCACGAGCAGCCACCCGATGTGCGCGTAGAAAAAGCCGCGAGTCGCGTTGTGCGGGTCCGCATCCGTCTCCGAGTGCTTGTGGTGCACGCGGTGGTCGCGCGCCCAGTGGAAAATAGAGCCCTGGTTGGCAATGCTGTTCGCCAACATGAGGAAGAACCGCACGCTCCAGTGGGCCTCGTAGGAACGGTGCGCCCAGAGGCGGTGCACGCCGCCAGTGATCCCGAGGCCGCTGATAGGCCACAAGATGAAAGCGAAGAGGAGTGTCTTCCACTGCACGTCGAAGCAGTGTTTGACGCCAAGTAACGCCGTGCAGTGCACGAACATCATGTAAATTACCATCGGCCAGTTCACCGATTTGTTCTTAAGGTGGTACCTGATAGAATTAAAGGCAACGTGAAAACAACTCCACAATTTCAATTGAGCATGAGAAAACCAACGACTCGAGGCCAAATCCCCTAGGCACTAGACTTACGTTACGGCATCGATAGAGTCTGCAATTGTCCCATGGCCTGTTCCTGGTTGCATGGTAGCATACTGCGCCTCTCGGCGCTTGTTGGCTGGGACGTTCATTGTCGCAAAAGTCCTGATACAGGTCCGAGGTTGAATGTGAAGGATCCTGATCTAAGTAGAAGATAATAGGAAAACCTTCAAAACAATACTTCTCACGCCAGCCCACAACGTCACGCTAAATTTGCGAATGCTCTTCTTTACCTTGTCTCTGAGCACGCAGTCTTCTGAATGGTCCACGTATAGTGACAAGTCCGGTTTGTATGGAAACGCCGGTGACGCACTGACGCGACGACAACACGCTGACGAGCTCGACGAGATGACGGGCGACAAGCGACGACTGAAAAAAACTGAAAACCCAAGTGTGAAAACCGGAAAAAAAATGTCCGTCTTTACACTAACATGGTATTCAAAAATACGGGGAGCTCGGACGCGACGCGACGAGGCATGCAAAAAAATGCGGAGGCTTTCAAAGCATTCTACGTTCTACTGAAAACAGTTATAGCTCACTTATAGCTGTCTAGCTAGGCTGAAACTATACAACAAGCTCTGTTTCCTTACTCATTTTTTTTGGGAGGTAGAGGTCGTCGTTATCTCGGCAATCTCGGTCGTTAACATTTTGTCTACAAGTACGGATTCCAGGTCTCGATCCGTGCCCAACCATGACCCAACAACCAAACGAAGACAATGAGAGCTTTTCAGGCGATGAAGACCTATCAGAAGAAGAGACTTCACTTGAAGAATGGGAACTCTGGCATGCTGCGTACGACCAGTCCGGTCGCAAGTATTACTACCACGCCGAGAGCGGTAAGTGTTGTGTGTTCTCAGACTGTATAGTGGTACTATTAGCTACGAACTAGGTACAGCAAAGCAGTCATATATTCAGTACATCAGCGCAACGTGCAGTTAGAAAAAAAAACACGCTTTTACTTCTGGGCACGTTTTCGGCATATCGGTGATGTAACTTCGTGTACTTTTCAACGGGCCACAGGCGAGGTGACTTGGGAAAGGCCGGAAGCCATGGGCCCTGACGACGGTAACGACGAGGCGCGACTGTACGAACCCTCCGAGAGTGGCGACGATCACAGCTTCCGTGACGAAGATGGTAGTGACCGTGAAGACTCCTGGGCCCGCCGCACACCGTCTGTAGCCCCTAGTGACGATGCATCGATGACATCGAGCCGCTTTGAGTTCGAGCGTGGAGTGTCTTTACCGCCACATGCTGGCACTGGCGACGACTCGCGTACCCCTAGCCCCTTCGACGAGAATTACAACAGAGACGGCGTGATTGCTACTACCGAAGAGGGCACGGATAAAAGAGCTACCGATGACGAGGCAGTTGGTAGTGAAATTAATGAGAACAACGACAGCGACGACGACGACGATTCTGGATCTGTAGAAGAGGTGCTGCCGGCGCTGTTGCGCGGTGCTGAGGCATCTGGACTGCTAGGCTCACCCGAAGCAGTCCCACTGCAGCACTTCTTTGAGCATGTAGAATCCCTACGCCACGACCAGAGTAAGACGCTTGACAGCGACGATAGCTCGACCCAGGAGTCACCTCCGCGCCTGTCCGCAGCTGTCGAGGACTATGGAGTAGTAAGAGACGACAAAAACGTCAACGGTGACGAGGATGAAGGCAATAGCTCACATGAAGAACACATCGTGCACCAACGTGTTTCTGACAGCAATCCACGCGAGAGTGTAGATGGAGATGTGAAGGACGGCAAATTTGGCAGTGGCTCCACTGATGGCGGTAGGGTGCATCAAGCTACAAACGACGTCGCTGAATCTGATGACAATGGCAATCAAACTGGCGAGGACGATGGCATAATCAGATACCATATGACTTATCCTACGGGTATGTCAGATCTTTCTGAAGAGGTTGGAGGCATGCGAGAAGCCACCAAGACTGAGCTTTCTCGCAAAGCTAACGAGGATGTGGAGACATCTGATGCTCCAACCGCTGCTGAGCCTTCTGTGACATCGGCGAGCCATGCTTCGAGCATTTTATCACCTTCTTTTACTCTTACTCTCAATGAAGCGGACTTAGCTTCCAGATTGTTGGACACTCAGGCAGAACTAGCGGCATGGCAACAGGCACTAGAGACTGGTTCTGTGGAGAGTTCAGCACATGAGGAATCATTCGCTGAGACACAAGACAATGCAAACATAAGTTTACAGAAGAAAGATGAAGAAGACAAAGATGGCGACTACAAAGAAGATTCAGAGGGTGAGGTCGAATTGGTAGCCTCATCTCCATCGGACGATGTTGTAGCAGACCAATTGTCGGCCCAAGCTTTACATCGAAATCCGTCAACTTTACCAGAAGACGACGCCGCTACGATTATGAAATCTAACTCTCCACCACCTCACACAAGCTTGACTCGGTATACAGCTGCAGCTGCTGCCACGGCAGCGGTTCTCGCGTCGGAAAATAATGGCAATGTTAAACAAGGTAGTGAAGGTAGCAGTAGAACTCAATATACAGTCGATTTTGGTGACAACAGCGAGATCGAGGTAGACAGTGCTTCGGATGCAGCAGGTAGCGACAGAGAGCAGTTGCCACAGTTGGCTTCAGTTGGGCCGCTTCATCAAGATGTAAGGCCTAATACGACCCCTTCGCCGTCGCCACTGGGCAAGTCTCGTGATGCTTCCAATAGTAATCCCTTGCAGGTTCCCAGTGACCGTGTACTTCCATCATCCCCATTGCCAGAGACGCAGCTGGAGCAGCAACAACAGCAGCAACAGCAGCAGCAACAGCAGCAGCAGCAGAATGCACGCCCTTCACTTCTTACCTACGCACGCTCAGCCGCGTTTGCTGTTGCCACTGGGCTTACTCCGAAGAAAAACATATCCTCGCAAAGTGGTGGTGGTGGGCCTAAGCGTGTGACATCGAGTGTAGCACCTCTAGACGACGACAACGCTGAAACGAGTCTGGCCGGAGACAGAGAAGATGTAGATACCAACATTCGCCAAAGCAACAGCTTGAGGAACGATAATGTTGGCTGTAAAGGCGCTGAGCACCAACCGAACCTTGGTAGTATGACACCTTCCGCTTCGGTTTTTGGGGCACAGCCACCAGATATAGCTTTGGTTGCTTCCGTAGACATCACTGATGCAACAGCGAAAGCACGACACCGAGCACGTGTTCTCAAACATACGCACGACCTTGAGCAGCGCAACCTTGACTCGCGCAATCCTGAAGAACATGATCTAGTTCAACACGATCTCGAATATCGCCATTCCGAACATCGCGATCTCGAACAGCACAATAATGAGCCAGTTGACTACAAGGAACGTGGTGTTGAGAATGCGGGGAGTACTTATGTGGACAATGGTCAGTACCATGAGGAGCAATATCAAGAGCTGCAGCAGCCGCAGCGGAATCGCAGAATATTTGAGCCGTCGGCTGTAGAGAAAGCTCAGGGTGCACGCAAAGTTGCAGCTGAAAATGGAGAAAGCTGTGATGATGGCGCGGAGCGCTTTCCGTGGGAGGTCTCAAAGAACCAAGCACGCTCACATGATGAGGGCCATGCAACTGGCATCTACTTCGACCCACAGGCTGTGGCTGTTCTCGAAGGTGAAAAGGGTAGAATCGACGAATTAGTGGGATCGTCGGTGCGATGGTCTATCACTGAAATGCCGTTTTCGTCCAATCCAGAATCACCATCTCCTATTTCTGCTGCGAAGCGCGAACCGTCGCCTGCGCCACCGTCGAGTGTGCATCGGTCCTCAGATTTACCAGGTTCTCAGCAGTCGTCGTCACCTTCTTCATCGGCTTCCTCTTCATCGTTTTCGTCGTCTTCACCATCACATTCTTCATCGCAGCCGCATCAAGAGCAGCACTCTGCGCAGCAGGTCGCAGCGTCTGCGCAGGATCCAATACCCAAACCGCGCATGCAGTCTCTGGCTGAAATCATGGCGGCGTCCCAGCAACAGGCACAGCAAACACCCCAGTTGGAACCATCATCACCATTGATGGGTCAAAGTGTTGAAGCCTCCACGAACTTCGACAGGTTGCCCTTTGCAGCAGCAGGGCCGCCTTTGCTCCCGCATGTGACACCACCAGAACCTCCTTCGCGTTCGCGCGAACTCTCGTCTCCGAAGCAGCACAGAGCTGACGCAGCCGTACATACGTCAGCTGATGCTATGAATGCTCTAGCAACGGCAAAATCCGCTCGCAATATTGGTGACAAATCGTTTATCTTGCAACAGCAACGTGAGCAACAGCAACAGCACGAGCACGAGCAAATGCAGCTCCAACAACGGCTCCAACAGCAGCAGCAGCACTACGAACATCAGTTGCGGCAACTCCAGCAGCAACTCCAGCAGCAACAAGAACGCGCACGCGTCGCATTGTCCGAGGCTCACGCTGCTGGAATGGTTAAAGGACGAGCTGCAGGTCGTGCAGAGGGCCAATCTGCTGCGGAAAAGTCACTCTATGAGATGCAGTCCCAGGCCGCAGAAGCGCTGCAACGAGCAGAGATTGAGGCCCGTGAGGCTGGGCGCTTGGAAGCTATGCAAGATGCGGACGCAAGTGCTGCCTCCAAAGCAGCTGCTGCTGAAGCCCGCTGGCGCGCTGACCTCCAGGCACTCAGCGCTCGCCATGCAGAGTCTGTTCGGCAATTGGAAGCAGCGGCTTCGCGTGCAGAACACGAGCGCGAGTCCGCCCACGCAGCTGCGGGAGCGATGCAAGCCCGCGCCGAAGCCCTCGAAGACGAACGCCAGCAGCTAATGAACCGTTTGGCTGCTGCGGAGCGGCACGCAGCAGGCCTGAGCGCCGACATGGCCGCGCTCGATTTGAAGCGGCAGCGCGCCGAAGCCGCCGCGCGCCAAGCGGATGAGCGTTTGCACCTTTGGACAGCTGCTCAGCAGAACTCCATTGGGCACCAAACGCGACAACAGCCACAGCAGCAGGCACAGCAGCAAGAGCAACAACAGATGCAGATGCAGGTGCAGATGCAGCAGCGTCGTGAGCAGCAGCAGCAACAGATGCAGACGGAGCAGCGTCACCAACAACCTTCCAACCA
>Ga0307979_1002853_pt1 | contig 11813 bp, 16 predicted proteins | sample OrgLakmetage1058_FD_201833 | JGI IMG/M metagenome (GOLD analysis project Ga0307979, IMG submission 201833) | Saline water microbial communities from Organic Lake, Antarctica - #1058 | ecosystem: Environmental > Aquatic > Non-marine Saline and Alkaline > Saline | place: Antarctica: Organic Lake...
CCGCGCTGGACCTTGGCACGGGCGTGGGGATGGGCGTTGGGAATCTGCGTTCGGCTTCAAGAAAAAAATCTTGCGTTTCATTGAACGCTTCGAGGCCCTTTGTCAGCACCCAGTCCCCGGTGATCCTGAACTACACCCGTTTGCTAGATTAGATTAGATTAGATTAGATTATACTCCCCAATTGCAAAGAAACAACAACAAATAGCATAAAGCTGCGTTTTGATGAGTCCTCCAGAACAAGTTTGCTAATGTTCCTCAAAGCACTAAGACGTTATCCTCACTTGCCTCACGCAGTGGCGCGCATCTCTCGCCACTTTACCCCCACTAGAGGAGTAAGGCGTATTTGGTTGGCTTGCGTGTTATGTGACTCCTGAATGTTGACCAACTAATAGGGACTTGAATGAGCACAGTATGATTTATTCGGTATCAGCAGGGCCATGAGGGCGTCTCCCATGCACTCCCAGGCCCGATTTACCTCCAACCGATCTAAATATATTTTCCATAACGCAAGGGCCGAACTAGGATCCTCCAAGACTAACAGATTATACACTGATTTTAATGCACATGAGATATCTGAGCACCCCGAAGGGTGCTCAGAAAACACGTTAGCTTTGCTTGGTTTTTTCGCGGCGCAGAGAAAAATCTGTGATTTCCCTTATATTTTTATTCAGGTAGCTGTAGCTATGAAAATTTAATTTATAATTATTTATTAATAATTCAATTCGGCTTCATTTAATTTTGCAATGATTACTGAGTTGCTCTGTGCTCCGGGCCTCTTCTTCTTCATCTTTGGTAAATTGGTCTCTTCTTCTAAGCAGATTGTCAAGGAGCACAAAGACCTCGAAACAGAGGTTTCCCAGGACTTCAGCTGGCCCTCTAGCCCTCTAAACTTTCCAGGAGTTCTCTGGCCCCAGGAAGAGCGCGCATCTTCTTAAACGCCGCCGAAGATTTGGCTCTAATCGCATGCCGAGGCTGCTTCATAAGCTCAGCCACCTCACGCTCGCTGCGGCGCTGGGAATCTTCAAGCCCGAACCGCAGCCTCAGAACAAGTGCTTCCGAAGGAGTGAGCGATGACGCCATCATGTTCTCTAAGTCCATCCGCACCTGGGAGAAGTTGACAAAAATAGAGTACACAAGGACGTTAGAATGAAAGGCTATAGAATTGAAATAGGTAAAGAATCATTTTGCAGGTCTCAATCTAGTTTGTAGATCCTTTAGTCTTTGTTTTTACGATTTTTACCATGTCGCACGCAGGAGCTGATGAAGCACCTTCATCCAGCAAGTTGCACTCTCCTCCTAGACCTAAGGCTGCAGTGCTCCCGACGTCACCACCACCGCCGCCACTGCTGCTGGCATCTCCATCGCCCCCCATGACGCTGCCACTCGCTGGATCGTGGGACTGCAGCAGGCCAAGCACTGTTTCTCCGTTGTCTCCAACCCCACGATCGTAGCTCGAGACGGACATGGCTACAGCCTTCTTGACTGCCACCACCCTTGCTTTGGACACCCCCAGTGCCTGTGCCAACTCTTCGTCGCTCAATGGGCCTGATGCGCTACCAGAGGTCGACTCCTCGTCTTTCTCGTCGGAAGAATCGTCGGACATCCCAAGGTCAAAGGTGGAGGAAGCACTGCCACTCTTGCTGTTGGTGCGAATGCTCTTCGGCAACACAGCTCGGCCTCTTCTTCCGACACGGTGATCGTTGTCATCCTTTGCGAGCGCGTCTGGGTGCGGAGCATCATCTTCGTAATCATCACTGGTTTCAGATATCATATCAGCGCCTGCTCCTCCTCCTGAAGAAGCCCCTTTCACAACGCCTCCTTGGCCTCTGTCAGCATCGTGTTGGAGTTTCACCATTTTACGGTACAGAAGCTGCACCCCTTCCGGCAGCGCAATCACGCGGTTGCGCTTTAAGGACGCCAGCGCCATAGACCTGATCCAAGTGGTGGCGTAAGTTGAAAACCGGTGGCCCAGTGAAGGGTCGAACTTTTCTGCGGCGCGAATGAGGCCGATGGTAGCTTCCTGCATCAAATCTGCCGGCTGCAAAACCCCGCCCGTCGCCACCACATACCTGAAATAGGAGGAGAAGCAAGCGTACCAACAATGCAAGGAGAAAGTGTAAGCAACAAAAGACTTAAAAGTAACGATGTCTATTCAGTGATTGAGCAGTCTGCCAGAGCAGGGTGTCCTATTGTCTCATTAACTTACTTGGTGTATTTCTTGGCGACACTCAACACGAGCGGCGCGTTCATCGCCACAAGATCATCCGTAGCTTGCCTCCCCGCTCGCAGCTGTGTGTGCAATTCTTCCACCGTCAAATTGGCTGCTTTCGCCCACGCCGCATCCATGACCACCGGCGGCGGAGTGTGCTGCTGTGAAGGTTGGAGGTTGCCCAACCCTTCTTTCAAGCGCTGTTCTCGCTTCGCCGCAGTCACGAGGGTGTTTCGCAATTCCCTCAGCTGGCGGGCTTTTTGAATGGCCGAGGCATACACTACCTCTTTCTCGTGGTAATCAATGGCGGCTGCCTCTGACGCTGAGACGCGGGGCAGTAAAGGAGATCGCTTGGGCTGTAAGGTGGGCGGCGCCTTGCTCAAGCCCCCCTGTGCTTTGGCCTGAGCCTTGGCAGCGGCTTTGGCTTCCATCAATTTCGCGTCTTTCATCGCCTTCTTGAAGGCTTTCGCTGACGCAGCGTCTTCGGCTGCAATGCCCTTGCTTGTTTTGCTGCTGCGAGGAAGAGTTTTAGGAGACTTGGCGACACCATTCGTTGACGACTTCGCTCGTGTCTCTTTAGGTGCCGAAGTTGAAGCCTTCTTCTCGAGCGCTACCGCTGCTGCCTTATCCTTCGCTCGGCGCATGAACAGCGTTCTCGCTACACCGCTGGTACCTTCGTCTTGTTGCGTTTGGTCTCCCCGAAGTTCCTCTGCAGCACTGCCCAGCATTCCCAGCCAATCATCTGGGTCTTCTCCTTCCTCTTCTTGTGTGCTACCATCTGACATGCTAGTCGCTTTCCCAGCGCCTCCTGCTTTGCGAGTAGTCGTCTTAGCTGGCGCGGCACCTTTCGCTTTGCGTGGTGTAGCAGCAGTACCAGGTTGTGGAGAGGGCGGCTCCCACTCGAAGCCAATAGCTTCTAGAACCGAACACCGCGCCGCGCTCAGCCCTCCTTTCGCTTTGCTGCGCCGTTGCGTGTAGCACCATTCCCCTAAACGCACAGGAGGTCCTGTTGCTGCTGCCGTGCTCTGCGAACCACCGTTGACCACCGATGGAAACACGACGAAGCCCCGAGGCACCTGACAGTGGCCGTGCTCAGCTTTGTACGCCTGCAAGAGCTCAAACTGCTGTTGCCACTTGTCCGCCGCAGCGCCACCCCACGCAAACCCCAGCTTGCTGAGCTTGGCTATTCTCGCAGGGCTCAAGGTCCCGCTGGCGCGCGCTCTTCGCTGAGTGGTAGCCCACAGCCCGAGCCTCACCACACTGCCGCTGCCGACGCCTGAGCTAGGGGAGTTCATCGCACTGAGGCTAGCGCTGTCGTGCCCGCCGGTTTCTACCAAGTAACTGGCGGGCACGTCGCAATGCCCGTGGGCAGTCGCAAAGGCTTCGAGGAGCTTGAAACTGCGCTCCCACGCGGCCGCACTGGCCACGGACTCAGCGGCATAATCTTCACTAGTCACATGAGCCGAAGTCACGTTGCCGTGACCTAGAGATCCTAGGGCATGGTGATGTGTTAACAGGTGGCTGCTCGCTAAGCCATCGATGGTGTTACCTGCCGCAGTGCTGTGGTGGTGATTGCGCCCAACGAGGGCTGCTTGCAGAAAACGCATTCGCAGCAAAGCAAGCTCTGGATCTGGTGATGCATCCTTCGAAGAAGGCTGTGACACGCCAGCGACTCGATCAAGACCAAGCAAAGCGCGGCGCTTGGTGATGCGCATAGGGCTGCTTGTCAAACGCAAGAGATGAGGCTCAAATTAGATCCATCGAGTGATGTCTTATTTATATAAAAATTCTTTCGAGCGATCATAACAGTTAAGGTGCCAAAAGTTTCGCAAAGCTGAAATTCCCTTCATCAATCATACAAAACAAATGACACTTTAAGCACTTCTTGGGCAACACATCTTAGCAGCAAGATAGTTATAGTGACCAGGAAAGATAAATGTGTGATTCTCTTAAGGAATCACATTTCCCATAGGTAAGCCCCGTCGGGAGACGTTTCACAGCTCACCTGCAGTGTAACGCAGTGGCGAGTAAGCTCCGCAAACCAACGCCGGAGGGAAGACCTAAAGCACCACGGTCAAACTCTTCCACTAACTTCGCTGCGTAATCAGCCTCAGCTACTGACCAGGGCCCTCCGCGCAGAGGTTGTCCTACAAAAGGTCCTGGCGTCGAGAGCCAGTCTTCAGGAGCTAGCTGCTCCGCGTTTAATTCTAAACCGGCAGGTGTTGTGGCAGTCTGCTGACCATGCAACACTGAATTGAACCTCAAAATCGCGCCTACAGGCGAAACGACATGCGAGCTGGCACTTCGGTGTCTGAGTGCTTGGGACAAACTTTGTGAATGTGAAAAAGCATCACCTCCAAAGAGCTCACAAAGTAGGAACGCTGCAGCGGCAGTGAAAACTTCTGCGCGATACATTCCTAAGCTTGTTTTTTAATCTATCAGTGCTGCTGTTAGCGGCACTAGAAAAGCAATATAATGAACCTATCGTGATGTTTGTACCACGCTCAGCACTGACCACTGACTACTGCTGACTACTTGACTTCGTACAGTACTTACTTACTTGTTGCAGGTAAAACGTTCGCTAGCTGAAGCAAAGAAAATGCCAATGACGTCATTCCTTCCCGGAAACTCTGAAACAGTTCTGTACGTTTTGTGAAGAGTTTGCTTTGTGCACCATCTGCGTCTCTCAGCAGCCCATGGATATAACTATGAGCTGGCTCACTGGCGTGAGGCTAATGGAACTCACTTTTGAAGTAGGTCGAGCGAGTGTACTTCAATAAGGGCATCGCGATTAAGTCGAGCTGATTTAAGAGTGAGAAACAGGGATCCGCGATCTCCGATGTCAGATCGCACCTCAGCTGGGAATTCTACGACATTCAGTAGGTCCACTAGATGAGGCAAGTCATCTGACCTTATTACTCCTGAATCGACTAAGCCGGGCGAAGTCATTTAGGTCCAGTGGGATCATCGCGGTCAAATCAGACAACTCTACAAGATACAAAATACAAACCAGCGGAGACGGTTCCGACAGACAAGAACCAGCTACCCGAAGGTTCTTGGACCTTCTTGTAATTCAAAACCAACAACAACGCACTTCTCTCTCTCCTTCTGCACATTTTTCAACTCGCCAAACATTCCAAGAAGACAAATTAGTTACAACAAATGCCTGCTTATGTACCTCCAAACCGTCGCGCCCAAGGCGCAGTTGCTCCTGCAGTCGCCCCTCCACGTAATTTAGAAGAATTTGCTAGCGGTGGTGGATTTAACTCAGCTCCTTCGGGCGCTCCTTCGGCTGCCCCGCCTCAGCCGCGAACGAACAGCCGCTGGAACGACGATGGCGGCGGCGGTGGCGGCGGCGGTGGCCTGCAATACAATGGCGGCCAAGACTCCCGCGGCGGTGGCGGTGGACCCCGTGGCGGTGGCGGCCTCCGCTACGGCGGCCAAGATTCTCGCGGCGGCGGTGGTCTGCAATACGGTGGCGGCCGCTCGCGCTGGGACGAGGGCGGCGGCGACAGCGGCGGCTGGCTCGGGTGCGCGCTTTAAGATTATATTAGAATTCCTGGAATTCTTTATTATATTTTTGATCGTTATCAAATGAGTTTTATTTGATTCACTCTTCTACTTTGGCTATAGAGTGATTTGGAAGATTAGGAGTTAAGATACGTGTGCTCATTTACGTTGCACGGTTTCCTGTTAACCTCTGTATTTCATTTCATTGAGAGCAGGCTCGACGGTGGCGAAAGTTTTGAAGCAAAGCTCGAAAGCGATGAAGCCGCTTTCCGTAAAGAATTTGGGGCTGCCTTTAGCAGCGGGATTGAGTTCAGCAAGTACGCGGATATTCCCGTCGAGGTAATTAAGAAGGATTCCCGCCTTTTCTATGCGCTTGCAACTAGCGTTTGCTTGGGTAGTATGTGTATTGTGGACGTCATCGTTGAGCTTAGCGATGGGTCGCATATGTTCATATGCTAAGATTTTTGCTTCTGTCTGAGTATCTCATGGCTTTCGCTTGTGTAACTGAACACATGAATGTTGCGGCTGACAAAAATACCACTCGTACGGTAGATGGATTTGCCACAGGGAGTTGCGGAATTGCCGGAGAACATGAAGCCCGTAACCACCTTCGCGGGGCTGGACGTGGGGAAAGTGCTGTCGCGCAACTTGTCGTTTGCGGGATTCGTGCAGCCGACCCCTGTGCAAGGCCACTCGACCCCCCTGGCCATTGGCGGCTGGGACGTGGTGTCCATTGCTCAGACCGGGAGCGGGAAAACCCTGGCTTTCATGCTGCCCATTTTGTACCGCTTGCTCAAGGATGGGCCGGCCCCGCGCAGTGGCAACGGTGGGGGCGGCCGCAACCGCCCCCCGGTGGCGATCCGAGCCCTGGCCATGGCCCCAACCCGCGAGCTGGCGCAGCAAATCCATGAGGAGTCGAGGAAGTTTGCGTTCCGCTGCGGCCTCCGCATTTGCGTCGCGTACGGTGGGGCCCCTTTCGGGGACCAAATGCGGGAAATGGAGCGGGGCTGCGACGTGCTGGTGGCGACTCCCGGCCGCCTGGACGACATGCTGACCCGAGGCCGCGTGACTCTGTCCCAGTGCACTTTCTTGGTGCTCGACGAGGTAACATCATGCGAGCGCACACAAGTGGGCTGTGTTGTTTGTCTCAGGCATTCTTGTAGCAGATAGGTACCATAGGGTAGTCCTAAGAAGCACTGAACTTTCGAAATATTTTTTTAAAAACCTTCTTCACCTTCTTCTCCTGTGAAGTCATCTTTTCATAACACCCATAATCTAAAACAGGCGGACCGCATGCTCGACATGGGTTTCGAGCCACAAATTCGCAACATCGTTGAGCGGGCCGACATGCCCATCGAAGGCCGGCAAACCATGATGTTCAGCGCCACTTTTCCGCGCAACGTGGTGCGCATTGCCGACTCCTTCTTGTACCAACCTGTGATGCTCCGAGTGGGGCGGGTTGGGGGCGCCGCCTCGTCGGTGACGCAGGTGGTGCTCTATGTCTCGGGCCACGACAAGACGAGAACCTGCGTGGACTTACTGCAGCGCACTCCTGGGAAAACCATCGTGTTTGTCAACACCAAGCGCAGCGCAGACCAGCTGGAGTATGAGTTGGGCCAACTGGGCTGCCCGTCCGCCTCGGTGAGCGCAAAAAATAAAAATGAGAGAAGACAAATGAACAAAGCAAAACACAACTCCTTCCCGTACATTAATACTGTTGTTGATATGGTTGCTTTGTTTCTTGTCAGCCTTTTCCTCACATGTGCGCCTTTTTCTTTCCCATCTCTGTATTTGTATTTTCCATATAGGTGCACGGCGACAAAGACCAGCGCGAGCGCGAGCGGGCTTTGAGTGACTTCAAGTCCGGCCGCATCGACGTGCTCATCGGGACCGACGTGCTGGGCCGCGGGATTGACGTCTCGGAAGTGACCCACGTCATCAACTTCGACGCCCCGGCCGACATTGGTGCGTTTAGAGTATACTTTTAAAAAAACACTACTTTATTACGTGCGTGCTCCCTGTGCTCATATTTTCGCTTTCATCTTCTTTTTTTTTAGTGCTGTTTCTTGGCTCATGGTTAATTTCTTTTTTGCTTTTTTTTTTATTTCTTCAGAGGATTACACGCACCGTATTGGGCGTACGGGTCGAGCCGGCCACCAGGGTTTGGCCACCACCATGATCAACGAGCGGGACGGCGCCATCGCCCGCGACCTTTACAACATGCTCAAAACTTCCAAGCAAGACGCCCCCGAGTGGCTCAATGACATCCGCGGCGGCGGCGGCAAAGGTGGCCGAGGAAAAGGCGGCGGTGGTGGCGGCAGCGGCTGGGGCGGCGGTGGCGGCGGCGGATACGGTGGTGGTGGTGGTCACGGCGGCGGCGGTGGTAGCCACGGCGGCGGTGGCGGCGGCGTGTCCTATAAGCCTAGCATCGGAGACGGCGCCTGGTAAAGCGCCATCATGGAATAACTGCGCATGAAGATTTGAAGATAGAAGCAAAAAAAGAGGACGAAGACCACGCACGGCCCCACAAGCATAGGCAGCAGTGAAGTGTGCTTTTTGAAGCGCTTATGGATGTGGCGAAGGACACACGCCCGCGTCCAGAAAGAAATAAGGGGAGAAGAAGCTGTGAAGGAGGAGAGGGATCTATGACGAGAGCTAAGATGACACAAGAAGATCCTGATAGGACCTCGAGTAGAGGCGCGAGACAAGGGAGATCGAGGTGAACAGAGAATTGATAAACGGCACTTGGAATAGATAACCATGTGCCATTCTGCAATTCGAAATATGAGATGAGATGAGATCTCACACATCTCGATCTCGCCTGTTCCTGTTCAATGTTCAACACAGCCTATCACCGTAATTGTGAGTTATAATTATAAGCAACAAAAGTTCGGCGCTTCGTACTCGAACTCGAACTAATACAAACCCAGATGACACAGAAGCCAATGCTGCAGGCAGAAGTGTACGCGCGTGCGTTGCGCGCAAGTCAAAATCGTAAATAGGAAGTGTGTAGAGGGCAGGAAGTTTGGACCCCCCCCCCTCTCTAAAGTGGAAACTGTTCATGAAATAAATGTGGGGCCAGCCGTAAGTCCCTTCTGCGTCTGCTTCTGCGTTGAAGAGGGCGCGCCGTTGCTCCGTCTCTTGGGCGCGCCGAGCCAAAGACCTCCGCTTCTCCTCAGGCGTAACCCTAGTGTCGCACCGGGGTGACCTTAGCTGCGGTTTGCCAAGCCGCTTCGTATTCCCGAGTTCCCCATGCTATTTCTTTGAATTCAAATCACTATGCTGATATCTGTTATGCCCATATCTGTTGGGGCTAATATCTAATAAAGTAAGAAGTAGAAAAACAACCCGCAACCCGGCAACGGAGTTATTGACTTCCTTTTAGCTTGTGGCCTTCTAATTCATTTTATCATTGCGACAGAGAGCCACGAGGCCAACGAAATATTCAATTGCATGGTGTTGGTTTCGATGTTCAGCGCATTATCGCATTTCTGCTCCTTCCATTGATTTGCCCATGCCCGCTAATACTTCTCCTTTTTGTTTCCTGCCCTCCTGCAGCTCTACTTGGAGTTGCAGGATGTACACCCAGTTTTGCAGCGCGCAATTGCTTGTTTTCCGCTTTCAGGCGCCTCAGTTCGCGCGCTGCAGTGACCATTTCGTAAGGCTTGCTCGCTTCATGCCGCCGCAGCCATTCGTTGAATTCGTCTTGAAACTGACTCGCGAGCCGCTCGACCTGAACAATCAACAACAAAAGTAGCGGAACGGCATGTAAATAAATCAGGAAGAATTTGACACAGTTAAGAATAGTACGATTGTTGAGAAGCTTCAAAACACTATTCATTTTCTACACATGCATCCCTGGATTATCCATGCTGCATGAAAGGTTTGCTTGTGTAAGAAAGTAACGAGAGATTTATGTGGTGATAGTGGTGAATGAAAGAGCAATATCTCACATGAGCTTTCTCACGCTGTTGCCAGGCACGGTTCAATTCCCGTAAAAATAAGTGCATGTCAGCAGCTGGCAGGCCAGGCGGCAGTTTGGTGGTTTGAAATCGAAGCGCAGCGGTGGCAGCGGCGTGGGGCACCCATCCGTCCGTTTCTTGGCTCAAGGCCGAGCCCACCAGGCCATAGCTCGAGGGGGTGTACGCGTGCAGCGGCAGGGATGGTGGCGGTGGTGGTGGTGATGATTGCGCGCTAAGGCTAGGGGAGGAAGGTGACAAAGACGAAGATATAGCCGCTGAGGCGCTGGCAGCGGCAGTGGAAGCAGCAGCAGGAGCAGCAGAGTTGGGCAGAGGGTCAGGATCCGGAGGGTAGCGCTGGGCCATTGAGTTGACCTCAAACCACTCCACTGGCAATGACGTGCCGTCGCCCGACACCCAAACCGACGATGAATCATCAGCTGCCGATGATGAAGAAGAAGATGGTGCTGAAGGTGATTGCGCCGTGCTGATGCTTCGCGGTGAAACCGCACGGTTGTTAGGAGTTGGACGAGACGGCGGTGGGGGCGCTGCTGGCACGTAAGATACTCCACTACTGTCCTCCCTGGTATAAACAACATTTGGGAAAAACGGAAAAGTGTGGAGAAGTGAGTGTAGCAAAGGAAATGCATGCACGACGATATAATGCTGCAGTGCGCGCGCGCACGACTCTCTTACGCATCAAATTACCAAAGCTTCTGAAAATCAGCCCATTCTGAAGTAGAGCGTAACAATTTGAGCAGCCTTGCATTGTCCGTTCTTAAAGTCTCAATGTCGGTCCGACTACTCTCCACCGTCTTTTCAACCTGCTTGCAAGAAGAAGGGAGGTTCAGATTTGGCGAATGATATGCCCCATCTCTCCATTCTTGCTGGAATCACTATCGTAATCAATCGTAATGAAATTAAAAGGACGAAGGATGGAGATTGTAAAGTTTGGTGCGAGGGCCTCAAAAACTAACCTCTCGCTTGTGTGCCACTTGCTTCACGAGTGAGCCGCGCTCGGTGCGTCGGCGGTCCAAATCCTCGCGAGCGTAGTCCAAATCTTTTGTCAATGCAGCATTCTCGCTCGCCAAGTCGTTGACCTTGTTTATATGTGCGGGGAAATCTCGTTAGAAATTACTTTCGAGCAGTCTCGCATGTAATTCTACCTCATGTAAAAGACTTTTGCTAGTAGTAAATGGATCGGGCCAACCATCAGTGCTGAATTACCTCAGCCTCCAATTGATCAACTTTTCCACATGACGCCCTCAACGCCTCTGCTAACGACGCCCGCTCCTCAGAGAAACTCTTCTCAAGCCGCTGCTTCAAGTCTGACAGGTTTTTGGAGTCATGATGCAGTTCGTCGTACTGGGCCTGCAAGGAGGTCGCTCGTGCTTCTGCTGCTTCGGCCCGTGACGACTGTGTGTTGCATTCGTGTTCTGCAACAGCCGCGCGCCGTTTTGCTGCCTCAGCTGCAGCCCGAGTGTCTTCTACGGAAGCAGTCGCAGTCTTCAGGCGCGCCTGGAGGTCGCCCGCATACTCTTTCAAAGGGGCTAAAAACGCGAGTTCGGCCTGTGCGGCCTCAGCGGCGGCTGCTGTAGCTTGAAGTTGTTGCTGGAGGTGAGCATAAGCTTCCCTAGCTTCAAGCAACAAAGAGGCATCACGTGCCTTCTCAGCTTCAAGAGTTGAAATGCGTTGTTCAAGTCCTTCGCGAAGCGGCATGTTGCTGTTCAGAATCCTAAGATTTCGCAACGAGAACCGGTTAGGATTACGATTTTGGATCCACTACATTTCAGGCTAACCAAAGAAAACAAGAACGGGCTCGCAGGATAAAACAAGAAAAACAAGCAAATATTTATAAATATTCGATGTTGCTGCAACTAAGTATGTTCACAGTCCGCGAGCCTACCTAGCGTGTACTATGCGAGGCACGGGCTGCGGGCTAGCTCTTCGAGTGCTACGATGCTACAGTAGTACAGTACTAAACGAGTACTGCACGGAAGATACATACACCACTTTTTGAGACAGGCTGGTGGAGACTCCAACGTAAGTGCTGAATACTTCAAAACACTCGTTGACAATTCTGGAACGCGGGGCTTAGTCCACTCAGTGGTTGTTAAATATTGGAAGTCAGGCAG
>Ga0307979_1002855_pt1 | contig 11809 bp, 5 predicted proteins | sample OrgLakmetage1058_FD_201833 | JGI IMG/M metagenome (GOLD analysis project Ga0307979, IMG submission 201833) | Saline water microbial communities from Organic Lake, Antarctica - #1058 | ecosystem: Environmental > Aquatic > Non-marine Saline and Alkaline > Saline | place: Antarctica: Organic Lake...
GGGGGGGGGGGGGGAACAGAAGAACTGTTCTGTTTAAGGCCTGATCAAACAAAGACGAAAGTTCGAGCACGGTACTATATTGTAATATGAACTATAACTATAAACTTTTAGGCTGCTATTCCTGGGCATCCTTCGATATCTACCTGGGACGATCTCGATAGTTCTTATACCCGCACTGTGCGACTGGCCTCATGTAAAATATCTCACAACGCTTCCACACAGCGCTAGTTCTAGATGCTCCTTGTGCTGATTCGTATTATATAGACCCAACTGGTCCCGGTAACCCCAACCCCCGTTTAGCCCTGGCCTTCGTTCTTTTTTCTTTTTAATCCGAGATATGCCAAGAAGGAACGCAAGTAAAAATTACAGACAAACCGGATCTTCGAATGGAGATAAAGGCAGCGAGTATCAGTATCAAGTATGTGGCTAACAACCGGGCGAATAAGCGGGCTGGTTGACAAGCAGGCTAGTGAATAAAAAAAGTGAAATGAATTAAAAAGCAAGGGATTCAACACAAACCAATCCCATTAAGCGGAGCCTATTATTTAGCTGGCTAGATTTTTTTGTGTGCTGCAAGTGGGTTAGATCAGATTAGATGATACTCCCCAATTGCAAAGAAACAACAACAAATAGCATAAAGCAGCGTTTTGATGAATCCTCCAGAACAAGTCTGACTGGGCTGAGTGTCCTTTTGCGTAATGCAATGTCCATCTTTACTCTCATGAACCCTGTAGGATTAAGTGGGTTCTGGCGAATTATAGGCCGAGAAGTCCTTCCTATTCTTCCCTTAAGAATTCGCCCGTGTAACTTCCGAGAAGCCCCCGGCTGATCCATTTGCCATCGCAGTGGTCATGGCGGTCACCAGAGAAGCTTCAGAGGTGAACCGAGGCAAGTCCAGAGTGTTCGTGCAGCTGTGAAAATATGGCAAACCCACTGCTCCACTGCTGTTTTCATTCGAAGTTGCTGTAGAAGAAGACGACGAGGATGATGACTGAGTCCGGCGCACGTGAATGACGAGGTCCGGCAACAGGGCCCGCTGGCCAGTAACGAGCTCCAAAAAGTCGAGGCGGCCTTCTTGCGGAAGCGCAACCAGCCAGTTGCGCAGCCACACGAGCGTATCGACTCCACCACTGCCGTTGCTGCTGCCTTTCCCTCCTTTCCCTCCTTTCCCTCCTTCCCCTTCTTTCTTCTTCTTGTCATCTTTTGTGCGACCTTGAGGTCTATCTCCATCCCCACCAGTGCCACTGCCTTCGGTAGACGTCGGTGCATTGAAGGTGGAAGAAACTTCCCTCGCCGAGAGCCGAAAGTCTCCTACAGGCTTGAGCAATTTGGTCAAGGAATGGTCGTCCCAGTGCACGAGCTCCGGCCCGCAGAGAAGGTTGCAGAGTTCGTGGGCTTCAAACGAGAAGAGGCTGTCCAGAGCCACCTGATTTTGAACAGACACGAGTTTGGCATTTAAAAAGGAGGAAAGACATAATGACACGTGCGCTCTGACTCACCAGGTCTCCCAAGCCGTCGCGAAACGCCGCTGCCTGCCTCGCCACCCCGCGGCCGATCCACAAGTCGCTGAGTTGTTCCAGGTAATTGCGCAACGACGCCATGTTGACGTCAGAGCCCTTCCACCATGTTCCGCCGCGTGGCCGCGCCATCAATGTCGAAGGTGAAAATGACGGAGGCTTGAGGAGCGCAGCACCGGTGATGGGGTCAGCCCAAGGTAAGTACGAGAGCCAATCTTCCAGCGGCAAGCCTTGGGTAAAATCCCGAGGTTCCGACCCCAGAGCTCCCAAGGCTGCTGCCGCTGCAGCTGGGGAAGCACGCGCATGTGCTGCGTCAAGCTCAGGGATGAGCGCAAACAGCGGCGCCAAATGAGCTCCCCGCGGCTGCCCCTTCACTAAATGGCTGTGCGCAGACGGCAAGTAGGCTACAGGGTCAATTCCATCGCCGCGCACGAGAGACCAAAAGGCCGGGTGAAGCCGCAACGGAAAGAGAAAGCCGTCCACCAGCGCCTGTTTCAAATCACGCAAAGGTGTGAGAGCGCACATGTCATGCGGCAGGAAGTCAACATGAATAGGGTAAAAGCAAAAACAAGCACGGTGTTCATTTCTTGATTACCTTGCCGAAGAGCCTGCCAAGAAACTTGAAGCGTTTCAGCACCAGCGCGCCATCCGCGCCTAGTGGAAGCGGGGCCGGGAACAACCCGCCGGGACACGCGAGGGACCCGTGCGCGGCTGCGGCTGCGCTTTGACCGTTTGAAAGCAGAGCTTCGGCGCTAAAACGGTCCGGCACCCACAGAGGGACATTCCAACAACGCCCGTGCAAGATGGCTGCGGGTGGAAAAGTTTCTCCTCCTGAAGATGCAGCAACGGATGACGGTCGTTCGCCGCTCTGACTCTTATTGAACCACTCCTGGGGCAAAGGACCTTCCACGAGAAGCTTCACGCGGCAACGAGGGCGCTTTTGCTGCCGCTGTAGCCCCTGTACTTGCGGTACTCCTCCTGAAGTTGCAGTGCCATCCTTTTGTGCACCAACCACCTCTTCAACTCCATCATCTTCATAAGGTATCAGGTGGGCTTTCACAACCCAAACTTTCACGGCGCATCCCACTGCTTCGAGTGCAGCCGCTGCCACCAACGCCGCTGACGATGCAGTGCCACTGCTCGTAGAAGATGGTGAAGAAAAAGAAACAGGAGCAGGCCACAGCTCGAGGCCTCTGGCGCCTGCCTGGCTGGCGATATGTAGCAGCAAAGCAGCGCCATCGCGAGGCACCTGCTCCCATGCGCTTGTACTGTCACTGCCACCGTTGGTGCTGCTGCTGGTGTTTTTCGCAGGAACGCCAGCAGCGTCCTCCGCCGACTCTGGCTCTTCGTACGTCACCCATGCGCGATGCCGCCCCTGGGAGGCTTCTTGATCAGGCTTGAGCACTTGGAAGTGTCCGCGAAGAGCTTGTGGCAACAGCACAGCGGGCAGCGGCATCTCAACAAGGGTGGACTCTTCAGAGCTGGAGCCATGGACTGAATCGTTGGTCGAAGAGGAAGAAGAGGAATCCGTTGATGATGTGTTGGTTAAACCTTCAGTGGGTGCTGCCGGCAGCATGAGTTCAGGTTGACCGCCATCGAATGACCACGCTGCTCTCGCTGTGCGCACTGCCACTTCGCCTTCTGAAAGCTCCCCCACAAATGCTTGAGTTGGGACAGAAACAGCAGCAGCAGCATCAGCAGCAGCAGTGCTCGCTGCATTATCTTTGGCATCTGCATCAGAGTTTGGTAGGGCTATAGCTGCGCCTATGCTGCCCTCAAGCTCTCCCGCTGCCTCTTTGTCATCTTTCTCAGCCTGAGACCCTTGCCAAACAGCCACTGCGTCAATAGGTGCAGCCAGAGCTTTATAATAGCCTTCTGATGTCGCAGTCGTACGGCCAGAGGCTACTGCCATCGTGTGCCCTGACAAAACCGCAGCTGCGGCAGAGGCAGCGCCTGAACTCGAGGAGGCATTCTTGTTCCAGATGGCGTGGCTTCCTACTTCCAAGCACAGCGCATTGGCACAATCATTTTGGTGTTCAGGAGTAGAAGGGGCGGTACCGGTCCCAGCATCGGCACTTTCAGTATTCGTCGCCGTGTTCACTGTATTTGCTGCCACAGCAGCATGAGCCGTATGCGTTGTCGGCAAAGGAGCGGCGCCGGCGGTGGCGAGGCTGAGGCCCACCGCTCGAGTCTGCAATTGCTTCGCAAGCCGAGCGTAAAAACCTGCGGTCACGCCCGACCCAAAGCCAGACTCACCTCGGAAGGTGACCTGAGCAAAGAAAGAAAGCTAGACATGAAGGTACCCAAGAATAATTGGACGAGTCACGCACATAGAGAATCAAGTGAAGAAAAGGAAAAGAAACAGCAAGAAACAGAGGGAACTTACGGTAACCATGCCACAAGCCCACATAATTTACTTATTTTCCTTCCCCCTCTGCACGCAACGCACCTCGAGCTCGCCCGATCGCAGAAACCCCACGTCCGCGAACACCCCTTCTGCTTCCGCCAACAGCGCCCAGCCGCCAGCAGGGTGCACGTTTTTGAGCATGTTTTTCGCGAGCTGAGAGGTCGCATGCCTCTGAACACGGTCTTCAATCTGTTGGTTCAACCTGAGGACAAAAGTGAGAAAGAAGTAGAATCAGCGGACAATTTCCACAAAAGTCAACAGAAGCAAAAGAATCAATATAGCAACATCAGTCGAAACAAATCAGGAAATGACAAGAAATCAAAAGGAGGCACGATAAATAAACAAATGAGATGGTCTGATACTCTTGTCTCTCTCGTACACTATACCGCATGGCGCGGTCCCAATCTTCGCGTTGCAAAAGGGCGTCGAACTCTTTCTTCAAGCTCGCAATCGGGTGCTGCGCTTCCTGCATCGCTACCATGCTCCGGCTCACCCCGAAGGCCGTGGCGCGCAGCCGCTGCTCCCTTAAGTTTACGGTCCACAGCCAGGGCGCGAGCCGCGGCAGCCAGTGGAGCCACGAGGGCATCGCGCCGGTGACCACCGCCAGTGGGGACTTGATTTGGTCCCGTAACACGCTCTCCAACGACGCGCTCTGCCACAAAGTCGACTGGTAGCTCGGACTGTTAGACCTCCTCCTGCTGCTGCTGCTGCTGCTGCTGCTGCCTTGACCGCTGTTCTGAGAGTCTCCAGTGGAAATACCCAAAAGTCGCTTGGCGAGACGAGCTACGTCATTGCGTGACAGCATTGCGTTTGTCTCTGCGTCGCCAGCAGTCCTTAGGAGGTGGCCGTCGCTATGGCCGTCTTCTTGGTGGTTTGAATTTGTCGCCGCATCATAAAGCAATGCTCTCAGCCTGCGCAACAAGCCCAACGCTGACGCGAGTTCGTCCCCTCCTGTAGCCACTGCGGCGGCACGGTCAGCTGCGGTGAGCGCACCACTCCCACTGCCAGCCCAAGCATTCACAGTGCTATGGCTAGTACCACTGCTGCTGGTGGTGCTGCTTCCAACCCCGCCGGGCGACGTGAATCCGCCCCGAGGCGTGGTTGGTTCCAAGTGGGACTTTGAAGCTGCAGTGCTGTCGTCGCTGTTGCTTGGCTGGTCTTGCAACACGAGCGCACATCGTAAACTCACGCCACGCATCCCGTCACTGTTGCCCCCGCCACCATATCCTCCGCCCGAACTGCGAGGATCTATGCTGGGATCAGCGTTTGTTTCGAGTAAAGTTTCACGGAGAAGGTGCACTGCTTGGTACAAGGTTATGTTTGCGGACAGCTCCACAGGTACAGGGGCCTTCCCCCTTGGTACTGCTGCAACACCCATATCGCCGATTGGATCTTCTTCGCTATGACGGCCAAAACCCATGAAGCCACCTTTTCCTTTCACTTTTCCCTTTCCTTCACTGCTGCCTTTGCCCTTGCCCGCGCTTTCGAGATGGTTGCTTCCATAGCCAGGCCCGGGCGTTGAGACAGAAGGCAAGCATGCGAAATGGACGGTCAAGCAAGGTAGCATCGAGGGAAGACCATCGAACGGTCCTTCATCCAATTGTGTCGAAGATCGCGATAATTCATTTGCGGCAGTTGCTGTTCCATTCGAGGTGGTCGCAGTTGGCACTGAAGCAGAAGAAGGAGAAGAAGTGTTGGCGAGGTCCAGATTTATACAGGGCGGGTTGTCGAACTCCCGCACCCCGTCGGAAGTGCGCTTGGAAGCGGTGGTAACCGCGGTGAACTGACGCTGCAGGGGCGGCGGCGGGGGCAAACCACTGCTCATATCGTCATCACCTCCTGCACGCGCCAACATCGCACCTTTGCCACCACCACCACCACCTAGGTGGGCCATTATTCCAGGCATATAGGGGCGTGGCATTCCAGGCATTCCAGGTTGCGATGGCGGCAGCACGTCCGTTTGCGGCACTTCGCGAAGCACTCGGCCGTCGTCCAGAACCAAGTCCAAAATGACCATGGTGCTGTCCAAGGCGCTGCTGCCTAGAAGACTAAAGCCACTGCCACCACCTTTTCCATCCCCTTTGCCGTCACCTTTTCCATCCCCTTTGCCGTAACCGCTGCCGTAACCGCCACCTCTTCCGCCCTTGCCTCCTTTCCCATCACTCCCACCTTTACCGCGGTCACCACCTGCAGGCACACCAAAGCTCATGTGGGTGGAGTTGTCTTTCTTCCTGCTGTCTTTGTGGGGTTTGCTGGTGTGCACCCCAATGACCGTGGCTGCACACTCGCCTACGCCTTCCCACGAGTCAACGCCACTTCCAGACGCGGCGGCTGTTCCCTCGGCGGCGATAGCATTACTACCTGCGTGATGTTGGACGCTTGGAGACACAAGCTCAAAGAGATTCCTACCCTGAAACTCCATCTTGCACCACCCTTCAGTGGCAGAATCGTGTGCTTCAAATCCGTTGCTGCGCTGCAAAGTGGCATAAGCCACTGGTGCCAGTTTCAGCCAGCCGTTTTCTTCCCGCAGCACAGGCACAGAGTCGTTCGTGAACGCGTCTAGCGCAACGAGGCCAATTGGCGGAGAATCGAGAGAAGGAGCGCGCCGCAAACGAACACCTCGCAACGGAACTTGAAGTTCGTCGCGTGGGAACTCTGAGCGGCAGAAACGGTACCACAACACATCAGGAGCAGACGCCGCATCCTCATGCTGAGCCCCGGCCAGCACCATTTTCGGCTCTCCCCAGCGTGGTTTGCTTACTCGACTCCTGTCTACGCTTCGGCCGTCTGTTTTGTTGGGCTTGAGCACAAAACGGCGGCCCATTAGGGCACGACGAGACGAGTCTAGCAAATTGCTGGCTTCAAAAGCAGAAAACGAAAACGAAGAAGAAGAAGAAGAAAAAGCGCTGCTCTCTGCACCCGTGGAGTTGGCAATTCGCTTGGAAGTGAGTTTGCCATTTTGACGTGTGCTTCCTTGTGCCTCCTGAACTGTGGGCAAATGAAGCGTTTGTGCTGGCCCGACCCGTTCCAGAATGGCTACGTCGCGCGCTGTTAACTTCAACCAGCAGCCTACGGGCGCGCGGTAATCGCAGTCATCGTCTTCAGCCTTTTCTCCTTGGCCTGCCTCTTCTGCAGGTGCACCTTCAGACGTTGGGTTTACAACCGATGTCGTGCCTGGCGCCGCTTCGGGTGTCGTTTCCGAGGACTCTGCTGCTGAAGCTGCTGCTGCACTGGTGTTGTCGTAGAGCTTCATGGGTGAGTACTTGCGGCCACCGCGACGCCCACCGCGTTTATTTTTGCTGCTCTTGCTACAGCTGCCGCTCTTGCTACTGCTGCTGTTGTTCCCAGCTTCTTCGGGTGGAGTTGTGTTCTGAATACCATATCCTCCGGAGCCCTTGTGCGCCTCCTCGTGTGCCCTTTTGTGTGCCCTATTGGTGTGATGGGACCCAAACCAAGATTTCGGCCAGGGTCCTGGATAATCGTGGTAAGTCACCCGGTGCGCACCCAAAACTTCGTCGTACTCCAACACCACGCACGTGCGCCAACCCTCGGAGGTACTCCCACCATAGCCGTTGCTGCTGCTGCTGCTGCTGCTGCTGTTGGCTTGGCCTCGAGACTTGGCGGCGGCTTCGGCGGCTTCGGCTCCAGATTCCGTTGCGAGGTGCCGCCGCTCGCACACTTTCATGCCAACCAAGCCGCGGCAAGCTTGCGCATAGGCGGCCGGATACGAAGAAGCTGGCGCGGCCACCAAAGCTTGCTGGATAACGGCTGCAAGGCCCGACGTGCGTGTGGCTGAGATGGACACACTCGAGGACGGCGAGGCTGAAGTAGCACTGGCGGTTGAGCCTGCACCAGTGCTGTCAATGCCCTTTTCTTCAAAGTCGTCATCGTCTAGTTCATCATCGCTAGGCGTGTGTTCTGGAGCCAGGTCGGACGGTAAAAAAAGCGGAGACAGCGGCGCTTTCGAATCTGCCAAAACTGCTGCTGCTGCTGCTGCTGCTGCTGCTTCTGCTTCCTACTCAAACACCATCAAGAAGAAGAGGTGACGTGAAAAACGGAGATATTGCTGACTATATCACCATTTCTCGCTAGATAAGCTACCAATCTTTACGTACAGAGAAAAGAAAAAAAACGTGCAAAAAGAATACCTTTGCCTCGGCGGTCGCTTCTGCGGCCGATTGGCTTGAGGTGTCGTCGAAAAACAGCCGAAGATCCATCGCTCCAAGGGCCGAATCCTTCAGGTCGTGCGAGGAGCGACTGCGTGAATTTGACACCGACAACGCAGCGTTTCCTTCAATGGACGAGGTCGTGCGTTTGATTAATTCAACGAGGGCACTGCCAGCAGCGCGAGGAACTCGACTTTTGGTACTGGCAGCTCTAGTAGCACTGGACTTCGATGTCGAGGAGTAGTCGCGAAGGAAGAGAGCAAGAAAAGCCTGGCGATGAGTGCGAGAGGCGCGCGCCAACCATTGCTCGAGAACACCAATGACGTTGAGCGAAGCGAACTCAAAGTCCGTGATGATTCCGCTCTCAAACTTGGAAAGCGAGAACGATCCAGTAGAAGAGGCTTTTGCCGTTCGGTGTAGCAAATTGGCAACGACTGAAAGGGCTTGAAGGCCTGATAAGTCGTTGTTGCTACCAATGGCAGAAGCCTTGGCTCGCAAACTTGACACTTCGTGGATAGTGGCCGCGCTGGGATCGGCAATTTTCACCGCAGCCATTGCTTGCGAGAGGCGCGAGGAAGACCATGCTGCGCCTGAAGGAGGCAAAGAAGGTGGAAAAGGGCAAGCAAGCTTCGCAACCGCCCACGCAGCGTCTCTTGCTTCTTGCAAGTCCTTTGGTAATTCCCTCGGCATGCGGCTGCGGTCTCGTTCACTGGCAGCAGCAGGCGAGGCATATGCAGGAGACACACTCGAAGGAGACGGAAGCATCGAAGGCTCGGGCCGCGGCTGCGGTACTGGCAATACAGCGGTCGCTAATATGATATCAGCCGCCAATTCGCGCACTCCGAAGCGGGCGACTAACTCTAAGAGCGGCGCTGGCAGCGGCTTGGGAGCTTGTGTGGTGCTAACAGGCTGCTCCGTTGCTTTAGCATGAAGCTCCTCGCGGCTGCGGCGAATGCTCGTTTCAACGGCGTCACGAACAACCTTGTACCGTGATCGTTGCCGCGCTGGCACGCCCGCTGCTTGTAGGAATGGTTGCACGTCGCGGAACGTCAGGGCAGGCACCATCTGCAGGCCGAATCAAGAAAAAATGATGATAGAGACAAAGAGAATGATAAACAGGTAAATTCTATGATGAGACTTGCGTGACGTAAAACAATTTTAATCAATTTACAAATACATTCTTCTTCTTCTAACGATCGGGCATAATCAGGCAGAGTTCATAATGCGGCATCATTATTTGTTTAAGTGTAAGTCAATGTAAGCACCGGCATTAAGACAGATTGCTCAAATAGGGTAAACGCACCTCAAGAGGCCAATGCTCTGCCCCGAGAATGACATCGTTTACTTTCGTCTGGATTTCCTCGTCGCTCATCTGCTTTTTCTTAATCGTTGATAGCGCCACAAAATTTAGCGCATCTGGTTTTCCGCCCCCAAAACAAAAGCGACCATCTCCACTAGGCTTGTCCTTCTTGTCCGAATCTGCGCCGTCACTGCCAAAACTGAAAGTAAATGTAGAGGGCTGTGGCGCCTTTGCGTCAAACAGGAACGTTGCTTCAGCCTTCTCATCCGCCGGTGGTTCGAAGGGAGCGCCCACGGGAGCTGTTGCAGGAGCAGCAACCGAAGGCGAACCTTTTGCCTGAATAGACGAGGACGACTCCCGAGGTTGGGCCCTTGAATCGAGTACGGCAGAAGACTGCGGAGCATTCAGCGAAGGAGACGATGAAGGAGGCGGAGGTGAGGTCACATCACCATTAGTCGAGAGAAGAGGGGCGTGCAAATTGTTCGGAGCAGTGATAGGACCACTACTCGTGGCAGCCTCGAGCAAAGCCTGCATCAATAAGAGGCTGCGATGCGCGGTGCCATCTCGCAACACTTCGTTCAAAGCGCTACATGCAGACATGCTCCCAGTTCTGGCTTTCTTCTTGCCTGCAGTTGACGGACGAGCTAAGGCCGCAACCAAACCCCGGCTAGCTTCTTGGTAAGCGAAAAAGAGTTTGGCCGCGCCGCCTTGGTGCGCACCCAAGGGGCTTTGCTCAAACGACCACTTGGGGCCAGCCAACCCCTGGGCTGCGTGCGTCAGCAAGCAGGTGAGCGGCAGCGCGCGCTCGCACGGACTCAGCGGATCTTCGGCGGCCCCGACACCGCTGCTCGAATCTCCCTGGGTGGGAGGCGGTCGCAACGGTGGTGATGGCGGACGGTGCAGGGCTGCAGCTGCTGCTGGTCCTCGTGCTAGTAAGAGGCTCACGACGTGCGCTAAACCCCGTAGCGACTTCGCGACTTCAGAGGCCTCGCGTGCCCGCGAAGCCGCTGCTGCATCTGCCGCTGCTGCTGCTGCTGCTACCTCAGTTGAAGTACTACTACTGCCACTATCCTTGGCTTGATGCGTTCCATCACGATTGGTATTTCGACTCTTGCCACTTGGAGAAGGAGAAAAGCACCAGCGGAGTTCTCGAAGAGCACTCGCAATGGTCAAGATGGACGGATGAGTCAGCGACGAAGAAACTTGCGCAGGGAGTGAGCCCCGAGAGTCGTCCTTTGACTCTGCAGCACCTTTTTCTTCTTTGCTCTCGTCATCGTGGAGCAAGGCGCCGGCAAAAATTTTGCTTGCCGATTCCTGGCTCTTCGGTGTTGCATCCAGTTTGAACGTATCGCAGGGAGTAACTTCGTCGAGCATCAAGGGCAAGAGCTCTTGATAGAAGACATGCCGAACTGAGTCGTCTATAGCTACCGCTCCAGAAGTAGTATTATTTTGTCCCATGCCTTCACCGATGCACTTTGACTTTGAGTTCTCGTTGTCGACGTCATTTGCTGGCAGAAAGAATCGTAGAGGCAACTCCACTCCCATCGGAGGCATCGCCGAGGGTTCCTCAAAAAGTTGCTCACCTTCGTATTCCATCTTGCACCACCCTTCAGTGGCAGAATCGTGTGCTTCAAATCCGTTGCTGCGCTGCAAAGTGGCATACGCCACTGGTGCCAGTTTCAGCCAGCCGTTTTCTTCACGTAGCACGGGCACGGAGTCACTGGGAAACACGCCCCAGGCGAGATGCCCGCACTGTGGCGACGACAAGGAAGGTTTCCGCCTCACGCGAACGCCACCGCTGTAACGGCCAGACGGTATGCGCCGCAAAGGGTACCAAGAAATCCCAAGCTTCGTCACAACATTAGAGGCAGCAGCAACAGCAGTGGTAGCCACAACAGTCACACGAGACGCTACTGCTGCCGTACCGCTGTCTTTGGAATCAGCAACGGGAGCAAGCTTGTCGGAGGCAGGCAGCACCATTAGGGCCGGCAAGAGCTGGGGGTTGTGCACTAGCCGTGCCACCAGCGAAGCATGAATGGATGACGCTTGGGTGCAGTTCGTGCTACTTTGGCTTGAGGCATACGAGCCCGGTCCTCCTGGTACGCTTTCAGTGGAAGGCGGCGGCGAAGAGCCTTCGCCAGCACACGCGTCGTCGATGGAGAGCGCACCGCAGCAAGACCAGTGGCTGTGGCTGATGATGCCGCCTTGGTGCCGGCACACGAACAAGCCTTCGGGCTGGGATTCCAACGAGCAGCACAGACGGAAGGCACCAGGCGTCGAATGGTCGCGGAACTCACCGGTGTGGCCACCCCGACTGTGGCCACCAAGTCCATCCATGTCTGAGGTTCCAAAAATGCCATCATCATCATCGTCGTCATTATCTTGATTGCCTTCGTTGCTTTGAGCAGCTGCTGCTGTT
>Ga0307979_1002863_pt1 | contig 11786 bp, 14 predicted proteins | sample OrgLakmetage1058_FD_201833 | JGI IMG/M metagenome (GOLD analysis project Ga0307979, IMG submission 201833) | Saline water microbial communities from Organic Lake, Antarctica - #1058 | ecosystem: Environmental > Aquatic > Non-marine Saline and Alkaline > Saline | place: Antarctica: Organic Lake...
GGCGGCGCAATGGTTTGAAAAGGCGGCTGATCAAGGGTTAGCTGGAGCACAGTTTAAGTTGGGGTTAATGTTTAATGGAGGCCGCGGCGTGGCTCAAAGCGATGTGGAGGCGGCGCAATGGTTTAGAAAGGCGGCTGATCAAGGGTTAGCTGGAGCACAGTTTAAGTTGGGGATAATGTTTGATGGAGGCCGCGGCGTGGCTCAAAGCGATATGAAGGCGGCGCAATGGTACAGAAAGGCAGCTGATCAAGGGTTAGCTGGAGCACAGTTTAAGTTGGGGATAATGTTTGATGGAGGCCGCGGCGTGGCTCAAAGCGATGTGAAGGCGGCTGAATGGTACAGAATGGCAGCTGATCAAGGGTTAGATGTAGCACAGTATAGCCTTGGGATAAGGTATTATGAAGGCCGTGGCGTGGCACAGAGCGATATGGAGGCGGCGCAATGGTTTAGAAAGGCAGCTGACCAAGGTTTAGCTGGAGCACAGTATAATCTGGGGCTTATGTATAATGAAGGCCGTGGCGTGGCACAGATCGATGTGGAGGCAGTGCAATGGTTTAGAAAGGCGGCTGATCAAGGGGTAGCTGAAGCACAGTATAACTTGGGGATTATGTACAAAGATGGCAATGGCGTGGCTCAAAGCGACGCGAAAGCGGCCGAATGGTACAGAAAGGCGGCTGACCAAGGGGTAGTTGAGGAATAATATGACATGGGAAGAATGTTTGCTGTAGGCCGCGGCGTGGCTCAAAGCGATGTGAAGGCGGTCGAATGGTATACAGAAAGGCAGCTAATCAAGGTGATTCTGACGCGCAGTCTAGGTTAGCTCAGCTAGTGTCTACCGATCGTCGCGTTGCGCATGTGAAGACGGAAGTGGAGGATTAGCATGCCGTTGCTGCTGTCATGAAGATCTAGGGCCACATTTTTTGTCGTATTTGGATTATCCTTTGATTTACTTCTGAAGGATCATCGATGTTGTATATCTCTTTCGCTTTTAAATAAGGCGAAATAGTTGTGTCAACGGCCAACGGCCGCTATGATGGGGAAGTGGAATTTTATTTGCGTCTCATAGGATTCAAGAAGAGAGGGCGCAATTTTTATCTGAAGTGATAAATCCAAGTAAGGACACCAGTATTGCCATGGCCTTGAATTAGGATCTCGAACACCGCTTCCGCGTAAGTCACGTGCGAAATTCGGAATTCAAAAATTCACCATTCAAACGTAAGACGTGGTTTCTGGTGGTTTACGCAGAGAAAATCTTTTCAAATTGCTGTGGCGTCATCATATTATTATTTACTCGAATCAGTCGGGCCCAGTAGCTATTTTTTGTAGGAAGGGGAGTTCAAAAGAATCTCAGAAAAACCAAGACGGCTCGGAATTGAAGTGTTTTTTTTTTCGAAGGGCGCCCATGTCGGCAAGAAGTACTAATGTCCTCTAGGAAGAGACCACAACCACCACGACTGAGTTGCCTGAAGAGAGGCGGGTTTCTCACACAGGAGCAAAGACACTGAAAGAGATGTGCGCAAAGAAAAAGGAAAGACAAAGGAGGCGAAGGAATACACGCACCACACTACACACAACAAACGCCTTCTCACAATTCGAGACGCGCAACGGTAGCGTCTAAAGCTAAATATCACCAGAGCCCTACTTGATTCATCGCGCTTGGTGAAAAAACTGTACGCCTCTGAAGTGCACAAGGCAGCCAACCCAGTTCAACCCAGAGCTCACAAGTTGCCAGTTTCTTATGAAGAGGCAGGTAATAGGAGCATCCAGCGTATCGAATTCTCTGGTCTATTCAATTGCTCTACGCTCCCTACTGCATTATAGATAATAGCACGGTTCCAGTTCCAGGTTCCAATATTTTCTTGAAACAGGTGACAGGATAACCAAATGTATCGTGCTTCTACTACTATGAACTGCTAATATGAAACGAAATCCCCAATCAGCCCTAGTTGCCGTTTTGACTGAAGAAGTAAAAACAATTCTTATTGATTATTGAGGGCGATATCAAGTTCTTGGCAAAGCGCCGAAGCGCATTGAAATTCTTCAAATCTACGGCAAGATTCACCGGGGGCAGTGGTCCTGCTACATGGAAAGGACAAAATAAATGTTACCAACTCGCGCAGGGAGTACTTCCTTAAATCTGAGAGATGCGTACATCAATAATGGTGACTCCGCAACGGCATTAGCAGGAGCGCACCTTTTTGTGCGCGCCAGATCGCGCGCGCTTGCGTTGACCCGCCCACCGCACGCACAGAACACCGACCAGAACCACCACCGATGCCGCTACAACTACCACCGTGGGGGCGGAGTCTTCCCAGGACGACAACATTTGGCCGTGGAGGCCGTTGAGACTGTCGGGAACTGCGTCAGTCATCTGGGCCACTGAGCTGAGGAGAATGGGTCCACTGAGTTTCTTTTGCGGAGGCAATGGTTTTGTTTCGCGCCATAATCCAGCGTCGTACGCCTCCTTCAAAAACCGCAACACGGCTTTTTCGTTCCACTCGGCACTGTCGCTGTTGCCGCGATTCGCCGCCTTCATATCACCACCACCACCATTGCTACCGTTGCTACTGCCGTCTCGACCTACAAACTTGTGCGCGCTTGGCTGGTTCGATGTCCAGCACTCGGGGCACTGTTGTGGCGACGGCCACAGCGCCCACGCTGGATCCAAATCCACCACCTTAATGTTGAGTACGAGCGAAATGCGCGAGTCAGAAGGAAGCATAAATACACGTACGCAATTTATTTGATTTCTATTTCTTTTAACTTATTGTCTCTTCGTCTCTATCTCTTTCTCGGGCTCTTCTCCAATCGCCACCTACCCCTATTTCCTACCTCCACATTCCCGGAATGTGCTTTCGTTTCGCCTCTTTCTGCTTCGTCTCGCAAAGCATCCGCTGCCACCCGCACATTCACCTTTTGAATAATGCAAAGGCACACAATGAGTTTACAAGGAATAAAAGATGGAAGAAATCTGCCCTGTGAAATCACACACCGCACTAGGTGTAAACGCGCAATCTCGTCAATATTCGTCACCCCAAGTCAAGCTACTTATACCAAAAAGTATTTTTGATGTCGAGACCACGGGCTGATAAAGAATGCACAGAAAATTACTGTCTTTAAGGCGTATCGCTCTCTCACGCACCGCATTATGTGTGCGCCAGAGCCATATTGCCGTTGCATCGTGCGCTCGCTGATAAGCGTCCTCCGCCGCAACCCACTCCGCATTGGCGTTACTAGTGCCGTCGCTGCCCCCGCTCACGCTGCTTCGCAACCTAGTGCTGCTCGCAGGGTCCGGCGATTCAGTAAACGAGGGCGGTGGCGGCGGCACGATCTCTGCATCAATGTCGCACCGCCCATAGGCGCAGCTGTCGTACATGCTCAAGAAATGATCCCGGCAATGGGCACAGCCGAAGAAATGCTCCACGTAAGTGCGCACTGCAGCCATGGCGGCCCCCGGAGACAGGCCTGCGCGAGGAGCGCCCATGACGAGCATGTGAAACAACGTCCAGAGCCCGCAAGTGTAGCCACTGGTGATGTGCCGCCCTCCACCGTCGCCGCCGTCTCCACCACTGCTGCTGCTGTCTAAGCGTTTGCTTGGGTCGCAATTTGCCGTCCACTCTAGGGAGTCCTCGCCCGATTCTTGGCCTAATATACCGAGCTGCCAGGTTGACAGTAAGGCTTGCCACTCAGAGTCAGTGCGCACAGCACCGCTACTGTCGCTAATGCTGCCGCTGCTATCGCCAGCATTTTCTTTTGTCTCTTCATAGTCTTTAGATGATCCCTTCACGCGGGCGAGCAGAGATTTCAGCGCTTCCCGATGCGCGTACGGTCCCGGTAAGGCCTGGCTCAATACTGTCAAAAACGACACAAGAGCTTCCCGTTGCGACGGCTGCAATTCCGGGCCCTAGGTGCAAGCATACACGGAAGACGTAATACCAAATCGCAAATGGTATAGCGTACGATAAACTCGCAGCAGAAGAACGTGCAAAGCAACTCAAAAGAACACGGTGATGAGCCATCCAATGAAGTGCTCATCTTGCCAACTTCTCATTCATTTCTTACATCTAAAAAGACAAAAAGCACAGCTCACGAAAATCTATTCCATTAATTTGCATACCTCCACAAACACCCCGTATTGCAAACCAAACAGCAGGCTCGCTGTTGCATCAGCCAAGCGCGCTCTCGCCGGGCTGTGCTCAGTGTCCGTCCATTCTGACCACCGAGACCCGCTGTGCGACCGCAGCAAGAGCGAAGGCCTCAAAGGTTCATGCCCGCTTCCGTCCGCGAGTGCGTGAGCTCGTCGCTCGGGTGCGGCGGGTGCGGCAGGTCCCGCAGGGATAGCGCCACTGCGGCCGAGGTGAGTAGTCTTTACTACGGCACTGCTGCTACTGCTGGAACTGATACTGCTGCTCCGGTGGAGAGGTAAATGCCGGCTGCCGCCAAGCACACCACCACTACCACTGCCAACTGCATTTTCTCCTCCAATTAAAGAAATTGTTGCCTCTTCAGCACCTTCAAGTGCTGCTGGTTCAGCGAGGCCCTTCTTCAAGTAGTCTGTGATCCAGGCTAAACCTTTGCCCAGGTCCTTGGAAGACACTTCTGCACCCGTTTCGGTCAGCTAACGGTATAATCACGCAGGGTGACGCGAATGAGATATGCACAACATGAATAGTTATGGCCACAAAGCAAAACAACCAATAAATGACTCTCCTTCATGGCTATCAATATAAATCGTTTGAAAGCACAATTTGCAGATTCGAAACATGCAAGAAGTGACACAACTGCCTTCTTCTTCTTACCGAGGCTGGCAGGGCCGGGGCATGAAAAACTTGCAGAGTAGGGAAGTTGTGAATTTTTCGTTCTAAGCAAGTAGCATGGTTGGCCACACAATCCACAGCGCACACTTTCACGCGAGAGTCGCCCACGAAAGCCTCTGCCACTTTTTCATAGACGGGAGCGAAATGTTGGCAGTGGGGGCACCATGGGGCATAGAATAGAATGGCCGTGGTGTACCTGAGAAAGAAGGAGAAGTGTGATTGTTAGACAATGATTTGAATAAAAATATCTCGAAAAGTAGCGGGCCGCTGTGGTGTGCCTGAAAAACGTGTGTCTTGACTAGATGGTACACCAAAACATTGAACAACAAACGAAAATGTTTATCAATTACCGTGCATCGCTAGCGTGACTAACAAGCTGCTGCAAGGCATCAGGTTCAAGCTCTTCAACTGCACTGTGGCCCAATGGGAAAAGTGAAGGCGGCGCTTTGTTGCCACCTGACATATGCATACTTCTAATAAGTTGCGGCGCGGAATTGAAAGAGCCCTCCTGATCACGATACCCGAATACTTATGCATTGAGTCACGCCCCATCATATCAAGAAAGACAAGCTCAGAGGACGCACCGCTTTTAGCTTCAACGATGATAGCACTCATAGCTAGCCACGTAAACCTCATGGCAGCCCAAAGCTCTTGTAATTAGAAACAGGCCACCAAATTATTGTGAAGGGATTACTCTGTAAGTAGAAAGTTTGTACACTATCCTACGAGAAGCCTTGAAAGGGCATTCTACTACTTTTAAAAGTTTAAAAGAACCTCTTCTTTGCACTGAGCCTCGAAATGAGCAGGGCAGCGCCTACAAGGGGTAGCACTGCATTTCGATTAGTATTTGGTTAGTCGGTTATAGTCGTAGACCTTGGTCGTACAATCATTCAGTAGTCTCTCAGTTTTTTTTTTTTCTGTCGTCTGATGATTTGCAACAGCCAACAACCACCACCACCACCCGCCAGCCCGCCAACCACGAACCCACGAAGAAGAAGAGAAGAAACTTTCTCTTGATCCTGCAGCACATTTTTAGACCATATCGTGCGTGCACAATGGAAACCCTAGTCGACGTCATTGCAAAGAACCCATTTTACGACGATTATTACGGCCCAAATGCACCTCGAGGACCGCTGAATGAAAGCCTCAGTGCGATGGGAAGCGCTGATGCAGCAGCAGTTTTGGCTTTGGATTGCGAGATGGTGCTCACGGCTTCCTGTGACATGGAACTCGCGCGAGTTACGGTTGTCGACGCCGATGGCAAGGTGCGTGTTTGGCTCAACTTCATTGATGTTTTCTAAGTACTAAAGCGTCGCCACTTACTTTTTTATGTGCTACATGTATTGTGCGATGACCTCACAGCTGCTGTTGGAGCGAATAGTGAAGCCAGTGGGGCCCGTTCTCGACTGGCGTACTCATGTGAGCGGGTGCACAGAGGCGCGAGCACAAGCAGTGGGAGTGGCTCCAGAAGAAGCAAGACTAGCCGTTGCGAAGCTCGTAGGACCGCACACTGTGATTGTGGGCCATGCGGTAAGAATGGTTCATGAGAAGCCACTTATTATTTGGAGTGACATTTTGCGCACAACTCCTGCACACTCCACCTTTTCCGTATTTATCCCTGTCTCCATACATTTGCATGAGCGGCGCAAATATCGCCGGCCTCTCCCCTTTTGAAGCAATCTATTGTATTCACGCCAACCATTGATCCTTGTTTTTTCTGTATGCGTGTCAGTTGCACCATGACTTGGAAACCTTGCACTTACGACACGGTCGCGTCATCGACACAGCATTTCTGTTTCCCGCGAAGTTTTATGGGAGCAACAAAAAGGATGAAAGTAGCAAAGTCGCCAGTAAAGACGACAACAAAAAGAGCGCCGCTAGCGCGGAAGACATTGCGTCCTCGAATGCTGTGGCAGGGTCGGAAATAGCTCCGATGACACCACCAAAAGAGAAGTTTGGCGAGATGGAGCAACGGAAACGGCTGCCGCCGTCGCTACCTCTGCGCTTCCTCGTACATGTTATCCTCGAAGGCCAGCCAGTGAGTAGCTATGATCCTGACGATGGTTATGCTCCTGAGGCCGTAGGTGCAGCAGCAGTGCCGGGCGCAGAAGCCCTTGAGTCATCAAAGGAACCTGCTTCACTCCATGTTGGTGCTGAAAGTGCTGCGACGACCACGGATGCATCTGAGAAGAAGAAAAGATGCAAGGCAGAAGCTCCAGAACTCGACGCAGATGGATGGGAAATTGTCACACCAAAACCGCCCTCCCGATCTAAAAGACAGCCGACACCGCCATCTCCTCCACTGCCTTTGCCTGCACCTGTGCCCGTGGCGTCGCTTCCGTTGCCCCACGACAGCTTAGAGGACGCTCAGTGGGCGCTGGCCCTCGCACAGGGTGCAGCCGCGGCGTGGAACAACGGCAGTCTTGCAGACGCAGCTGCCCACATGCAAGCCCCACACTTGTGGTTGCCGTCCAGGCCGCGCGGCGTGGGTCTGCGCAACATTCCTCCCGGTGCGGCGCCAGCGCTCGCGCAATGGGCTGCGGTGTGCGCCCAAGGCGCCACTCGCCAAAGCCAGGAGCAAAACCAGAAAACAGGCGGTACGCAGGGGGCCAAACACAAAGATAAAAAATTAGAGCAAGGAGGCGGAAGTGGCGGCGGCGGCGGGAAAGTTGTGAATGTTCGACCACTGGGATTAACGCCCCCTTGCTATGGTTTCGTGCAACTTCTTCCTGCGGACACCACCCCCGAGAAAACACCTCTGGCGGCAGCACCCTCGATTGACAAAGAAGCCTCGCCACTTCTGTTGTCGGCCATCGACGGGAACAACGATGATGGCGATCAAGCAGCTCACAGTGACTCCTGCACCCCAGCAATAGCAGCGAAAGCCGCGCTGGTCTTTGAGTCAACACCTGCGCGCGACCGGTGGTTCGAACACGCGCTCTTGTCACTCGGCGCTGCGAGTCAAGTGCGCTTGTGGCCGTTGCCGCCGGGTATTCACTGGAGTGCTGTGGCTACTGCGCTCGAAGCCATTGGCCTTGGCCCGGTGAAGTACGTGAAGGTGGCGGGGTCGCGCGCCAAGAAGTCCAACGAGGCAGCCTCCCCGTCTCAGTCTTCTCTGGACGCTCCCGCTGCGTTCGTTTCGTTTCGGCATCGACGCCATGCATATCAAGCACTGGGTTTGACGTTTCCAGAAGCATACGACCCAGAGACTCTATTAGAGCAACCTGCCGTGCCTTTATCCATGGAAGCCCCGAAGGATCACCGACTTCGTGTCGTGCTCGGTGGAAAGGGAGTAATGCTGTCGGCGACTTTACCTCGAGTAGACGATTTCAAAGCAAGTGTGCCTGGTGTGCCAGGCCAGATCCATTTCACTCGCCGCTAATTCGTGGTCCTCTAATTATGTTGCCTCGATCTGACCTTCGGCACTTCTGACTCTCGCACTCTCGAAGTTCGGCATAGAGCTTCAATGATGCAAGTGCAAGTCGAACCTTCCCTCTTATAGCTCGATGCCCATTTATCTCAGAAATACCGGGTTTCCTTTTCGTAGCACAGTGCAGCACAGAACACTTTGAGAATTGGCCATGGGACTAAGTTGTTGATAAACCGATTTGCTACTAATCTTAGTCTGGAATTAAAGAAGCAAGAAAGCCGAAGTCGCAAAAACACAAACACAACGGGATACTAAGATACCTGGAGCTAAGACATTAAATCGTTTTACTTAGAACTAAAAGTGACCCAGAACAACAGCAGTACAATAATTGCTAGTTCATCTATATCACCTCCACACATCTGCATTGAGCTTTCGTCCTAATCACACCGACATCAATACACAGGGAGGCCATCATCGCCGCGCATCATTTGCGCGGGCACTCTGGTGAGGGTCAACGTAGAGCGCGGGCGCACCCCGGCGTCTCGTAAACTCACGCGATCGTCTACGGGCACTCCCTCGAAGAGCAACACCCATTTTCCACCCACGAAGGTAGGGGGAATGCCCTTCTTCTTGCTACTACTACTAGCGGTGAGCGCACGGTTGCCGCCGTGCAAAGCTTTCTTGTTGTCTACTGCCCGCTTCAAATCGAGGCCAGTGGCAATGGGCGAGATTTTGAGCTGCACAGGGGCGCCGTTGTCTGCAAACACTGTGATTCGCATGGGATGCTGCCGGAAATGCTCCGCCTATTGAGAGAAAATAGTTGGTAACAGCATTTAAAGAAAGAACTAGGTAGAATCGATTCTAATTAGCGTCATAGACTATTATAATTCAAACACCATCAGTTGGGAAAGAAAGTAGCAGCACTACTAGTAGTAGAATTCTAATTCTTGTGCTTTCTAAATTTCTGGCCTTACCCGGCGGCGGTTGAGCCCATACACGTTCTTCGCCCACGCTCGAAAGCAAAAGTGCCGCATCCAAAGCTCGTCGACTCGATCACCCAGCGCCTGATGAAGAAAGGCAAAGAGAGACAGAGAGAGAGTAAGAGCGCAATCAAGCAAGATGCAAACTATGAACAACTCGACTGGGTGTATTCATCAGTAAAAGAACAAGTGAATCACAGCTGTAGGGCACTGTGTTACCTTAGTTAACCGGATGCAACGTTTTCTTAGAATATTTACTCATGTGCAAAATGGAAGGGCCCTTATTTTCCCAAAAAGCAAAAAAACAACGACAAGAATTAGCCCCGTTTCTTGAATAAAGTACCTTCTTCGCTTGCGGGTCTGCACAATTGCGCCAAAGGACCAGATATTCGCAGACTTGGCCCGCGTACTTGCTAGCAGCAAACGACGCTGGGTGGCGAATCCCCATGCCCGCGGGCAGCACAATCGCGGACGAGACCGCCACACGCCCACCACTGCTGTTGAAAGGGAAGTCAGGTAAGGTAGCTAGCCGGGTAGAGGCGTTGCCGCTCGCATCTAAGCCCGGTTGGTTGCAGTCCCCGAAGGTTGGTTGAGCTGACTTGTTGGTCCTTCGGGCCGGCCGCAGAGGAGAATACATAGACGCTTCCGGTGCAAACGCATCTGACGATGATGAAGCAGTATTGGCCAGAGGCGCACTGCTCGGATGAGCAGCAACCGCTGCTGTGTTTGTGCTGCCCTCATTCAAGCTCCCGTGAGGGTTTGGGTCAAGAGATGTGTCGCGCTTGGAGAGAAAAGCAACTTGCTCGGAGAGGTGCAGTTCGCGTCGCCACGGGTACACAATAGGCCTAGAGAGGCACAGAGAGAGTCATAGAGGTACAGAAATAGAATGAGGGTGAGGAGCATCAACTCGTTATAAAAGAAAATCAGTTTACTATCAAACTAGAAAGCGTCAGATATATTTCGTCAATATTAAGAAGAAGCGGGAGAAGTAATGCATGCAGCTTCCCCCGTCATCGTTGGTACAAACAACCCAGTGCTTAGTGTGTGCGCGATCCCGTTATTCTATTAGCTCACCCAGAATGAGCGCGAGCTGCTTCCCAAAATTGATCAGCCACGCCTCCCTGCATTGCAGCCGCTGCACCTCCAGGAGGCAAGGCCGTTTGCCCGAAAGCTTCACTAGCTCTCGGCCTTCTCCTACGGCGCCAGGTGGCCTGTTGCAGTGCTTCCATTTGCGGCAAGGAGTCGATGCTCAGCATGGCGCTGCCCCGGGATCCGCTAGCTGCACCCGCATTGCCCCCTCCTAAGTCCATGGGGGGCAACCCCCCGAAGTGGGAATTGCGAGGGTGGACCCGCATAGAGCCGTTGGGGTCTCGGACTGTGCCTCCCCCCCTTGCCCGGGGCCCGGGTGGTGGTAACGGCGCTTCTCCTAAAAATTGCGCGAAGTCAATCGCTGACTCTCTACGAATACAGAGAGTCAGAGATAGAAGAAAAACATACGTAGCGAGAAGCGAAGACAAAAATGAACGAATGAATATGCCAAGGCTGATGGGAAGTGCGTGAAAAAAATGAACAAATTGGTCATGAAGTGAATGCGTTGCTGTATAAGAAACGAAAGAGCCCCCCTCCTTTTTTTCAATGTCTCCAACCCCAATCATTTCAGTAATTCTTCCACTCACCCGCGCTCCACCGCTTGATCTTGCTCGTACGAAGCTCGCTTGCTGCTTGCGTCACTCCTCACCGCCCGTGCCCTGGTCGCTGCTGCTGAGGCAAGCAGCCTCTCCACCATCGGCTCCGTGAAATGAGGGGCCGCTTTCAGGATGGGGTCGCCCGCTTGCACATGTAACACCTTCACGAGCACCCAGTAGACGAGCATCAGAGCGATGCCGCTGTCCACCGGCCGGCTGCGGTCCTGCACCGTGCTCGGGTGGCCGAGCACCACATCGAAAAAGAGGCCAGTGCCCAGCTTCGTGACACAAAAGTGCGTGGGGCCTAAACGCTTCCCTGACACTAGCATAAGGGAGGTAGACGCGCGCGCCGACTCCAGGGCTTGCCGCTGACGCGACGGCAGCGCATCAAGCTGCCTGTCTGCCTGGGTTGCAAAAGAGGCAAAAGCTAGTGAGCTGCGCGTCCGCATCACAGATGGGTCCTCGGGCTCCGCCTCTTCGCCCAAGTCTAGCCCTGCGTCGGCACTTTTGGCAAACAATGTTGCCAACGCCATGTCCTTCGAGTTCGAAAATATTCTTTGTCTTTGAGCGCTCTTTCTATCTTTAGGTATAATCGATGTGCTGGTATATAGTCGAGAGCGTGAAGTGAACTTCAGCGCTTGTTCACATATCTATAGCCGCAGTTCCATCACGCATTTGAGGGCTCTCCTTTTTAATATAAAAAAGAGTAACCGAGAGAGTGCGTTTATTATTATTTGCAACGTTTGGCAACACGGCGATATTACTCTAGAGCACCTTGCTTCCTAAGCCTAGCTTTGAGGGGCTAATGCGCCGTTTCCACATTTTCCTCACAGCGCTTATGTAAAGACGACTACAGTACTATAGTACTGTACAAACGGCTCAAGCTCGTTATACTGCAGCGGCGCGCGCGCCGCCGCGCCACGATCAACGTAGT
>Ga0307979_1002866_pt1 | contig 11779 bp, 9 predicted proteins | sample OrgLakmetage1058_FD_201833 | JGI IMG/M metagenome (GOLD analysis project Ga0307979, IMG submission 201833) | Saline water microbial communities from Organic Lake, Antarctica - #1058 | ecosystem: Environmental > Aquatic > Non-marine Saline and Alkaline > Saline | place: Antarctica: Organic Lake...
TGCCGGACAAACCAGAACCGGCGGATAACCAGTGATCCTTTCCAGGGCTGATATTGTTATAGAGGCTACAGTTACTGTGGCTGAATGCTTCCAGTGCTTGTTCCCAGAAGGCCAGTCGCAGCCGGTGGCGATTTAGCTGCTCGTGGCTGGCACTCTTTTCCTCGGCTTCTTTGGCCATCATGCCGATCATGAAGTCTGCTGCTTCTGGCGTGGGGATTATCTGCTCCACGTTTAAGAATAATTCTGCGCCGGCCTGGTAGGGCGTTACCTTAAAACACTGGCAAATAACGCCGAACTGGCTAAGCCATAGCACGGTGTTGGTGACTTCCTTACGATAGTGGGCGGCCACCAGAATCAGGCGCTGGCTTTTCAGGGTGTTCAGCTGCACAGACTGTAGATCGTCCGCTTGTAGAAAATCTAGCAGTACTTTCTCAGCATTGGCGGGCTCTGCGCCTTCCAACTGAGATTTTTGGTTGAGGTAGCGCTGAAAAATCTCAACTACCTGCTGCTTTTTTAGGTTGGCGCAGTAACTGGCATATTTCAGGGCTTGCCAAACCACATCTCGGCCGCTGTCATCGAGCTTGTTTTCGATGATGACCAGGTTGCCGTCTTTGTCGATGGCCAGCAGATCCAACCGTTCGCGGGTGTCATCGAAACCGTCGAACTCTTTTTGAATGATCAGCAGTTCGTCGCCTTCGCCCGGGGATAGCGCTTGTGGGTAGTTTTCCAGCCATTCTTGTAGGTGCTTGCGCTCGGTAAAGCCCAGGTCGGTGAAGCGTTTTACTTCCAGTGGTTTTATGCGATTGGCGGCTGGGTCGATTTTAAACACTGGCTGCTTCCTCGCTTCCTGCTAGCTCAGGTTTTTCCTCTGATATGGAGAGTTCGCCGGAGAGGAGTTTGGGAAGAAGGGTGTTTCGCAACGTAGATAGCGTGATTGATTCAAGACGAAGCTCTATCTGTTTTTCTATGATATTGCTCAATGAATTTCCAGCTTTTCCAATGAGTCGTTCATCAGGGATGGCACACAAAGCACGTTTCAGGTGTTCTCTCTTTATATGGCCCATGGTTACAGCTTTGTCTGCTGCAATACGCTTGAATTCCTCAAGGTGGTGCCTTGTGAATAGGAAATAAAGCCACTTTGGATAGGTGTCGGAAGTAACTTTGAAAAGGTGCTGATTAAGGGCGGCCTTGCCCCCGCACCAAGTATCGACCATCAGTGATCCCGACCACGAAAATACGACATCACCATTATCAATGATGCACCCTGGCTTAATATTCGGTGAGGCCTTTTCTACGCCGTCTGCATAGCCCTTTTTGAGTTGAGCAATTTTGACAACAGGCAAGTAATCACCTTCGTTTTCGGGTCTGAACTTCTGTAGCGCCAATCCGTTTTGATATTTGGCTATCGCGTCAAGAGAGAGGCAGTCCCACCCCTCCGGAATCTCACCCAACTCACTATCCTGCATAGCCGACGGAAACAGCTCGGCGGTGGCGCGGAGTTCGGCGTATTGCTCCGGCCGTTCGGCCTGGAGGCGGGCTAGCTGTTCTGCAACACTTGCGGCGGATGCGTCAGCATCAAATAGAGCGGTGCCGGAAATAGCCTGCATGGCAGCGAGCAGGGCGTCTTCTTCGCTGCCGCCGGCTTCTAGTGCGGCGATCTTGGCTTTGACCGGCTCGAAATCGACAAACCAGCTTTTGAAGATGGCCTGAGCCATTTGTTCGAGGGTTTGGTTGATTTGGTGGTTTGTGGCTACCTTATCCTCTAAGGCCGATAGTACAGCACTAATTCTCCTCTGTTCTTTTACGCTTGTCGGAATTCTAACCTCAAACGGATATACCGCATTTCGGTTCAACGACTTTTGTGCGCTACCGGAATTAAACTGGTCAAAGTTGACTGTCGTGAGCAGGTAATAAACAAATTTTGGATCGCTTCCTTTAAAGTCAGTAACATACAGGGCAGTATTGAGGGGCCAAAAATCTGTTGCAGAGTAGCTTATTTCTCCCATGGAGTTGCCGCTTCGGCCGACGATAACCCCTGGTCCTGTCGACTTGGCTACATTATGAAATCCAGTAATGCCCGAGGAACCCATCACTGGGATGTCACCCGGCAATCGACTCTGTGAGGGAAGATCGTGTCCACGCTGGAGAGTGAGTATTTCTCCCAAGGGGAGGTCTAACCATTCAGAACTCATACCCTAACCCCCCAAGATTCCGCTTGATCTCAGCTTCCAGTCGCTCACTCTCCGCAAACTGCTCCCGCAGCTGCCCTGTCAACTGTGCCATCTTCTCAGCAAACGGCTCGCCATCGTCTTCGAGTTCCTGCGCGCCAACATAGCGCCCCGGAGTCAGCACAAAATCATGTTTTTTAATCTCGTCCAAGCTGACGGATTTGCAGAAGCTAGCCACATCTTCGTAATTTTCGCCGCGCTGCCAGACATGAAAGGTGTCGGCGATTTTGGCAACGTCTTCATTGGTGAAATCTCGCAGAACCCGGTCACGCATAAAACCGAGGTTGCGGGCGTCGATGAACAGCAACTCTTGCCGCCGGTCGCGCTTCTTTTCGTTGCGCACAGTACCGTTGGCTTTGTCTTTGGTCAGGAACCAGATACAAGCCGGGATCTGGGTGTTGGTGAACAGTTGGCCGGGCAGGGCAACCATACATTCCACCAGGTCTTCTTCTACCAGGCGTTTGCGGATTTCGCCTTCGTTGTTGGTGTTGGAACTCATGGAGCCGTTTGATAGCAACAAGGCCATGCTGCCGGTGGGCGCGAGGTGGTGCAGCATGTGTTGCATCCAGCCGAAGTTGGCGTTGCCTTTGGGCGGCGTGCCGTATTTCCAACGGGAATCTTCCGCCAGCGATTCGCTCCACCAGTCCTTGATGTTGAAGGGCGGGTTGGCCATCACAAAATCGGCACGCAGGTCTGGGTGCTGGTCGTCCAGAAAGGTGTCCGCGTTTTTCTTGCCGAAGTTGAAGTCGATGCCCCGGATGGCCATGTTCATGGCGGCCAGTTTCCAGGTGGTGGGGTTGGATTCCTGGCCGTAAACCGAGATGTGCTTTTTCTGTTCGGCTGCGTCGTAGTGCTGCTCGCTGGCGTGTTGTTCAATGAATTTGTCGCTGGAAACAAAGAAACCGCCAGAGCCCATGGCGGGGTCGTACACGCGACCGGAATAGGGTTGCAGCATTTCCACAATCAGGGTGACGATGCTTTTCGGCGTGTAATACTGACCGCCCTGTTTGCCTTCGGCCAAGGCGAACTGGCCCAGAAAGTATTCGTACACATGGCCGAGGATGTCTTTGCTTTGCAGCTCCAGCTTTTCACCTTCAAAGATCGGCTTAGTAAAAGAGGTGTCGGAGAAAGTGTTGATCAGGCCCAGCAGTTTGTCGTTGTCGAGCTGGTATTGGCTAATTCGGTTGAGAATGCCTTTGAGTTTTTTGTTGCTTTTTTCGATATCTTCCAGGGCGTTGTCGATCAGCCAAGAGACGGAGCGCAGTTTTACATCATTGCCAACATCGTCTTGCCAGAGAACAGTGCCTACGGGCAGTACGGCTTTTTCTTTGAGGGTGTTCCAGCGTGCGGGCTTGGGTACCCAGAACACGTTGGCTTCGCGGTAGTAGTCTAATACTTCCAGCTCTTCATTTAGCGCCTGCTGGTATTCCTCGTCGTCGAAGTCTTCCTGGGGCAGGTAATAAATATTGTCGTCGCTGTCGGTCTTGAACAGCTCTAGCAACTCTTCTTGGCGCTCCTCGAAGGCGTCAGACACGTACTTGAGAAAGATAAGTCCAAGAACTACGTGCTTGTAGTTGGCGGCGTCCAGATTGGCACGGAGCTTGTCAGCGGCTTTCCAGAGTTTGTCGTCCAGAGCCTTGAGGAATTGCTGTTCAGTGTTGTGCATTGTGCCCCTCGTGGGTATTTCGATCGTTCGATTTTGTTCAGGATAACGCATTGGTGCGACGTTAAATGTCGCTGTGGCAGGCAGATTTGGAAACATTAATTAGGGAGCTTAGAGGAAGTGGGAACTTGCCGCAATTGGCATCCCGGCCAGTGGGACGCTGGCGGTTTGACCTTAGTACAACGCGTGTAGATGGCGCTAGCCATACCGATTCCGTCGTTACGTCGGTTTTCGATTGCGCTTAGGTCTAAGCATCGCTAGGAAAGGAGCAAAACCCATCCCCGAAGGTCTTTCACCATCGAGGATGGACGCTGGTTTAAACTAGTGGAGCGTCTCGGGCGTTTTCAGCAAGAAGTGCGCGCCGGTATTGAAGTCCATCACCGCGTGAATGCGGTGGGGATCCCTGAGTTGTTGGTGTCATCGTCCAGGTGGTCCATCGTTTCGGTAATCGTTGCAATGCTGCCGTCCGAGCAGTACAGCTCCAGCGTCACTTTTGCGCCTTTGACGTGATCGATTGTCCACGCAATGATGAGTGCGTCCCGAAGCAGGTCGCTGATGTAGCTGCATTGGTTTTTCATATTTATATTCCTTAGAACAAGAAGATTTGGTTTTGACCGGTCAAGTTCTAAGTTACACGAATTCTCCGTTTGACCTAATTACTGGCCTGGAGCGGTGGGACGTGCTTGAATGAGGAGGTAAAACAGGTGGTTACGGAAGTTTTGGTATTACAGGAAAAGCAGGGTTAAAAAGATTACTTTTCAGCAACAATTGAGCGTTTTCTAAACAATCAGGGGATGTGGGGACTAATGATGGGACGGCACTCAAAATCCCTCTAAGTTATTGATTAGAGGGAAAGAGTGGTGCCCGGAGGCGGAATCGAACCACCGACACGAGGATTTTCAATCTGTTGGAATCAGCGTTACACGATAAATCACAAAACTATACAGCTTTAAAATCAATGAATTATCAAATATTGGCGTTGCCGTGTGTTGTTAATAGTTGCCTGATTTTACGTGTTGCTCCCCCGCTAGTCCCCCATAGCTCCCCCACATTATCGGCCTGTTGCCAGCCGATCCGCCAGCCGGTGAAACGTGAATTTTGCGGATAAAAAAATATACCTAAGGAGGCGGTCGAGGTCTTGCCGTGCCGTAGGGATTTACCCGGCCCCTCCCACCAGCAGACCGACACCAACAACAAGCCATAAGCCAGCCGGTAAACTCTCGGGCGTTGCGCTTCCGCGTCCCCGTGCTGGCCAGGCCATGGGAGTACCTTTTGATTTGGCGCGTAGGCTCCAGCTTACAGGCTGTAGGCTTTGGCTTACAAAATCGTCAGCGATAACGTACAGGCTTTGTAGGCTGTGGCTTACAGGGCTTGTAGGCAATCGCTTACAGGTGGCGTAGGCGCTGGCTTACGCGGTCGCCCACAATCAAAACTCTACGGCCCCCACGGCCTTGTCAGCGCCTTTGGCTGCATTGCCTGTTAAAACGTACAGGGTTTTGATTGCGGCTTGCTGGCGGTTCTGTGGGGCGTCCTGACTGGTTCGGTGCGGCGGATTCGTTACAGGTTTTTACAGGTTTTGGCGAAAACAAATGTCAAGTTTTGTTAAGCTCCAACCTTAGCAATTCTTAGCATGCGGAGTTCGTACCAACAGCTCGTACCACCAGTTCGTACCGGTCGCAAACCTTAGCAAAACTCAGCTTGCTGGGTGCGCCCCAACCTGAACAATCCTGAACATGCCAGCCCTTGGATAAACGGGAGCATCAGCCCGAAACCTTGCCGCCAGTTGCCATATTCCATCGGGCAGAATGTTAAGTTTTGATAAGCTCGAACCCCATCAAACCCCACCATGCTAGTACGCACCTATAATGCGTACCTATGTCGCGTACCAATGCTGCGAACCTGATCCGCACGTCGTCGGATTTCAGCAGGGGAAAGCATATTTTGACATAGTCCCCCACCATGCTGGTGCGCACGTCTGACTGCGTACCTTTGCTGCGTACCGACTGCGCACCAATGCAAACCTGAGCCCGTTTAGTGTCAACATTCCTCAACAGGTGACTGCGCGAAATTTGTGCGCGAAGACTACTGCGCGAACTTTTCCGCTGATTGAATTTGCAGCAGTTGGTCTGGCTAAACGTGGTTCGTATCGACGGGCAAAAAGAAGCCCACACATTGGCGGGCCTGACTGCAGGTGGTGTGCATACTCACGATGTGGTGGGTAGCGGCAAGGTTCCCTACTTTTCCCTACCCACAGAGGCACCTTCTTGTTGCGATTACACGCACGCGGGATGGTCAATCTTTGGTTTTTTAAGGTTCGCTGTCCCAGGCTTTATACACGCGTACTGCGCAGAAAACTGCACCCACGTGCAGGGTATTGTGGGGGCTGATGGTTAGATACCCCCGGCTACCCGATTATACATTTTTTTCATTCTCCATCTCATATTCTCAACATGCCAGGAATATGAGAAGTTGCTATCGGGAGCTTGCGACCAGAGGTAATTTGTGCGGAGCCTATTTGTTTCCTTTTGCTCGGTTGTGTGTTTTGCAAAGCATCTGACAGTTTTTTATATCAGTTGCACCACCTTTGCTCCAAGCAGTTACATGATCAGCATCCATTTCATTCAATTTCCATATTTTACTTTTGTTTGAATCACTACCAAACGAACAAAGTGGACAGTTTGATTTACCTTTCTTCTCTGCTTCATCTGTTTGTTTTGAATAAACAGGTTTTTTTGTTGCTTCATCAAATACTCGTACTTCAATTAATTTTGTAGATAAAGACCCGCCTAGAATATACTCAAAGACTCCTTTGCGTTTTTTAACATATGGATCTCCATAAAGAGCTTTAACTTCTTCAGAAACTTTACTTGGATTATACGGTTTACTATGATGCTCTTCATAAAGTTCACCCCATTCTAAATTCCTCATTTCACTTTCAACATCTATAAATACGCTAGAAATCCAATCAATAACCGTATTAAAATAGGTTTTTAATCCGTTAATGTTTTTGTCGTGCCGGTGTTGGGACATGTAATCGCCAATATTTTCTTTGCTAACCCAGCCAAGTGCGCATGCTAAAAAATCCTGCCGAATAGAATTTCCTGATATATAGGCACTCCACTTTTGAATATTTGCATTCTGACTATTACTAAATTCTTCTTTACAAAGGGTTACAAATGGGCCTGAATATACAGCATTGAGCAATTCCTGATCATTAAGAGGAACCCCTGCGATATTGATTGTTTTAAACCATTCTTTTATTTCACTTTCCGTTCCTTCACATTCATAAATTAGCAATTGTGTTTCCAAAATTCTTGATTTTTTATCTGATGCAAAACCACTAAAGTATTGTTCCATCCCGTTATCATCTTTTATCGCAAATTTATTTGTAACGAAACGACCAAAACTTGTAATGCGTTGTTGCCCATCTAAAACTTCAAAAATATCGTCACTAACTTTATTAAAATATATTAAACCAATTGGATAGCCTTTCAGTATTGACTCAATAACGGCGATCTCTCTTTTTCCACCATCGGAAGCGTAAATATAATTTCTTTGGTACTCCGGTTGTATTGTAAGCTTCCCTGAAAGACCAAACAGGCCTTTTCCTTCTAGCTCATTGTAAACAAATCCTTGGCATATATCTTTAATCGTGATTTCGGTTTTTAGCGTTGTTTTCATGCTAATTTCTTCCTTATTAGAATCCTTGCATACATAGACTTGGGTTTTTCATCAATGATAATAACTCCACGAGCATTTAAGTCATTTGCATTCGGGTAATCTGCTTTAGTATATTGCTTAGTTTTATACGGATCATCATTTCGTTGTGTAACTCCTAAAAGTTCAAACTGTTCAGGGTTGTATTTATCTAAGAAAGTGATGGGCACTGCCATCACACCATCATAATCACTGGGAATAGCATCAGTAAAAGGCACCTCAATTGCATCATAATTATCATATTTTAAATATGGTTTTCCCTGAACTTTTGTCTTGTGAGAACTGAACTTAATATTATCATTCATGGTCATTAATGGTAATGACTGGTGTCTCTTGCCATGATCCAAATTAGTAAACCAAAGACAGTTGTTGGTAGCTATGATTCGATTCCCTTCCTCATCAATTCGTGCTTCCGTTCCATACAGCTCATATGATTTAGGCACAATAAAACCAGAAATCCATCGACCCATTCCGGTTCCTAGCCAAATTTTATTATCTTTAATTACAGGGAAAATTTCTTTATATGTAATGGCGTTAATATTGGATATGATTAAGAATTTTTTATCATAGCAAAGAAGTTGTTTTATATATTCACGTAACAGACTAAATGGTGGATTTGTTATTACAATATCGGCTTGTTTTAATAAAGATATGGACTCATCACTGCGAAAATCACCATCGCCGCCTAATGGCGTCCATTCATTTTGTTTATTTTCCTTTAGCTGTAATGCCACATCCTTCAAGCTAAATTCACCATCACCATCTATGTCACCAACTTCATTTATAATAAACTTATTGGCAGTTATTTTCGGACGGCCTTTTGATTTTGGAAGAGTGTTGTCATTACCAAACAATTTTAGTTGTGTATTGGCAACAGACGAAGGTTTATAACTGGTTGTAATAAGCTGTTTCAAACCAATTCTTTCAAAGTTCAGAACGAAATAACGAAAAAAATTGCTCTCAAATGGGTCATCGCAATTGCAATAAACAACTTTATCTCGAAATACATCAGGATTGAATTCTAAATATGCTTCAATCTCTTTCTGGATATCAATATATTGTGTATAAAATTCATCACTTTTTGATTTTTTAGCTTTATGTAATAACTTGTTTGTTGCATTTCTTGCCATGTTTAATTCATCTTTTTATGTATAAAACCGCTATAAAAGGCGCGCGTTAGCGCGTCCAGTGGAGGCCATGTTTTTGGCCGGACCGATTTTTGATAGCCTTGTGTACGCCCAGCATGGGCATGAACTAATGGGGTGAAGTCCCCTGTGGAAAGATCATCGTTCAGCCGGTTTTACCCGATTGAACGCTAACCACTAGCGAATGGCAAGGGCCAGCTTGAAAGTGGTAAGTGATTTCGGGGCTTTCGGGCAATCTGACAATAGTGTTCATGGTCTGGGCTCCACCTCATTTCATGGGCTTTTTATAGTCGGGAAATATCATCAGACACAAAAACCGGCAGCGCGGGTCTGGCCGTGTAGGCTCTGGCTTACAGGCAGCGTAGGCAATCGCTTACAGGCTGTAGGCTTTGGCTTACAAGGTCGTCAGCAATCACTTACAGGTGGTGTAGGCGATGGCTTACACGGTCGCACACATTCAAAGCTCTACGGCCTCACGGCCTTGTCAGCGCCGTTTGCTGCATTGCCTGTTAAAACGTACAGGGTTCTGATTGCCGCTTGCTGGCGGGTTCTCTGGGGCGTCCTACCTGTTATGGCCTGTATGCAGGGTGTGCGAAAGTTTCGGGAACGCTCGCGGGCGCGTACTGCGCAGAAAATCCTAATGCCTTTTTTATAGTCGGTAAATATCATCAGACACAAAATTGTGCTTTTCTAATTCCTTGGCCATTGAGTGCACGGCTTCGCTCAATAGACCGCATGATGTCGGGAGCCTGCTCTGCAACGCTGCACAATTCTTTTTGGTTTAGTCTTCAAGGGTTAAAAAGTCGAGCCCGCCACCAGGTATCTCAAACCAAATTTCATCGCCTGTTCTGGTAATTTCGCCTTCAGCAAAACCACCTCCTTGCGAGAAGGTCATTTTAGCCTCCCATTGGCTCAAAGGCTCCAGTGTGCACACCAGCCCGATCCCTTTATTTGATTCGAAGTAATAGCGGCACTCACCATCTTCACTGATTTTTATTTTTGCACCTGAGTTTTCACTCACCCACGTACCTACCAGACGGCTTGGCGCACCCTGGAAACACCCTGCTAATGCGAGCGTAAGCGCTAGAATTGCGATTCTCATAAAACACCTATGGCCTGAACATTTGATGCCCAGACTATAGGCGATTATCACTTAACATTCATCTGCATATACGGCCCATCCATCGCCCCAATCACATCCAGGCGCTCATCCGGCTGGCAGGGCCATTGCAGCAGCCCGCAGCGCCCGCCAGAGACGCCCTTTTCTATGCGGGAAATTCTACTAGCCGAAAAACCGGCAGCCTCGCGCGCGTACCGGTTGCTGAAAATCATCAAAGTCCCTCGCGTATGACCAGAATAAAATCATCAAAGCCCTCGCGTATGACTACAATAAAACCATCAAGCCCTCGCGTAAAGACACGTAAAAATCATCATTGGCTGGCGGGGCTCCACTCTGGCCGACGCTTGACTCCAAAATCATAAGCACTTAACGTTAGCCCCTCTTAAATACATATCGCTCGACTGCCCCCCCCCCCCAAAAAAAAAGGATAAATATGAAGCACCTTCAACTAGTCATTATGGCTACTGTTATTTCTCTAGCCAGTGGATGTGCATCCATTGTGACAGGGACAGATCAGCGACTGACCTTCAACAGTGAACCTGACCAGGCAACAGTCACAGTATCTGGACGAGTATTCGGTAAAACGCCTCTCACAGTGCAAGTCGATAAAGGCACGAACCAAGCTTTCACTTTCGAGAAAGAGGGTTATAAGACGCATACTGCCCAGCTTTCAACCACTACAAATCCCTGGTTCTTTGGCAATATTTTATTTGGCTTTGGCGGATTGCTCAGCTCAACCGCTGATAGCGCTACCGGTGCTATTCATGAATTTTCACCAGATCAATATTTTGTCACTCTGAGCCCCGATACTCCCACCGGCATATCAACATCCAAGCCAAGACGAATCAAAGAAATAATTATCGCTTTTAGTGGTGAAGTCAGGGGTCAACTTGCAAGCGGCGGAGGTGAACTGGTCGATACGATACTTGCGTTGATTGGGGTTGAGAGCGTTGAAAAAGAGACAACAATCCGAGCATTGAACCAACTAGCTCTGAACAATGATAACGATCTGGAGCTGGCCGAGGCCATCATCAAATTTTATAACGTGCAGTAGTGACCGTCAGTAAAGAGTGAAGCTGTTGACGCTTTAGAAAAAGGTTGAAGACAATCCTTGATCTGGGATTGATCAATAAATGATCTAAAAATAGAGTCTACCTTCAGAACCTGGAGCGTTAATCATGAAAAGCACACCAAAATTTTACATAAAAGTAGCTTAGTTTAACTTTGTAATTACTCCACCTGACTCATCGCTTCTTTAAGGTGTCTCGAAATCATCAAGCCCTCGCGTAATGACCAGAATAAAATCATTGGCTGGCGGTCTAGCTAACGTGTGCAAAAATCATCAGCCCCGGCTGCGGGTTCTGGTCTTCACGTGCGCGCGACACCTGTTAAGAAATTCTAGTCAGCCTTGCGCGTGCGTACTGTTTAGCCTTTTTTACGAGTCAGAAAATTCTTAGTCAGCCTCGCGCGCGTTACTGCTCCGAAAATCATCAGACTGGCATCGTCTAAGTTCGCGCTCTACGGCAAGGCGGACGAACTCGGAGCGGTTGTGGTGACCTTGATTGCCGCCTGCCTTCATTGCGGCATCAATAGCGTCCACTGTATCGGCTTCCACTGAAACGATGAGGCGGACGGGCTGGTGGAACTTTCTGGGATTTCGGCTCATAAGTGCGGCTCTTTGGTTGGTGGTGTGGTTTCAAGTTTTCTCAACTCCTGGCGGGCTGGTGGCGCTCTGGTGGGCATCCCGATACGCCCGGCGCAAGTCTGCCCCCTCGTTGCAATACCGGCCCTGTGGGGCACGGCAAGCGGTGCAGGCCGTAACGTGGTTCATCATGGCTTCATGCGCTGGCTTCCATGCCTTGGCGCTCTCTATGTAGCTCTGAGGTGGTTCGGTGGCCTTGGCTGG
>Ga0307979_1002867_pt1 | contig 11777 bp, 5 predicted proteins | sample OrgLakmetage1058_FD_201833 | JGI IMG/M metagenome (GOLD analysis project Ga0307979, IMG submission 201833) | Saline water microbial communities from Organic Lake, Antarctica - #1058 | ecosystem: Environmental > Aquatic > Non-marine Saline and Alkaline > Saline | place: Antarctica: Organic Lake...
ATGAACTCAATGCAGAGTTGTAACAATCTTACAAAACTCAATGCAGAGTTTAATTGATTGTAATAATTCAACATTGAGTCAAATCAAATACATTAACTCAATGCAGAGCTATACTGCATACACACAACTCAATGCAGAGTTTGATTGCCGGCTGGCAAAGGTGATTCGGACAGCTATTTGAGCTACGAGTATGTGGAAGTGAAGCAGCGCGACATTGCTTTCAACGCAATATTTGGAATCGAGAGCAATCACGGCTGGCTTGCTATTTCCTTCGACCTGTTGCTAGCTCTCTTTGTTTGCTAGCTAGCGCTGCATGTCTTTTTTGCGCGTGTTATCTGCTGCTGACGCTCAGTCTGTGTGCCTGTATCTAGCACCTTATGTTTGCCAGCGTGCCATGGTCGAGTGGGCTTCAATTCTTGTCGATGCTCGGTACGTTGCTAGCTCTATATGTGTGCTAGCTAGCGCTGCTTGTCTTTCCTGTGATTGCCATCTCTTGCCAATGCTTGAACATTGACGTGTATCTAGCTCTCTTTGTGAACTAGCAAGTGCTGCTTGTCATTCTTGCGCGTGGCATCTCTTGTCGTTGCTCAATCTGATGCTATAGTTCTCTTTGTTTGCTAGCTAGCGCTGCAGGTCGTTCCTGTGATTGCCATCTTTTGCTAATGCTTGACGTGTTGCTAGCTCTGTTTGTGTGCTAGCTAGCGCTGCATGTCTTTCTTGCGCGTGTCATCTCTTGTCGTTGCTCAATCTGTTGCAAGCTCTGTTTGTTTGCTAGCTAGCGCTGCATGACTTTCGTGTTAGTGTTACTCAATAACCTTTTGTCGATGGTCGGTCGTTCTGTTGCTAGGTCTGACTGTTTCTTAGCGCTGCATGTCTTGCATATGAGTTTTACCTTTTGTCGATGTTTTATCTGTCGCTAGGTCACTTTGTTTCCTAACGCTCCATGTATTTCACCTAATCTTCATCACTTTTCGATGCCCGGTCTTTAGCTAGCTATCTTTTGTTGTGGTCGCGTATACTACCCATACATTTTTTTTGCAACTGGGGAATTGGATTTAAACGGATTTATTGCATAAATGCGCCGTAGGAGAAAGTGATTTTTTTTTTAAAAATTATTCCCACAGGACTACAATTCAGTACCCCGCTATTTGGGTGAGTGCCCCTACTAAATAATCAAGCGGAGTTATTTTCGTGGGGTCCTTAGACGTCGGAAGGCGGTTGATTGGTTCTCGCATTCGCATGTCGCCAGGTCATGGCCCGCTTTGCGGCACAGGCACAGGGCGCACCTGTAAGTTTTGCGCCGATTGTTCATAGAAAAATTTGCGCCGCGTGCCTGTCAATTTTACAGGACGGCCCCTCAGCGGCAACACAGCAACACAGGCACCATTAGTCACCTAGCAAACAAAGACAAGGGATAGCACTCAACCAAGACACATGACACTTCAGCAACACAGGCGCCATTAGCAACCTAGCAAATAAAGACAAGAGATAGCGCTAGATCAAGACGCATGACAAGCTAGCAGCACAAACACCATTACTAACCTAGCAAACAAAGACAGGGTATAGTACTCGATCGAGACGCAAACATGCTAGCAACACAAACATCATTAGCAACTTGGGCAACAAAGACAAGAGAAAAATGCTCGATCGAGACGCAAACATGCTAGCAACACAAATACCATTAGCAACCTAGGCAACAAAGACAAGAGATAGCACTCAACCGAGGCACGTGACAAGCTAGCAACACAAATACCATTAGCAACCTAGGCAACAAAGACAAGAGACAGCTCTCAACCGAGGCCCATGGCACTCTAGCAATACAAATACCATCATCGACCTAGCCAACAAAGACAAGAGATAGCACTCGATCGAGACGCATGACAAGCTAGCAACAGAAACACCATCAACAACCTACGCAACAAAGACAAAAGATAGCACTCAGTCGAGACACATTGCAACACAGTTGCACAGGTACTATTAGCAACCTAGCCAACAACAAAGACATGAGATAGCATTCAATCGAGACACATGGAACTCTAGAAGCACTAATACCATTAGCAACCTAGCAATCAAAGACAGGAGATAGCACTCAACCGAGGCACATGGCACTCCAGAAACACAGGCACCATTAGCTTCCTAGCCAACAAAGACAAGAATTAGCATTCGATCGAGACGCATGGCACGCTACTTCGCGAGGTAAGGAAGCGATTGATTGAACCCAAGGCTGCGCTGCTGAGGCTCGTCAGACTCTGTTCTAAGATTATGCAATTCATTTAAAGCCTGTGTTGAGTTATTACGTTCAATCAAACTCTGCATTGAGTTATGTGTATGCAGTATAGCTCTGCATTGAGTTAATGTATTTGATTTGACTCAATGTTGAATTATTACAATCAATTAAACTCTGCATTGAGTTTTGTAAGATTGTTACAACTCTGCATTGAGTTCATGTAAATATAATAACTCAGTACTGACTTTATAAATTAAATGTAAGTCAATGTTGACTTACATCGATCATGTTAACTCAAGATCGAGTTCGTATGGTCGATTATGCTCAATGCCGAGCTCAACTTTTTGATTGGTGTTTATAGGTATTTCGGGGGCACCGCGCGTTGCACCATCCAACGATTTTGAAAAGTATCATAAGCTGGTCATTTGGTTTACCATGCCGCCAAAAGACATAAGGACATTTTTCAGCGCAGGCAAAGCCGCGTCCGCAGGTGCTAGCGCCGAAACGGAGAAGTCATCCGATTCTGATTCAGTGCGTGGGCGTGGGTCTACTGCTGTCGTCTCTGAAAGCCCAGCGAAGAAAACCAAGTCCTTGGATTCTTCGCCTAAAAAATATGTGGCTTCAGCGTCCTTGGACGTAGACATAACTCAATCGAAGTCCACAGGAAAGCGTAAAACCAATGCTTCGAAGCGGAAGGCTGCGGAAGTTGACTCTAGTCTAGGCAAAGCTTCTGACGTCTCACCTGGGGATGCTATTGAAGAGGATCCACATCTGGGGGCTTCAGATCATCCCAAGAAAAGTGGAGCTTTTGTTATCCCGGCCGGTTCGGTGCCTGATATTGGAGCTGTTGTGATGGCTAAAGTGAAAGACAAATGGTACACAGCACACCTTGTAAAGCACGAACGATTCGGTATCACTCAGCTGTATGCAGTGAAAGGCCTGACTGTGATTTTTGACCGAGATGTGCCAAAGCCCAAGGCCACTTATGACATGGGAAGCCCCGACATTCTGCTTACCGGAGAGACACGGACGGTGCGTTATTGGTCCTCGGGCACACCTTGCATGCGTGCAACAAATGTGGATGCCTTCGCCGTTCCAACTGCCGAAGCACAAGCTGCCGCTGCCCTAACCAAGACCAAGAAGCACACTGGGCCAGTGAAATACGCAGGGCCAGCTGGAGTGAAAGCAGCAATGGCCAAAGCTGACGCTCTTGCTGCTCAACTTATGGCTGATCTGGAAGGTAGCTCTGATGCCACGCCGACGACGGAACAAATGGAAGCAGTTTTCGGTGCGATTGGCCCCAATTGGCCTACTCAAGATCGGCCTAACGTAACCCCCGTGGCCGGGAAGCCGGTGACAGGCTTTTGCTTGGGTGCAGTCTATGTGCTGGGTGGCGTTGGCATGGCCACAAGCAATGTGTCGCTGGCCTTCCCTGCGCTGACCAAGTGCATCACTGCGTGGGTGCGCGGCTCCCTGCCTGACAAAGACTTCCCCTTTTCCAGCATCCAAATCAACTACAATTACATGGCGCGAAAGCACGTTGACGGTAACAACATTGGGCCGTCTTACATCATCGCCATTGGTCCTCACGCGGGGGGCGGTCTTTGGACGGCAGACCAGTACGTGCATTCTGTGGATGCGACCGACGGCAGTGCCGTAGTGAAAAGCGGTGGCGGTCCCACAGTTCTCGATGCGAAAGGCGAGTGGAAATTGTTCAACGGCAACGCTGAGCACGCTACGGAAGATGTAGGGCCCCTCCCTGGCCGCAGCGACTACATGCGTGTGTCGGTGATTGTCTTCAGTAACTCGTCTTACAACAAGTTGCCGTCGTATACTGTTGAGGAAATGAAGGACCTTGGATTCACGGCGCAATCTTCCAACGGCGAAGATTTGCCATACTTCAAACGGTATCGAATCGACAAGAAAGAGTTCAGTAGCGACCAAAATAAAACGTACGTGGGCTATTTGATCAGCCGTGCCAAGAAGCAGCCTCCGCCACCAATTTCTGGCCGCGTTTGCATCGAGTGCTTTGGGCTGACTATGAACCGTGGCGGTGGTTGGATGAGCTACGGTGGCCCCACTCCTGAAAAACCTGCTGAGGCAGATAGCTCCTTGGCACAAGTTGTAGAGCTAGAACCCAATCGCACTGGCTTCCATGTCCTGGCACTCAAATTAGACCCTGTAACTCAGGGCTTGATGCTGGTCTCGAGCCACGTCAACAAAAACCGTTTCGACATTTACAAAGACGAAGTGAAAGAAACCGCGCGCTTCGCGAAATTCGTGCAAGGCCTACCTGATGGTTGCGTGGTACTGATCACCATAACGGACACTGCCATTGCGGCAAAGCGTCCACCTGGCCGTGAGCTTTATGCGGCGCTTGAAGCTCTTGGAGGGTCCCCAACTATGGAGCGCATTGGGTATCGCTTGCCATTTGCGTTCATCGGAGTCAAGGGGGCTGCCCCTGGTACTGCTAACCAGGCCATGGATAAAACGAAGATTTTGTTGCGCCTTGAAGCCACTGCTGCTTCAGGCTCAGCAAACGCAGCCAAAGACGCGAAGCGCAATGGGATTGGAGCGGTTGTACTGTCAGAGTGCACGCTGGAGCGGACGGACATTGCAGAGCTTATGCTTACGGAGGACGGGGGCCCACCACCCACCAATCTGGGAGCAGCAGGGAAGGAGTACCAACTGGATGCAAACATCTATTCGTGATTTAAAAATTGAGGTCATGCCACTCTTTAAAATTCGAAGTGTCCACGGCACGATTGATTGTATTTTCACAACGCGCTCAAAAGTAAGGGCATTTCGAAGGATTTCGATGAGTGGATCGCCATTGCCAAGGACAGGTCGAAGTGGAGACAGCTGACTCACTCCATTCCCAAACCTCCTGATGCCTGACGGCTGAAGGACACCTCGAGATAAAATGATTACAATTGCATTACGCAAAAAGACACTCAGCCCAGTCAGACTTGTTCTGAAGGTTACATTTTTCTGTTGCTATTTGCCACAGTGGTGTTTCTTTGTATTTTGGGGAGTGTTAACTAGACTAGACAAAGACCACAAGCCGCACTGGTGCCTCCAGTATAGGATACTACGCAAATCCACAACTTATAAATATAATAGCATTTTCGACACTGAAGGCGAAGGGGGCCATGTATAAGGCAAAACCTAAACTTATAATTTTACCAAGCGCACGGCGCTTGTTAAGTTTCAAAAATTACTTGTTTATTCTGCTATACACCGCCAGGCCAATCGACCGTGCCAACTTAGCATTTTATCCTAGTTCCACTCCCTCGCCGTGGGATAAGGGACCTTCAAAAGCAAGTAGGTCACGTGTTTGCTTTTATGAAAGAGAGTTGGCCGAGAGGAAAAGATGGGGTATTCTTGGCCACCCTAATGTAGTACGGAGAACACCAGTCGCTGCCCCGTTCTTGACCGCTGGTCGTCTCCTCGGGGCTCGCGCACCACGTTGACAAGGGCCATCAGGGGGTCATCAGCTGCCTCCCGCCGTTGACTACTTGCCCGCATAGTACGCTCTGGCGCACTCAGGAACACGAGCTGGCCCAAGTCGCAAGTGGGAGACAACCGGAACAGGGTAATCTCACAGCTCACACAGGAAGTTAACAGGCGACACGTATTTTGATTATCGTTTATCATTGGAGACCTTCACCTTCATTTTGTCTCATGAGCGAGGTGACAGGAGGACCGCAGGGCATATTCACAAGTGCACTCCCCCGTCTCAATGAACATTGAAAGAAAATACCTACTTATATAGACTCGCCCTGGTTTTCGGTGCGATTGATAATTGATATCAATCCCTGGTTCCTAGTTGGATAATCCATAGTCTGAATATCTAGAATATGCCATCATAACGCTACTTAGTGTATGTAAATGAATGGCTTTAAATCCAACCTCTATAATCGAGATTAGTATTTGAATCAATTCCCGTGGAAATTGCTCTTATAGTTGGCGAACCAGTAAGATTTTACTGCTATATTTACTTCGTGATTACCAAGTTAAGGCAAAGGAGTCAGATTTTATCACTTGGCAGTTTTCCTGTTCATGTTTACAATCACGCTCCCAGCAAGTTCTCCATTGATTTTCTCCGATGTCAAAGTAGCCTTGGACAAGTCGAAACAACGTCCTGACGATTGAAGCACATCAGCCAATTCCACTTCAAAGTAGCCCAATTCCTTAGTTTTGGCCTCGATGTGACCTCCAGTCAGTGCACCAAAAGTCTTGTCTACACCACCAGCTATAAATTGAGCTTTGTGCATAATTGAAATGCGCAAGGTCCGAGTGCTAGGATGCTTTACAATGAAGTAAACCGATTCGAGCCAGAGTACCGAGAACGGTTGCGCTTTGTTCCTTTTGTTCTTAGTTGATTTCTCTTCATTGCCAATGGATAGCTTCAGATGAATTTTTTCATTGATTAAGTTGGGTCCTGAGATACTCTGTACACCTGTAAGCTCGAGGCCCTGAACATGCAAGATCGCGATATCTTCCATTGCGCTGAGCTCGCGTGCCGCATCAGCGATTGCCACAGCAGCTGTTTCTGGGTCTTCTTTCGTTAAGGCGTCTGCAATCTTTTCTGCATCTTCTTCATCAGGGCAAGAAAAGTATTGAGTAGAAATACGCAATACAGGTCTCTTCACTTTAGTGTCCTTTGCTCCGTAATCGCTCAGCTTCAATTCTCGCTCGTGGCGCTCTAGCTTGTTCTGGTCAAGATCTTTGAGTTTGATTGAGCAGGTGCCAATCAGTTGATCATAAGTTACGACGTCCTTGTCAAAGACACTCAAAACGAGTTCCTCAATGTCCTTGTCCCAAATGAGAATCTCAAAGGTTGCGGTCCCCTTGCTCCACTTCGGATTGAGATTCTTTTTTATGACATCTGTCTTGAGTGTATCAGTGCCCTCTCGGAGTTTGCACGTTACGAATGGATCTAAATCATCAAGGGAGATAAGGAAATATATAAAATTATTGCCATGACTATAATTTTACGTGATTGGTCAACTCGTTACCTGAGGAGGTGCGTGCTCCAACTGAATTCGTGTCCATTCGTGGCAGATCTTTCGCTTCATGAATAGTGAACCGCAAAATACCCTTTGGCGGTGGCCTCGTCAGCTCCGAGTTTTTCATGCTCTCAGCATCCGAGAGTGGAATTACTAAAAAGGTTGGGTACACGCAAGTTGTTTGAATAGCCTCTTTGATCTTATCAATGACAGTATCTGCAACGCTTAGAACTCCCGGAATCGATACACTCATTGCATCAAGACCCATTACTTTGAAGCTGAAATCTACGTGTGGCTTGCGTAGAAATGAAATAGAAACTGCCCCGATGAATGGTTGAATGGGTACGAGTGGGCTCATCTTAATACGAAGCAAGGCACTGAAGTTTGCATGCTCAAGACTCAAAGTAAATGGAAAATAACTGAAGCCTACTTCCAAGAGGGCAAAAAAATCTGAGCTCCATTTAATCTGTGATTCAGCGTGACGGGTAAATCGGAGGAGACAATTGGTAAGGAATATCATGTATGAATTCATACTGAACTTTGAAATTAAATTCAAAAGTTATCAAACTCACTTCCATGTCTAGATGCACTTCTGATTTCGACGCATGCGATGCACGAATTGAAGTTATTTTTGGTGCGACACAGCCGAGAGTCAGCTTCGTCAGTTTCAATCGCAATCCTGGAACCAAGTTTTCTATCCAAGGAGGAACAACATTCTCTCTCAGATTTGAGCAAATCCCCTCATCTATAAATGGCCAGAGTTGTTGCAAGGTGCTATTGAACCAAGCTGCTGTCTCAACATCTTTGAAAGAGTACCATAAGGGCATTTCTTGAGCAACCATTGAGAGAAGCTGGGGATCGACCACCATTCCGAGTACAGCTGCTTTGTCAATTTTTTTCTTGCGATTCGCGAAGTACTTCAGCACAATACCAAGGGGGAGTAGAAGCCAGAGCTCCGAGATACCCCAGGGCATCCATTGGAAATGACAAATCACTATGAAACTCGCCATAAGTGGAAAGAGTTGTATCGCGGACACCCCAAAGACTGGAGCAACGAGGTCCCGTATTTGTTTAACACGGGCTTCTTTCCTTTGCTCATTGACCGTGTGGTTCCTTGAAGTTGCTTCTTCTGAAACTGACAGCTTGTTCAGTGAGCCTATGTCAGAAATTTTGCTTTCCCAGTCTTCTTCTTCTGGGAGGCCTTCAATTTGAGCAACTTTGCTGCTCTTCTTTTCCCATATTTTACGTTTGATTGCATTCATGCTACTGATGGGCATTTCAAGGCAAGGATATAGCGATTATATTTTTGACTAAAGTTGTGGTGTCTGTCAAGTGGTCAACTCCTATCAAAAAGAGGGTCAGTTGTCATAGGTAGAGAATGTGCCACTGGTGGGTACATGTGCTTCGTAAAAGTATCGTACGTACGTGCGTAAAAAGCATCCTCGAAATCAACTTTGTGAGATACAGTAGTCAAGTCAGTCGTCGTCTGTCTTTTACGCACAGTACTGTATGTAGTTAATGCTACTATCTTATCTCTAGTTTAGCTCTCTCCTCTACCCTTAGTACTGCAGATATCCTCATGGCTATTTCGGATCCAATTTGGAATAGGAGTGCACTTGCTTGTCACTAATTTCCCAATTCAGTTTAGTCAAAAGGAGCAGAGATTGCGACTCGACTCGCGGACATCACCTCTTCACCATTTACACTGCGCATATACTTGCTTTCACGAAGCCGATTTTGAAACGACCTCTTTTGTTTCGAGGTGCACAATTCAAGGCCTCTGCAAAAGTTTCATCGGGGCTGGGGGGTCCTTTAGCAAGGTCTACATCAAAAACGGAAAAGAACCTTTTTGTTGAAGTAGGTACCGATTACTGATTGAAGTTTTGCCTGTACTGCTGAATTCCTTGTATTGGCTTTATCTGTTCTGTTATCCACCTAAATTCGGTCCCTCAGGGCCTATTTTCCGAGGGATGCTTGAGAGTCGTGGATGATTTGCTCGTATGGTGTTAGACGCGTGCCCATTTATTAAGCCTTCACAGTCAATAGGCAAAACCGTTACACTGTTACACCTCAGCGGCGCTGACAGTGTGCTATTGTCTTTAACATATTACAGTAGATGGTACTAAGAGAGCATGCACGAAGAAGATATATAAAAAGTCAGCTGGCTTTGTTTTTGAGGGCGCACATCTTTTATCTATGCATGTGTTTACTTTTGCTAAAAGCTGTATTGTTTTGTATTCCTGCTAATTCGCTCTCCAATTCCGGTCTTTCGGGGCCTGTGCTAAAAAGAAGAGCTAATTATCTCGGGTATGTGTGCCTAATGAGCTTCCTAGTTAGTGCTCCTTTGCTTTTTATCTCTACCGATTAGCATTATAATTCCGGCCCCTCGGGGCCTGTGTCAAAAAAGTGAGCCAGTCAGGCACATATACTCGAGTGGCCATAGGAGTGATGGCAACGGTCCATATTGGCTCGCTCTTCCGTGCCCACAAAGTGTTACTCAAAAGTCAAGTTCGTATCCGCAGAGGAGGGGCTCTTGCGAAACCCCTCAAGCGATCCAGAAGAAATTTCTTCCACCCCTGAGTTACCGCGTGACCGTCGGTGGCCAATACTTTTTGAGACAGGCTCCGAAGGGCCGGAATTAGAAGGCTAACAGGTAGAGATAAAAAGCAAAGCAGCGCAACTTAAATCTATAAAGCTAATCAGGCGCACATGCCCGAATGGCCATGGAAGTGATAGTAGCGGTTTAAAGTGACACGCTCCTCCATGCTCTGAGAGTGCTGCTCACAAGAAGAGTTTCCGCACGCAGAGGAGGAGACTACAACGAAGTCTTTCAGCCGATCCACAAGAAGAGTGCTGTTGGTAGCGGCGTGGGCCGCGTAAGACAGCTGAGCAAGAGATGCGCCGGAAACCGCAGTTAGGCGCAGAGCCAAGACGAGAAGAGACAAGAAACGAGAAGAACAGTTACTATTCCCATTCCCCGCTAAGGAGGAATCATCCGGGAGCTGGACCAGAATAACCGATCGATGAACGGCGAGTGAACCACCCACAATCTTTTGTTGGTTGGATTGCTCCAAGCACCAAACGTGTGCTTGCTGCTCTGCTTATCCCGGTCCATCTCCCTCAAATTCTTGTCGTGAAAAGAATTGCAGTCACAGGGGAAATAGCCAGTTTTAGTTCGAACTGTAGAACGACAGGGAGTCCTTAAAGCTTGAGAGAGGAAGAATCAACAGGTAACGGGCTCAGTTGAAGAATTCCTTTAGTAGCGGATCATCTATTTATTGTTATCTCGTTCCGCACAGGCCGATAACACGACAAAAGATAAGCAAAGTTTTTAGTGCAGACATGGCAGATGTTGGAATGGCCTCGGTGACTGGCAGCATTGGGTCGAGACGGCGACTACATTAAAAGTGTAATCTTCTCCGATCGCGCATCACGGGGGGAACTGAACGAGTGTGCTTTGAGCTTGGCCTTGCTTGACTCCGGGGACTATAAAGATAAATCTCTTCTCCGGCGGGGTTTGAGTGAGTCGTTATCATAGCTTTATAAAGGATTAATTAACATATCGGCCAGCCCTGCTTTATGACAAGCTTCGAAGGTAAGTCGTGAAATAGATTGAGGAAGGTTTAATTAATACATCGGCCAGCCCTGCTTCATGACTTATGACAAGCTTCGAAGGTAACTTGTGAAAAGTGTCAAAAAGAATTTAAGAGAAAGGAATGCGCCAACCGGGAATCGAACCCGGGGCAAACGGATGGCAACCATTTATTTTACCACTAAACCATTAGCGCATAATCACAGGGAAACAAAAGCTTATTTTAACACCTTGTATATAATTTTCCTGTAAAACAACACTTTCGTGTACTCCGTCGTGTCCCCTGGTCCCCTGGTTGAACAAAAGCAACTTCATCAGGTTAAACCCTCGGACTTCTTTTCCTTTTAAATTTTTTTTTGCACTACTATGGTATAAAAAGAAAAAAAGAGGAGAAAAACGCATGGAGGAGCGTGCCACTTTGGACCGCTACCATCACTTCCATGGCCACTCGGGCATGTGCGCCTGATTAGCTTCTTAGGTTTAGTTTGCGCTGCTTTGCTTTTCTTCTCTACCTGTTAGTCTTCTAATTCCGGCCCTTCGGGGCCTGTCTCAAAAAACAAACTCAGTAAATCCGAGAGAAAAACTGTGCTGCTACAAGCTAGTTTTATCCCAGGTTGAATGGGGGTTCCGGTGATTACACGATCGCCGGTTTAGCTTGGGGTCGTAGTTGTAGAAACGGGGGTAAGGTGACGCCTTGGCAATAGAAGGGCCATCTTGCTGAAAAACAGAATCCCTCTGTAGAATGCAGTTAACGAAGGCCGCATTTGTGGCTGTAACAGTTTTCCTTTTTCTTTCAACTCTTACTACAGGTAGTTCCGGGTGTTAAGAAGATGTCACGTTAACAGAATAAGGGTTGAATTCGGTACTTCCACCTGTTAGAAATCGATTTCCTTCTTGTACTGCAGTACTAAAAAACGCTTAGAGAGCGAGCGCTGAGGCCAAATAA
>Ga0307979_1002868_pt1 | contig 11777 bp, 14 predicted proteins | sample OrgLakmetage1058_FD_201833 | JGI IMG/M metagenome (GOLD analysis project Ga0307979, IMG submission 201833) | Saline water microbial communities from Organic Lake, Antarctica - #1058 | ecosystem: Environmental > Aquatic > Non-marine Saline and Alkaline > Saline | place: Antarctica: Organic Lake...
GCCAGCGCTGAGTGAAAGCTTTCGAGTGCTGCTGGTCGGTGGACCGGTGCCGATTGGTTGGGTTGAAGAAGAGAATGCTAGTGCGAGCCAGAAAGGGCCTGGAGATGGCACTGAGCGCAGCAACAGCAGCAGCGGAAGCAACAACCACGGATTTGAGCCCTTGATGCGCGTGTTGGAAGAGCTCAGCACTGCTTTCTACGTGAAACTGCACGATGAACCGGGACTGCCGTCTCCCTGCAAACGAGTTCAAGTTTTCTGCTGAAATACGATGAGAAAGACGATATACGCGAAGAAGCGTGCTGTCTGTCATTGGCGATGTGACGACACAACAAATATTTGCCGTCTGCCATTGGCGACGCGACGACACAACAAATATTTTAAGGAGTCCTTCCACTGAAATCTATAATTTTTCAGTCTCGGCTTAGCCGAATTAATTTCGATGAGTTATTGATTCCCGAGACCTCGATCTCAGTTAGAAGTGAGGCACCTCCGGTATATCCCTGGGCCCTCGGATGGCGGATAGCCCGGATAGGGATACTCATATCTCTACTTGATTCCTGTTATTTAAATTCATGTTTCCAATTGAGTTCGAGGTTAATATTGCTATGCAATATGGCTAGTGACTAGGAATGGGAATTAATGGGCCGTAATTTATATGAGCTCTTTCTCAAGACAACAAACCAAGCGCAACGAGAACCCGATGTCGGGGCTCGGGGCTAGTGCGAGGTGAATTGCCCTAAAGAAACGGGGCATCCTTCTCCAATACCCCATTTGCAATGTCCCTCAATTCGGTGTTTCTCTCAATTCGTCTGCCTCTGTTGTGGTTCTGTTGGCCTCCTCTTTAAAAAGTCTCAGGTGGCGGCTCTCGGAACGACCCGCCTTGCGACCGCCGCACGTCGTTGCCCGGCATTTCCTTCTGAATGGTGGTGAGCAGCGGGCGGCCCTGAGCCCCAGGCAACGTCTTGTTGACGATTCCCGTGATTTGGTCGCTGCCAATGTGCAACACCATGCGCTTCAGCAAGCCTGTCGCGGCGTCGTAGGCGGCTTCACAGCCCTTGTCTTTGTGGGGGTAAATGGTGAAGAAGTCGTTGAGCGCGTACATCACCGTAGGCAAGTGCACCGTCGAGAAAGGGGTCCCCGTCGCGGTTTCCGACTCGATTTCTTCCGCTAGGACCCGGTTGAAGAGCTTCGCGAAAATGGTGCCGATTTTGTTGGCAAATTTCGGGCTGGACTGGGCCGTGGGTTGAACGGGGTGGCAAAGCAAGTACAGCAGCGCCGACAGAGACGACGCACGCGGCGCCTGAATGGCTGATTGAATGGAAATTTTGTTGAGCGCTTTGATCACCTGAAATGGAAGTGGGAGAGGAGAAAATTGAAGTGAATGAGAACGTAAAAGAATATAAATGCGAAGGGGTCACGAAAAAAACTTCGAGAAGGTAAAACATTCTTAAGCACGTGTAATAGGAGAGGACAGGCCGAAATCGAGTCCATCAAAATCAGTGATGTTACTGGGCAAGCAATTCTTTTCATACTTGAGCAGCCGTGGTGGCGTACGGGCCACGAGTCGCTGCGAGCCGATCATCCAAAAGCCGAGAGCAAGTGCAAGCGAGCAAGTCCCGCAGCGGTGGAGGTTTCACCTGATCATAGGCATAGGTACAGAGGGCAAAATGAAAAATGAACCAATAATATGTTGGGTGAAAGCTGAGGGTATTTCACATTCAGAGAAAAATATGCATGGATTGTACTAGTAGCTTAAGTGTGAACAACAAACAACATTTCCTTCCTTTCATAATCTTCGTTTAGCGCGTGTTTGAAAAAGGCAAAAAAAGTACCTCAAGGCAGAGTTCCGGCAACCGGAACAGCGCCATCAGAGCGGCCAAGCACACACTCAGCAGTTGAACGTCGATGCCACCGGCCCCACTCCCGCTCGCGTCTTTCTCGCTGTCTTCCGCCGCTTCTGCGCACACGAACGACAGGTTGAGGCACGACGAAAGCTTGGCCAGGACGCTGTTCATGTTGGAGATCTGCGGTCACGTGGCATAATATAAGCATAGGACGCCGCAAAAATCACACAACAATAAGAAGAAGACGAAGGCGAAGTATGAGTGGAATCAGGGAGTAGTGGTACAACGGCCGAACCAATTCCTTAGATTATAACAGAGATCACAGCGTACACAGAAACCTAACAAAAAATCCACCAATTGAAAGATTCATTCATGCCTCTTCCTGCTTTCTTACCAGAGTGGAGCGGTCAAACGCAAACTGCGAGTCGGCGCCAGAGGCTAAGGAATGCACCACTTTGATCACGTCTTTGCCCTGCAGGTACAAGTCCGACTCCTTGTTGAGGGGGTGAGGTGCAGCCAGCAGGGTGTCGAGGCGCTTGAGCACTTCCTCGGCAAAGGCTGCGTTCATCACTTCAGGCGCCGCCTAGGGGGTGATGTATGGATAGATGTTGAAATGGTGAGTGAACGAAGTTCAGACAAATGTTGAAATGTATACAACACACGAGAGAATATAGAAACCAAACTCAAGATAGGTGTCAAACTCTTTAACCTACCAAGTAGTGAATCTAAAAGAAGTATAGGCAGCACGAATTGAAACTACAACCTCGCTAAAGAAAGTCACCTTGGGCGGTGCAGCAGCAGCAGCAGCAGCAGGTGGGCTAGCCCGGAAGCTCTGGCCTGGCGCGGGCGGAGACGTTGGCGAAGCCGCAAACGATCCTCCGGCTGCCTTGCCTCCCGCAGCGGCTGCTACCGAGGGTTTCTTCACCAATCGTCGCGGCGGGGCACTGTCATCGTCGTCGTCCGCTGCCGTAGCAGCCGCTGCAGGAGCCGACGAGGGCGACGTGACCAGCGGGTTGTGGGAAATGGACTCCCCTTTTTGAATGCCTTGCTGCGCTGGCGATTCCGCTGCTGGTGCTGTGTTTGGTGTAGCAAGAAATCAGTGAGAAAGCGCGCGTAGCTGAGCAATTCACATACAGTGTTTACAGTATTCATTATAAAAAAAAACCAGGCAGCTAAACATTAAGGCAGATACCACACCATTACGGTAATACTCATATGCTCAATTTGGCGTTCTCCTAAAACCCTGTTTTTCACTAATATCACGCACCAGGAGTCGCTGATTCCACCGGGTTGGCGGCCACCAGCGCCTCGAGCTTTTCCTTGGTGCTGCGCTGCTCGGCCCCGCTCAACTTGTCGAGGCCCTTGGTGTACGCCGACGGTTTCACGCCGTCTTTCTTGAGGGAAATCGCCACCACTTGCTCGGCAAAGCCGCGCACCTGGGGGGGGGCGTTTAGTGGTGAAAGTTATGTTGGAAAAAAGAGGAGGGTAAAAAGAGATGAAGGCAAGAAGGCAGAGAGGAAGGGAAGGGGGCGAATAGGAGGTCGAAATGACGGACAGCACGCCAAAAAGAATTCCCAATCAAAACCAAAGCAGGTAGCCATGGCGTAAACACACGATGCCCCAAAGCAATGGAATGTACTAAAGTACCTTGGAGTCTTTGTCGTTCATGCAGCTCAGGAGTTGCGGCACGAGGTCCGTGAAGCTGGTGCCAACGTCAACGTCACCGAAACGCTTGGCGCCCCACTCCAGCAGCTCCAGCCGAGACACCTACAGTAGATAGGGAAAGGGAGATATCTTTCGTTAAATAGATATATTTTGTCAAAAGAGAGAGCGCACGCTAGAAAAGGCAATGAAAGGCAATCATTGATGGCCCCAAAAAAATGCTCCACCCAAATGGTGATTGAACACCAACACAGCTCATCCATGAGTGAGTGTCCTTTTTTACGCACCGGTTTCACGAGCCCCGAATCTTTGCCGGCCATTCCGCCAATCACCACTGCACAGCACGGCGTGCGGGTGACTCCTTCCACGTGGCAGGCCTTGTCGATGGCCTCGATGCACGCGTCGCGCATGCCCTTCTTGCCGTCGGCCACCCCCAAACAGAGGGGCTTGATCACCGCTTTGAGGGTGTCCTAATATGGTAAGAGTGGAAAATTGTTCAGAGGGGCATGCGTCGCACACACGAAAAAAAAAGAAAGAAGGAATGCGGCAGGTAGCAATGGAGAAAGAGGAAGAGCTAAATAAAGGATCTAGAGGAGGTATTGGATAAATTGAAGTTATCCATGTTTGAGCCGCAGCATCATGGCTTCAGGATAAAGGAGAACCTATTTGAGGCCACACGACCCTTTCACTAACCTTGGCATCATTGGCATCGAGAGCTGTGAACAATTCCCCGAGCGCCTGAGCCGCCAGAGGCTTGTTGTTGAGCTGCAGATCGGCCAAGCACGTGGCGAGTGCTTTTGCCAGGTCCTTCACCGCACTGGACCCCTTCAGGTCCGACCCCCCCACGGTGGCAATGACTTTGTCCATGGCCTCCTTGCGGTCTTTCCACTTCTTGTTGTCGGGGTTTTTCAGCTTTTCCATCACGTCCTTGTCCAACTTCAAGTCTTCCCGGTCGCCGCTCCCGTCGCCGTCGCCGCCAGCCCCCGCGTCCCCGAGCGCTACCTTGGTAGGAGCCGCCGCCGCGGCCGCAGCCTTGTCGTAGCCCACTTTCTCGAATTCTGCGGTGGCGGGGCCGGACATTTCTTTGCTCATGCTTTTCAAGTGCTTCTTCTCGAAGGTAGGGCCTTTCTGGGAGTACGCCAAACCCGCCAAAACCACCATTTTGTCCTTGGTTTTGGGATCCTTCAGCTGGGTACGGGCTTTTTCGAATTCGTCGCAGCAGTACTGCCCCACGAGCTTCTCGCCCACGCCACCGACGCCGAAATCTTTCACCAGCTGGTGCATCCAATCCGCGCATTCTTGGTGGGCGCCCCCTGCTTTCACGCTGTCTACAGCTTTGATGGTGGCTTCAGCCACGAATCTGTATACCGGAAAATAGGAATACACGCAAATTAGGCACAAAGAAACGGGGATCACAATGCATTTGTCTATTCTTTTGATTGCTACGTCGGTTGTACTCATAATGCTGCTGTTTCTAATCTTGTTGATGCGTGCTTCCGGAATATGATGGAGTGCGTGATCGTACCCGGGCGAGCAGCTCTCCGCCAGGGCAGTGAGCATGTCCCGAATCACGGGGGCCATTTTCTTGTCGCCAATTTTCTCGCCGCCGATTTCAATCATGACCTTGGCTGCGCCCTTGTCGAAGCCACTGGTGTCCGAGGCCTGTTTCGCGCACAAGAGCACGCCTTGGAAGCACCCTTTCAGCACGTTGGCGTTTTTCTCGGTGAACTTCTTGGTCTTGGACTGCAGCAAGGCCACCAGCGCCGGCGAGTGCGAGTGCACCTTGCCGCTGTAGTCGGCTTTCCCCAATTGCTCACACGCGTCCACCTTCTCTTGCCACTGCCCTTTCTCCAGCGCCTTGATCCACTTGTCAAAGTCGGCGATTTTCAGCTGCTCCAGCAGGTTCAGCGCAGTGTCATCATCCATATCCAAGCGCTTCATGGCGCTGTCCGCGCCGCCGCCGCCCTTCGAGGAGGAGTCAGCGGCACCACCCGACTTCGAAGCACTGCCTTTCTTCTTGTCGTCACCGCCGGCCTCCTTCTTCGGTGATTTCTCCTTTTCTTTGCCCTTTTTAGCGTCCGCTGCAGCTTTTTCGGCTGCTGCTACGGCCTCTGGGTCAGCCGCTGCCAAGATCTTCTTGTGCAGCAGCTTGCTGCCACTGTCCTTGGCTTCCGCCAGTGCTTCGAGAGCTTTGCTGACGGGGCCCGCTTTGCCGCTTCCTGAGGGGCCGTCTTTCTTTTCCCGGAGCAGCAGCTGGGTCATCAATTCGACGCTGCCTGCTTTGATTTTAGGGTCCGAAACTTTGGAGAGCACGTCCATGCCCATTTCGGTCAAGTCTTTCACTTCGTCCTTGGTCAATGGCACTTTTTCCTTGGACGCGCAGTCGGCACACCACATGAGCACGCCTACGGTGGCGTGAGGGGGTACCACCTTGTCTTTCTTGGGGAACACCATGCCGTTCACGCTGCTGAACACGTCTTTCATGGTCAAGCTCCGCCCGTACGCCTGGCTCAGGAAAGTCGCCACGGGGGCCACCAGCTTCGCGTCCTTGGTGCGCCCAATCAAATCCACGGCGAGGGACTTGGCAAAAGGCTTGAACGCCGCGCCCATTCCGTCCGCCACCACCGCCAAAGTCGTCACCGCCGAAATGGCCACCGCGACCATTTTCTCCTGGGAGTTGGTTTCGAGCTGCTTGATCACGCTGGAATAGTCTTTCTCGAGGAGCTTGGGGGGCGTGCCACAGGCCGCTACGATCATTTCCATCGCGGCGACTTTTTCGTTCCACTTCGCGCTCTTGATTTTCTCGGCGTAGTCCGTGGCTTTCAAGTTGGCCAGCATGTCGACTGGCTCTACGAGGTCGAGCACCAGACACCCGTCGCTGTCCCACTCCCACTCCGACTGCTCTACGGGAAACCTGAGCTGCTTAGGAGGCACCATGTGTTGTGGGGTGGTGCCCGTGCTGTTGTCCGCCTGTAAATGAAGGAAGGGGGGAGAGAAAGTTGGAGCATAAGACATGGAGGAAAGAATGAAGCAAAATGGTGATACCACTTGAATTGAACATGTATGTGCATCGAGCGAGCAGAGCTTCCTTGTTTCGTAGCCTGGAAGCTCTTCTTCTCCTCTTCACTAAATGTACCTCTGGGCATTAACATTCATTCTGTTCCTATCTACGAACTGAAAGACAGAACTCACGCACTCTCTTAGCTACAAGACAACGCACCAATTTGGTTTCCAGTGCTTTGGCATCTTTTTCGTTGAGTTTGCTGAGCGCAAAGAGCAAGCAAGGTTTGCCCATGTACTTCACCAGCTCCACCAACATCTTCTGCGCCTGCTCCGCCACTTTCTTGTCGGCTTTGTCCAACAGCTGCACGCACTTGCCGGCCACCATCTGGGGAAGTGCGTGGCATAGTTTAAGGCAATTAGCCTCATTACATTGCATCGCTGTTTTTCTTTTCTCGCGAATTGAATCATTCATTCAATCATTCACTTATTATTTGTCCATAGCCCCCCAACCCCCCATAAAAATAGAACATTCCGGAACAAGAATAATAATCGAGTACTCTATAAAATCTATCATTTTCCCCACCTTAGCACCGAGCGCATAAGGGCCAAACTGCGTCACGCAGTCAGCAGCAACTTTAGTGGACTCGACCGGAATCTTGGGGCCGGAGTCGTTCGCCCCCGCGAAAATGACGTCAAACACGCCAACCGGGTCTTCGGCACACGCCACACACGCGACGCAGGTCTGGAGTGTTTTTTGAACGCGGAGAAATCATGACCGAGCAAAAGGATGAGCAACAGACCGAAATAGTCAAGGAGATACATACGAAAAAAAAGGCGCAAAAGAGAATTGTGAAGACAACAGAAAAAAAAAGAAGTGAGCGAGCCTTGTTGAAACGACGCGATAGTGATGGATTATAATCTATGCATTTTTGGCTCAGCTTACCTTCCGGCAGGCTTCGACGATTTTCGCTTTCGCTTGTTTGAACCCGGCTTTCACCATCGCCTCCGCGACAGGCAAAGCAATTTGGCCTGCGTTGCTGGACTTCTCCATGAAGATGCGCACGCTGGCGATGCCCACTGCAAAGGCGTTGGCGTTCTTTTCTTTGGCAATCGCTTCGACCAATTCCACTTTGCTTTTGTACACGTCCGAGTCGCCATCTTCGGTTTCTTTGAAGATTTTCTCGAGGTCCTCGTAGGCCTGAGATTGGGAAGAAGAAGAAGAAAATTAATAAATTGAATCCTTAGAATACCAATGGGCAAATAAAGTTAGGTGAAAGATAGAGAGAAAGAGAGAGAGAGGAAATGAAAACATCAGTGTAAAGAATCTGAACTATCACAGGGACACGAGCATGCACCAAATTCGTGCTGACGCAGTACACGCATTTTTTAAAGCACGTGGTTCATCCACCATCGACAGTCCTTGACGAACCTTCTTGCGCACTGCCCAATTGCTGTCGTCCAAACGCTCTTCCAGTGGCCGGTTGTCCTCCTTGGGAGCAGCACTGCCGCCGCCGCCACCGTCATCGTCCCCGCCACCGCCGCCGCCACCGCTGCTGAGCCCTTTGAGCATCGCCAGCATTTCGGCCTCTTCGTCGGCGTTGGGGTTGGTGCCACTGGGTGGGGCGGCGTCTGCTGCTGGCTTGGCTTTGGGCGCAGGGGGCTTCTTTGCTGCTGGTGGCTTCTTGGCCCCACCGCTAGGCGAGGCCGCTGCTGGAGCCGCCGCTGGGGGTGGAGCACCATCGTCGCCGCCTCCTTCGTGGGTGGTGCTCCCAAAACCTTTGAGCATTTTCAGGAGCTCCGCTTCTTCCGAAGACACTTCTTTCTTGGCGCCGAAGCCCCCACCGCCAACTTCACCGAAGCCACCGCCGCCGCTGGGCGAGGAAGGCGCCGCGTCTCCCGCTTTCATCTTTTCTTGGCCCGCGGTCCAGCCCGCGCTCGCTTCGCCCTGGTCGCCTGCAGGCTCCGCGAGCTGTTTCCCGGTTTTGGCCACTTGGTACATGAAAAACACGTCCGCCCGAGTGTCCCAAATGTTTTGAATCTGTGATGTCGAAAGGGAGAGAGGGCGAAGATCGCAAAATGCCAAAATAATCAACCAGAAATATCGATTTATGTGCGACAGAAGAAGACAGCGGAGAAAACAAAAGAGAGAAAAAGAAGTACTGCCATTTTTCTTACGACTGCATGTGATAATTGAAACCACAGAAGAAGAAACATGCACATGCCCCAAATACCCCCCTACCCCCCCCCCCCTAAAAAAAAAAACTCACCTTGCACCAGTCGCCTTCTTGGCTCAGCACGTGGCAATAGTCACCTTTGCTCATTTCGCCCACCACTTCTCCCGACGCGCTCGCTTCGTCCCGCGCCCGAATCGCCGACAAGCACTTCCAAAACGTGCCTCCAGCCACGGGCTTCTGCACGGGAAGCATTTCGCCATCGCCGCCGCCGCCACCACCGCCGTCACCGCTAGCAGAAGGAAGCGAAGCTGCTGCTGCGGTTGGTGGTGGTGCAGCCTTGGGCTTGGGCGCAGGTGGTTTGGGTTTCGGGGCGGGCGGTTTCTTCGGCGCCTCCTTCGGTGGAGCTGCTGCCGCTGCGGGTGGAGCACTATCGTCGCCGCCTCCTTCGTGGGTGGTGCTCCCAAAACCTTTGAGCATTTTCAGGAGCTCCGCTTCTTCCGAAGACACTTCTTTCTTGGCGCCGAAGCCCCCACCGCCAACTTCACCGAAGCCACCGCCGCCGCCCCCTATGTCAGGGGGGGCTTCACCGTTTTCAGCAGCTTCTTTCGCGGCCTTGAGTTGCGCTTTGAGCTCGTTGAACGCCGATGCGTCGCCTCCTGGCTCGGCCATTTGTTTGCCCTTAGAGTTCTGGTACATGAGCCAAGTGTCCCCCCCTTTGCCGGGTTCCCACACGTTTTCTACCTTGAGCCAGTCCCCCTGCGTGGCCAGCACCTTGACCACCCCTTTCTTGGCCAGCTCGCCAATCACTTCGCCGCTCGAGTTCGGCTCGTCGCGGACCCGGCATGCGGCCAGGGCTACCCAAAAGGCACCACCCCCACTGATGGCTTGGGTGGGTGGGGGGGCTTTGGGCTTGGCAGCCTCCGCGGCCAGGGCTTGGGCTTTCTGCGCCGCGGTCATGCCGCCGGTGGAGGGAGGTGGAGGGGGCAAGTCGCCATTGTCATCGCCGCCGCCGCCAGCCGCTGCCTTGGGCGCTGCTGCTTTGGGTGGGGCTTCTTCTTCCTTCTTTTCCGCCGGTGCTGCGCTCGCTTGCTTCTTGGCCTCTTGTTCGGCCCATTTCTGTGGCGCGCCGGCCGCGTCTTCGGGCTCCACCAGGAGCTCGGCCCGCTTGTTGCGGCGCAGCACCCACGCGTCCACGGCTTCGCCCCCCTCGCCCTTGAAAGCAATCTTGCACCAGTCCCCCTGTTCGGCCACCACTCGGACCAAGCTTTTTATGTCCACGTCGGCCATGATGTCCCCGTCCGAGTCGGGCGTCTTGCGCACCCGGCACGACACGCGCGCCATCAGGTAAGAGCCGCCCGAGGGCACGGTCACTGCCGCAGGTGCCACAGCCGCCGCCGCGGGGGCCGCACCACCTCGAGCAGCCGCAGCGGCAGCTTTCTTGGTCGCGGCCTCTTCTTCTTTCTTCTTCTTTTCTTCTTCTTCTTTCTTGCGCTTCTCCTCCTCCGGGTCTTTTCCAGCGGCGTCCTCCAGAGCCTGCCACGCGGCCATCCCGCTCGCGCTGTCCACTGGCTCCACCAGCGACTTCACCTTGTTGCGCGACAGGACCCACACGTCGTCTCTGCCCCGCAAGTTGATGCGAAACCAGTCCCCCTGCGCCTCGACGCAGTTGATGACGTCGCCCTTGGTCACGGACGTGACCGCGTCCATCGACCCGGGCGCTTCCCGCACGTTCATGTTGGCCATCACTTTGAAGAACGAGCTGCCCGCTGGAGCTGGTGGAGCTGCTTTCGCCGCTGGTGGTGGCGGCGCTGCCTTGGGAGCCGGCTTAGGCGCAGCCGGCTTGGGCGGCTCTGGGGCTGCAGCGGGCGCAGCGGACTCGTAGCCAGGCGGCGGGCCGTCCGGCTTTTTGTCGACGAGGCTGCGTGCTTTGTTGCGGCTGAGCACCCACGCCTCGGGGTGGCCCGCAAGCGCGATCTTGAACCAGTCGCCGTTGGTGGCGACCACTTCAAAGGCTTCCCCCTTGGGGATGTCGTGAATGATGTCGCTGTCCTTCTCGCAGCCGTCCCGCACGCGCAAAGACGCGGCCGCCGTGTACCACTCGCCCGAGCTGCCGGCAGCGCCACCGCCACCACTGCTACGTGCACCGCGCCCACCTCCACCACCTGCCGGTTCTGGATCGGGCGCTGCTGGTTCGTCACCGCCGCCACCCAAGGACTCGCCTTCGTACACAACTTGGAGGTCGGTGGATTGAGCGCTGATGATTTCGAGCGTAGCTTCAAGGTCCACTGGAGCCCCGTTCAAGTGAGTAAAGCCGCACACATCGCCGTCGAAGAGGCGCATGGCTTTAAGCATCAAGAACTTTCCGGTCCGGTCAGTGAGTGCGCTCACAGACTCGACATTCCCGTCACGGTGCAGATTTATAGAGATCTTCCCCATTATTTCTGAATGAGAGAGCGCCGAAGTTCAAACAAACTTTCTGTCACAACAATTTTAAATGATTACTGCACGTAGAACGATGCTCAGCGGCTATATTGCGACCCAAATGCCTAGTTTTGGTGCTCGCAGTCGACTTGAGCTCGTCAGCGTGCGGTGTGTATTGTGTATACTCAAAAAGTTGCGGAAACCCGGGCCAAACAACGGGGGCGAAATGGGCAAGAACCAGCAACAAGAGAAGGGAAAGAGAGGCAAGAAGAAGTGTTGGTATTTTTTCTATTCTATTCTATATTTTTCTATTCTATTCTATATTATACTAGAACATCGCCGTAAACAGTACTCGCGACACCGATACCGTTCAGGTTACAGGGGTCGGTTTGGTGACTCCGTTATAGCTCACACGAGTACACGGGAAAAGTTTTCCAGAATGGGGATGGTTGCTACAGACGTTTTTTTGCCCTAGAGCAATGGGGATAGAGACTTATGTTGCAATTTTCTAAAGTTAAGCTTTCTGACTGTTTCCACGTAGACTCCTGCTTTTTTTTTTTGCATCGGTGCAAAGAGTGCATAGATCCGTTATTCCTGGGGTACGTCATGTGCACGCTTGAGAGTCTTCTTCGCCCAAACCAACTAGCGCGCGTTCAAACCAACGCTTCCGCGC
>Ga0307979_1002873_pt1 | contig 11770 bp, 6 predicted proteins | sample OrgLakmetage1058_FD_201833 | JGI IMG/M metagenome (GOLD analysis project Ga0307979, IMG submission 201833) | Saline water microbial communities from Organic Lake, Antarctica - #1058 | ecosystem: Environmental > Aquatic > Non-marine Saline and Alkaline > Saline | place: Antarctica: Organic Lake...
GCTTGAAGGATTGAGTACTGTATGTACCAATCTTGGATCATGCTTCTACATTTTTCTCTCGTTGATTAGCTTTGCTGTTTGCTGTCTGCTCTTGTGATTTTCAGGCACCGTTCTCGTGACACCTTCGTATCTGTCGGTTCTTACCGACATTGCCAATGGCCGTTTTGCTCTCAATGCGGAGCGCTTGCAACGCCTGGAAGACAGCATCCGAACAGCCCTGGCTGCTTTGCCGACTCCTTCACCAGAAGAAGCAGCCTGTAATACTTCTGCAATGGGCCAACCTGGCGCTGGATGGACCGCTACCGCTGGCTCCTCGTCAACTCTGGCGCCTACTCGCGCAATTGCCACAACAACAACAGCAGCAGCAGCAGCAGCAGCATCAGTCGAAGCTGCTGCTGCGGCTGCTAGAGAAACTACCCTTGCAGCGCGTGCCGCCGTTGCGGCGACGAGGGGCAAAGCATCATCATCGTCTTTAGTGACGGGTGCCCCTCCGCCAGGCAGCAAAGCAGCGGGACGCTTAGCCAAATCTGCTCGAGTTGCCGCAGCCAAAGCATCCGCAAAAGCTTTGAAACGAGCAGTCAAGATGAATTACAGTAATGGCACTGTTGACACCACCAGAAATACTGATGGCAGTAGCAGTAGTACTAGAAGTTTAAATAGCATTACCACCAGGAGCAGCAAAAAGCACCAGCCTTCAGCCCTCAATCCAGATCCCGGCTTATCATCGGCCTCTCAGCTGGCAGGGAATGCAACAGGGCCAGTGTGGGCAGCCAGTGTAGCATTGCTCAATGGCAGCTCAAGGAACGAAGTGGGCTCTATAGCTCCAAATAACAACAGCAGCAGTAGCAGCATCAAGAGTGAAATTGACCCTTGTCAATGGAAAGTCCTTTCGTTCGGTGGCTTTGGGCCCTGCCAAGGCGGTGGAAGCGTGCGCCGGCTCTCTGCCAGTAAGACTCTTCATGGCACCACGCACGATTACAGAGTAGCAGCGGGTGCACCCATGAATGTGAAGGTGGCTGCCGCTGCTGCTGCCAATGTTACCACTGGTGCCGAGCCGTGCCCTCGTGAAAGTGCTGCGCTTGCTATGCTTTATGCGCCTGGCACTGGCAGCAGCGACATCGGTCCCTTGCGAGGCCCTGTAGCTGTGCTATTCGGTGGCCGGGAATCCCCGAGCAAGCCTCTTGGCGACGCATGGTACTGGACCGAGGAGACCCCATTCTCCGACAGCACCACCAGCAGCAGCACCAGCAGCCTATGTCGAAGCAATGGCTCGTGGCGAGCACTTCAGCGGCCTTCGTCTCCATCTTTCAGCAGTAGTAGCCCTCATCACTTTGGAATCGAAGTAGCTGGAGAATGGCCATGCCCTCGCTGGGGGCATACCCTTACATCCCTTGGGCCCGGCGTGCTATTGCTATTCGGAGGGTGCGACCACCTTGGTACCGTAGGTGTCAACAGCAATGATAGTGGGAGCGAGGGCGATGCTGATGATGGCCGCGGTGTTGCGTACCTCCTGATTGCAAACAGTAAAGACAGCGTTCACGATACTGGCAAGAGGATTGCATGGCGGTGGCAGCGACTCAGTCTTACAGCAGGGGCAATAGCAGCGGCAACAGGGAGTGCCAACCTCGCACGTTTTGACCACTCAGCCACTCTCGTGCCCATTTCCGCAGCTTCATTTACTGCCGATAAGGTATTTAGTGTGGCTTCGCAATTTAACAGCACTGTGGTAGTGTACGGCGGTTGGCATGATGCAGCAGTAGATGTTCAGCCCTCAGCGTCAGTTGTAGTGCTGGATCTCACGATTGACTTCGATGATGCAAAACAATTACTTAAGGCGAATACCTGTCGAATTCGGCGCCCGCTGGGCGTGGCTCATCCGTCGCTTCCTTTACTGACATCGAGAGAGGGGCATTCGAACATCCTACGGCGCGCGAATCATTCGGCAGTGGGGTTGGCGACGCATTTAGTCGTGTTTGGCGGTGCTGGAGACAGCGTTTCTGGCGATGATTCGCTTGCCGCCTTCGCGCTGCCTTGGACTGCACTTTTGAGCCAAGGCGGCGACCATAATAACAGCAGCGACGGAGGTGTTGGTGTTGGTGTTGGTGTTGGCAATGATGAATCGGAGGCTAGCTCAAAAGATGGCAACGGCAGTACCTCCATAGTGGTTGCTGAGGCCATTCAGTGGGCTGACGGAAGTTCTGGTGGTGGTGGCGGTGGGTTTCTAGAAGCGTTTGTCAAAGGTGCTGCTGTGGCCTTGCCACCTGCGCCGCCAGCGCCCTGGTCTACTCTTATGTCACCCGGGTCTTTGTCAGTTTCAAATGAAGGCCATGACGACGCAGCAAATGCTGCAAGCAGTAGCAGCAGCAGCAACGACAACAACCACAGCGGCAGCCGTGGTAGTGCTGGGAATGATGTCGTGAGCGCAGCAGCTTGGGCAGTGGGCACGCCTCCTTGCAGTGCGCGAGGAGAGCAGCGCGCGCTCTTGCTTGGAGGTGGGTTGCCGTTGTTAGGGTTTGGGCCACACTTTTGTGCGCACACCACAACAGCTGCGGTCGTCACTCTTCGCTTTGCTTCCAAAGATGACAATAGTTCTCACGCAGTTGGACATACTACTACGACTACTACTACTACTACTACTAATACTGCTAATACTGTTAGCAGCAGCAACAACAGTAGCCCTCATGCCATCGCAGACTCTTCGTCTGATCGCATGGTGCACACAGCATGGTTCGAACCAATTTCTTTTGGACATAGCGATAGTGACGGGGCAGCAACTCCCACTCTCAAGTCAGAGGAAAGCAGGGAAACGGCAGAACCCGCAGCAGGCGTCAGTTGGGCTGCAGAAGTTCGGGCGCGGAGCCGGCGAAAGCACGGTGCAGCAGCAGCAGTGGCACTGTCGGCTCAGTCGGGGCAGTCAGGGCAACCAGCATCTTTAGTGTCTACTTCATCGCAAGCATCCACGAAAGTGCCTGCAACCTCTCAAGGCACCAATTCTAGAGCTTTCGATACTTTTGTGGCTAAGGTAAGCACGGCAGAGCGTAGAACCGGGCATAATAACAACCAGATGGCAGATACGTCATCATGCGAAGTGGTAGCTGCTCCTGCGAATGCCACGAAAAAGCTCAAAGCTGCCCTTGAAGCCTGTGGCTACCTCGACAAGGGCTGGCGAATTGCGCCGGCTGCTGGTGCTATTCCAGAGACGCTCGCTGCGGCGAAAATGTCCCTGGCAAAAGACTCGAATGAGGAATTTACACTTGATTATACGGGGTGGCTGGCGCTGCCCTTGACGACAGACGGAACTGCTGCAGTCGACGCAGCCCTCGCAGCCATATCTGATGCGGCTACTGCTGCAGTAGACTGCGAGGAGACCGTTGCACAGGCTGCGGCTGTATCCTCAGGTGCATCTCGTGTGCTCACTACCGCCCTCGTAGGTGCCATGCGTAGTGTTGTTATCACTTCAACAACGGTTGCCATTCCACCTGATGGGTCTGCTCCTGGTAGTGACAGTACAGGGAAGGCCAAACTCGGCGCAGAATCACCGCTGCGGTGGCCGTTGTTGCCGCGGGGCCGAGCAGTCGATGGTGGGCTTCCACTCAACAAAGCGAAGCTATCGGGGCAGCGCAGTAAACTGGAATGTGCCGTTGTAGCCCTTTTGTTAGAGGCACACCACCAGAATCTCCTTCACACCGCCAACAGCAGCAGCCAGATGATGAGCCAAGGCCGCAGTACGAATGCCTCGGGTGACAAGAAGATTGTCGAAGCTGCTTTGCGAACGGCAGTGCTGTCTTCTTCATTGTTTGCAGGCAGCAACAACCTTGAGCGTGTTGGCGACACCGCAATTTTGTTGCCCGAGGCGTGCCTGCCCCCCTCGGAGCTCGCGCAATGGCCGTGGTCTTTACTGAACGCTCCTTCTTCGCACGATGCCCATAGCTCCGAGAAAAAGAGCTGCAATAGCAGTGCTGTCAGGAACGCTGGAGACTCAGAACCGTCAGATGCTGGAACTGTGGCTGTGGCGGCGCTGTGGAAGTGCATCGCAGTTTCTCACAATGTTCGGTTGATCGCAAGAGCTGCGCGCATCGACGACGGCCCGAAACGTGCCAGCCGCGTGCGACTGCTATATGCTGCTCCGTTAATACTGTCTCCGCCACTACCATTGTCGTCTTCGTCATTGTCGTCGTCGAATGCGCACTCGGAGCCAAGCAAGAATGAAGACGGTGTTCAGGCACCACCTCTGCCTTCTTGGCATGGAGGAGTGGACCAAGAAGGCCGGTCCTTGTCTGCAGGCCCTTACAGCGCGGGGTGGTGCAGCGTACGCGAGCACGGCATTGCGTTCAGCTTCGACCTCACGCGCGTCATGTTTTGCAGCGGCAACGTCACCGAGCGGAAACGCATGGCGGCGCCACCGACCTCGCTTGCGCTTCATGCTAGAGTAGGAGGAGCTTTGGGGCCAGTGGTTACTACTGCCATCATTGCTGCCACTGCTGCTGTGGCTGCACCTGCCACTGGCCCTGCCACTGGCCCTAGCTCTGCTTCAACCACTGCTAGTGCTGTTGGTAGACCCAAAAAAAATGGACACTCCGGCCCTTGGGATGCACTTTTGCCGGTGCCGCCACAATCTGCTTCACAGGCATGCGACTCACAACAGGCCAATTGTGCAGCAGAAGGGGGCGAAGTCATTGTCGATTTGTACGCTGGAATCGGGTACTACACGCTGCCGTTCCTGGTGCACTTCGGCCATAAGGTGAGAAGTTTGGAACAACAAACGAACCATTCACTTGCGTGTACGGATGCGTATATTCTTTTTGTTTTCGTGCATGAGAGATGCCATCTTTGCTTCGTGTACTTGACGTCATTGAATCTTCATCCTATTATTTTTTGCAGGTGAAGCACTTGCATGCTTGCGAATGGAACCCGGACTCGATCGTAGCGTTACGCTTCAACATTGCTGCCCACCACGTGACAGACAAATGCACCGTGTACCCAGGAGACAACCGCCTCACAGTACACTGTCGTGCTGCACCAACCACCACAACGCAAACGGCGCCTTCGGGTGAAAGGCATACTGCTACCAGCAGTAATGACGGTATTCGTTCTGACGGTACTAGGGAGTGTAACAACTGCAGCAGTGGCAGCAGCATTAGCAGTGGTAATTCCTTGGGCCTTCGCGGGTGCGCCGACCGCGTCAATTTGGGCTTGATTCCTTCCTCGTCACAAGGGTGGCCGCTGGCGTGCGCGGCGCTCAAGCCGCGCGGAGGCTGGCTGCACGTGCACGACAACGTCCACGAAGATGCGGTGGTGTCGTGGGCTTTGGAGCTGGCTGCGACCATGGTCCGGTTGGGGGCGTCCGAAGGCGAAGGCCGAGAGAAGTGGGCGGTGGCGGTAGCGCACGTGGAGAAAGTGAAAAGTTATGCCCCGCGAGTCATGCACGTGGTTGCTGATCTCTTCGTGTACCAGCGCGACGACAATAGCGACAAAGAAGGCAGCAGTGCATAGTGTAGGTCTCCTTTAATGAGCACGTTGACTCGCCTCTTTGATTATTTTGCAAATACAAGGAGTTGTATGGCGATTTGTAGATTACAGTAGCAACCAACACCACTACTAGGGCTAGGGCCAATCAGGGCCGAGCGAGAAGCCTGAAGCCTCCAAGACTCCATATTTTTCCCTTTCACTTATTTTTTTATATTTTAGAGCCTTACTGTCATCAGAATTGAAGACTTAGATGGCATTAAGCCGGCCTATTGGGTTCTGGAGTTCTAGTGCACAAGGGCATAAAGCGAAAGCCAGCCCATACCAGTTCCCACATTGCCGCAGAGAAGTGGACTAGGACTAGGCGATAGGAGCTGGCGGGTGGCGGATGGGCCAGACTGAATAAACAAAAAAAACAGTACACGGACGTGAAGTCACAGAGCAGCGCACGGGCGTGAAGAGTGAATGCACATAGGCTAAGGGCAGATGCCCAAGGGAAGCTGTAAGAAAAGATTTATGTCGCTACCAATGACTCATGCCGTGCGACGGGGGTACTCTGGGGTCGATCGAGCGAGGCGGCTCAGGAATGAGTCGACGATTACAAGTCGGGGGCGACGGCGGATATGGCTGGGGGTGCCCTTGCGGCTGCACGTGGTGGTGTTGCAGGTGCGGCGGGTACTGTTGCCGGGCGAGGTGGCTTGGGCTGGCTGGAACATGGTGGTCATGGTAATGTTGTGCAGGCAGATCGCGCCGCGCAACATGATGAGGACTGGGTGCAGCGTGGTGCGGTGGTTGCAGCACGCGAGGCGATGGGCTTCCTTGGCCGTGGTAGTACAGGTGTGGTGATGCAGCGGCCGCATCGGGTGGCATCGTAGGATTGGGAGCAGGAACGACGCCGCGCATGCCACTGGTGCGGTTGTACGGCACTGGTGGTGCACCACCTCTTGTTGGAGTGGAAGCCTGAGCAGGTCTAGCAGCAGCAGTGCGATGCACGTAATGTGGAGAGTAGTCGTAGTGTGGTTGTCGTGATTGTTGAGGCTCTCCCTGCGGCCCGCGGTAGTATGTTGGCTCTGGCGGCAGCACACCACCACCTCCTACTGCTGCTACAGCTGCTGCTGGATTACTGAACCCAGGAGGTGCATACTCCATTCCGCGCCTGGCAGCGTCTGGATGCATGAGATGCCCACTTGACGCTGGATGCAACGGCGGTGGGCGCGGTGGATAATGCATCCTCTGTGAACCTGGCTGCGGCGGTAGCTGCTGTGATGGCAACTGTTGACGATGTTGCGGCACCTGATGTTCCTGACTTCGAGACATTTGCTGCTGACGCTGCAAGTGCTCACGCTCTATATAATATGGATAATTCGCTGGTGGGAGCATTCTTTGTTGGGTTGCTGCTTCTGCATGATGATGACTTCTGGGAGAAGGAGCGTGGTGCATGCTTTGGCGAGGCGAAGGGGCCGAATTCCGATAGTGCTGAGGAGGAGAAGAAGGAGCGGCTCCCTGTGGGTACACGGGTTGTTGAGCATGTCTGGGAGAAGCGCCCCGCACGCTCACTGGTGAATTGCTTTTGGCGCCTCGAGGAGATTCGCTTTGCTCGCGCTTTTTGCGAAGTTTCTGGCGGCGACGCTCGCGTTCTAACCTGTTGTTTCAGGAATGCTTACATCAGCTGAGGAAGCAAACTTACATTATCTGTAAGAAATCGCCCTCAAGTAGTCCAAATGAAGAACAAGTGAAGACAATACTTCAATGCACACGTACCTCCGGTTTTCGTCGACTGCGCGTGCTTGTTCTTCGGCATTGGAGTTGTATTCCGTAGGCGGCGCCGGGGACGCCAGGTACTGCGACAAGCCTACTTCCGTGGCAACGCGAAGCGATCGCGAGGGAGTGGAATTTGCCGTGGTGGGGGCTGTGACCTCACTTTCACCTGTAGACGAGATCGACGCAGCATCCCAGGGATTTGGAGCGCGATCGTCGTAGTATTGAGATGGGTCGTCATGTTCTACAGTGCCCTCGTCGTACTGAGAACCACCAGCGCCGTAGTAATCAAAAGAGTTCGTTGGAAAATGTTCTGCGAGCGTTCCCCAATGTGATTCTTCGGTGACATGATTGTAAATGTATGCATACCTGTGCAAATTCAAAGAGAGTAGACTAGAAGGTCAAGCCTGCAGTAAAGATATAATACAGCCCCTTGACACGTAATCAACGTACCCATCATCCCAGTACTCAGTCCATGGATTTTCGTGTTGGTCATAATGGTCGGCCGTTGATAAGTTGGCCATGGAGCTCTGAAGCATATCGGCTGCATCCTTATCATAATCCTCATGCTTGTGATCGTCCATACCAGTCACTGTTCCGTTACCGTCATCCTTAGCAGCGGCAATGATACCATTTTTCAAGTCGATCGATTCAGAACTATTGTGTGGACTTATGTCATTTGGCATCGCAGTGGAAACGTTATCATTGACTCCCATCCTTTCCGAGGACTTGAGGGCTTTGGGAGAAAACAGGGCCACGCCATCTGGAGTGGATGCGATGTTGTGCAATTGTGGAGGGTCGCCGACCAAGGCTTCGTCATTGAGCTCGGCGCCTGGGCTTGAATCTCTGTATGCAACTGCAACCCCATTCGGCGAGGTGGACGAAGGGCGAATGAATGGACGTCCCGGATCGAGGAAGTCGTCGTCATGAAGATGGCCGCTAGGCAGTTCGTCAATGCCAGGACTAGAACCAAAGAGCATGGGAGGAGGAGGAGCCAAGATTGGTGACGCAGGCACATCGGTAATTGTGTTTTCATTAATGGCTGAGCGCGCAGCTGGAGAGAGTTGCGGTAATGCTCGAGAACGATGTCCTTGAGGTGTGCGCTCGCCCTTGCTCGTAACTTGGTTTGGTGGCGATTGAGACCTTGTTTGGGTAGTAGATTGAAGTTGTGGACTTTCGTGCGCCAGAACAGGAGATTCAGCTTTTACTTGGACTTCAATAGGGCTATTCTTTGGGGATGTGGATGTTCTGCCATTCGAACTCGTGTCTGATACCCGCGGGGACGATGTTCGCGGCGATGGCGTTGCGTCAGGTTCTGCTCCTGATTCATGCTCTAAGCTTCGCATCATCGCACCTTCCATGAAGGCTTCTAAGACAGCGCCTTGCCGAGCTTCGCTTGTGGCAGCAGAAACCTCTTCACGAGGGCGACCTGCCTCCGCCCCATACTCATGAAGCACTGCCACACATTCTGCAGCAGATTGCGCGTGAACGCCGTCGGACGATGTATTGTCGTTCGCCTGAAAAGAAGCAATGTCTAAAGGTGTCCTCCCTTTACGGTCAGGTAAGGAAGGGTCAGCAGCAGTCTGCAAGAGTGCACGCAAAGCACGCGGCATGCTTCTCCCTGAAGCCAAATGAACTGCAGTGGCCCCATAAACGTCTGTTGTGTCGAGCGCGTCGGAGCCGCCTAAAGCATCACATAGGAGCAGCACTGTCTTTTCAATGGCCGTTTCCTCGTCCTCTGATACTGCTGGTAATGCCGCGAGAGCTGATACATAGTCATAACTGGCAAAACCAAGCGTTCGCGGTGGCGGTGCTTTCGTAAGGAGAGAGTCTGGGAGTAGTGCGTAATGCAGCGGAGTCCGGTCTAGAGTGTCTAAAGCACAAACGTCATTACCCGCCGCAATCATTTTCTCAAGCTCCTCTAACTGGTTCCGAGCTTTGTCTGAACGAGCCATTTGGTGAAGCATGGTAGCATTGCAATCTTGCCATATGCGTAGCTCCCAGGGCAAGGTGAGCGGGTGATTACCATGAGGTACATTCTTACTTCCCGATGTTGTTCTAAGATCAACTGGAGGCGTGGGTGGAGGTGGCGGCGGAGCGGCGCCGTGCTCTGAAACAAAACTCGACAGGGCTTTCAGCCAACGGTCTCGCAAGCTTGGGGAAGGTGCCCGAAGAAGGAAAGACGCGCCGAGGTTCCATAAAAACACGCGCAAGTAGCAACCTGGCGCCGCACGCTCTGACATATTCTGACCAGTAGGAGGAGGCTGCCGGTCAAACGCTGCTATTTTCTGTACGACGGTGAAACGGAGCGCACATCCGGGCGGTGCCACGTCGTCTGGGTTGCTCGACCAGGTCAGCACCGGAATGCTTTGCTCGTCGTACACCACGCGAAACCACGCTGCTTGTTCTGGGGGTGGCAAGTGCGGCACCGTGCGAAACGTAACGCTTTCTTCGGCCTCAAAGTCGTCGGCGTCGCTCCACCACCGCCAGAGCCAGCCGCCTTGGCCCATCGCGCTGCGAGGCGTCAACGCGCTGCGCCTCGGGGACTGCACGGGTGATGTGAGCTGTGCGGTCACCACGGGCGGAGGCGGCGGTGGCGGGCCGGGCGGAGGCCGCGGGCGGTGCTTTTTCATAGACGGCGTTTCAGAGACATTGCCATCCACTGACTCGGCGGCTTCAGCAGCTTCAGCAGGCAAAGGAGCAATAGAAGGACTTGGTTCAGGTGCCTGCTCTTGGTTACCATTTTGCTTTGCTTGGTCAGCGCGGAGCTGTTCTTGTTCCCTTCGCAGCTCCTCCCTGCCTACCCGATTCAAAAATTGTTCCCACTTGGCCGCTTCCCCTGAGCTCTTCTTTTTCTTGGTGTTTCCCAAGGAGCTGCCACTGCTTTGGTAATCTCGACCAGGCTCGCCATCATTCGCAGAAGCATTGGAAGCGGCAGCTGCAGCCGCTGCGGCAGCGTTGTACCGTTTCTGAACGCCGTCGGGTACAGGTAAGTTGGAAGGCACTGTGGTTGCTTCAAGGCTAGACGATTGGGACGACGGCACATAGGGTACAAAGCGCCCTCCTCTGCTGGTGCTCGACGGGTCCCGATAATCAACCATAGGAGGTTGCAGGTGGCCATAAGGGTAAGGTCCGCCATCAGAATGTTGTGGCCCACATGTCCCACTGCCGCCATCAGTTCTGTGACCAGTGTGTGGTGCATTTGGTAACGACATATCTTGCCGTCGGTTCATCGGTTGCCATCCACCGGACAAAGTATTGTCATCGTCGTCGTCAATACCTCTCGTCAAATCAGCAGAAGGGCGCCCATGAGGCTGTCCTGACTGTTGCGGCTGGTGCTGGTGCTGGTGCTGGTGCTGGCACTGGCGGTGTGACGGGTGCTGACGGTGAGATGCGCGTAAGTCTAGCTTCAAGTGAGTGGCCCCGGCTACCGGTGCGGGCACGTTCGCCCACAAGTAAAGCTGCGGCACCGTGCTGGGCCCTTGGCTCAAGAGATGCTTCAACGAAGCGCGAGCCGACACCATGACCGGCTCAAAGAAGTCGCTACTTTCCTGAGAGTGGTCGTAAATGCCTCGCTTCTGGTACCGCGCTTCTTCTACGACGAGGAGCAGCACGAAGACGTAAAATTCGTGGAAAGTGTCTTCTTGTCGCGCGAGCCGCCAGTATGGGAGCTGAGCGTCGACGTCATCGAAGAGCTTACAGAGCTCTGCAAAAATCATAATTCAGAAAAATGAATACTCGAGTACTCTGCAGTGATTTTAAAGTCGTTTTTCAAAAATGATTTCAATTTGACGATTGCGACATTTTGTGTTTGAGTTTGGGAAGCTACAAATTTTTTAATTTACCGTATGTGATTTGAATCCCGATGCGCGCCAGAGGAAGGTACTCATCAGGCGACCTCCGCTGCGCCTAATGCGAAAGAAGAATTCAAATTCATCATAAATTTTGGCAATTCGTGTTTTACTGTCATAAGTCTATCGTGCCACACGGCGCGTAGGTTGGAATAGTCTTGAGATAAAACGTGTACATCTGCGCAAGCAATTGCACACACACCTGATTGGCTATATGCACGAAGGTGCTAGGAAACGTCTCCAGAGCAAACACGAGCTGTTCTAGTGCCAAGCATCCGCCACCGCGCAAGTCAGCGCGCGGATCTAGGTGCTGAAAGCCGAGCTTTGCCCAATGCAGGCTGGAAGGTGCGTAAGGCACCTCGGGAGGTATAGCAGCAGCCCATAGCCTCTTTAGCAATTGTTTCGAGGTCTTTGAGCTGTTGTCTTCGAGAAGGGCACGGACTCGATGTAATGTAGCAACTTCAAACTCAGTCGCAGATCGTGTCGGGGCAGCATTCCCCATTTGAAAGTGCTCGTTGGTTGTAGAGACCCTACTTATCGTTTCCGTGATTTCAAAGCTTTCAAGCTTTCGTTTTTTTCACGTACAACTTATCCGGCGCCGCAGGCGCCGGTACCGTAAGGTTTAGGCGTCGTAGGCGCCGATATAGTCCCCCTGTACGCGAGGACGAATAGTTTCGGAAATGGGGCCCCGTGGA
>Ga0307979_1002874_pt1 | contig 11770 bp, 22 predicted proteins | sample OrgLakmetage1058_FD_201833 | JGI IMG/M metagenome (GOLD analysis project Ga0307979, IMG submission 201833) | Saline water microbial communities from Organic Lake, Antarctica - #1058 | ecosystem: Environmental > Aquatic > Non-marine Saline and Alkaline > Saline | place: Antarctica: Organic Lake...
CAAGCAAAATTTTTTCAATTTCTGAGATGACTGCATTCATGTGATAAATAAGGCACATAACATACTAATTGAAGTACAAGAAAGGCGACAAAGGCAAGAAAGGTGATGAACACAGCCCTGGTAATAAATTTCTGAATTATCAGAATTCACAGTAGTAGCACATACGTAGCACAACGCACAGAAGCACATAGCACGTAGCTCACTTTTTGTGTAAATTAGAAACATAAGTGAAAACGTCAACGGTCAATAGCCTAGCTACTTACTTAGCTACGTAGTCAATTAACACTACTATCTATACTACCCTGTAACAGCTGGTTGATGATTGGCTCAACGATCATATAATGCTCGTAAACATACGAATAAAACAAATCAATCAGTTGGTGTTGTGGCGTTTTGTGCGAGACAGCAACACCATGGACGACTCGTAAGCGCATCGCCTCAACAGATGCAAGAGCGCTGCTGTTACATCATTTGCCCACTTTAGAAATTGCACTGGCAGCGCTAATCGATGCTTGTACTGCTCTACGACCTTTTCTCCTCGGAGCGACACACCCCAGCGCCGCTCACATGTATTTCCCGTTTGCTCTCCATCCCTCGTGCACGCTCCTGCACCTGTGGGCGATTCTGTTCCTTTCTCTTGCCGCAGGTTCGTCAAGTTGAGCAACTACCAAACGGAGTCGAGAGGCCTGAAGGTCGGCGATCTCGTCTGGGTCTCCGATGATGTGGAGGTGCGCGTTTGACCTCTCCTCCTTCATGCTTCAGCCCTCCGTTGACAAAATCTTGGACGCTCATCTTCTCTCCCTCTCTCACTAGTGGTGCATTTAAGCATGGGCTGCGCATTTGAAGAAACTCAGAAAGTCGATGGAGATCCGCGTTTTCCTTAACAGAGCTGTTTCCCTCTGCCTTCGGGTTTTCTGTTGACGTAACATCCTGTCTTTTTCCTCTCTGTCTTCCCCTTTGCCTCTTCCCTGCATCTCACATTGGGCTGTGCCTCTCACATTTGCAACGGAACAGCCGTACGTGTCGTGCTCGGTGGAAGTCATCAAGGACCCTCAAACGCTGATCGTGCAGCCGCCCAACTCCAAGAAGGGCAATTTCAAGGTGAGAGTCTTGCCCTTGATTTTGCACTGCATCCTGATTTTCATCATGTGCCCTCGTAATTTTCGTTAACGAAGGCTCTATGTTATGGCCGCGCTTGTGTCCATAGATTTGCTCCTTCTTTTCTCGCTCTCTGTGCACCTGGTCTTGAGTCTAGCCGGGTGTTGCCTTTTCTTTCCTGTTTGATCGTTAGCGCTGGCGTGGGTGTTCGTGCCTTCGTCGGTGCTAACGATCTTCTTTCTGATTGAGCACGCTGCCTGCGCTTCTTGACTATTTTATTATTCTTTTCGCATGCACCGACTTAATTGCACGCGTTTCTATTTTGTGCTTGTGTGTACGTGCACCAACTCTACGACGTCACTACACACGGCAACAATTGCATGCATACATGGGGCGCTACGACCACTACTACTACTACTACTACTACTACTACTACTACTACTACCACCAGGTGAACTTGGCGGAATACGACGAATGGAAACGCAAGGGCATGGCCCAAGGCGCGCCGGAGCCCAAGCGGGTGCTGCCTCAGCGGCCCAAGCTGAAAGGAGGAGCGGCGCGGCGCTCCATGGCGAAAGAGTTCGTCGACCACTTGGACGAGCTCAAACCCTTAAACGAGGCGGAAGTGCTCAGTTACGTGGAAACCGAGTTCCGCAAGGACCGCATTTACACCCGCACCGGCCAAACGCTGGTGGCCGTGAACCCCTTCAAGTGGATGCTCCCCGCGTTCACCGATGCGGTGGTGGAGAAATACCACGCTGCTGTGAGCGACGATGACGCGGTACGCAAAGAGATGTCTCACCAAAAGTGCAAGTACATGCACGTCATATCCTGATTTATTCCCGAACTTTCTGTTTCCTCGTTTTTTTTTGGCCATTCTTCGATCTTCGATTCTAGCACGCTGTTGTTTACGCACCTGTCTAGACTCCAAAACTTTATTCTTTATTTGGTGGCCGCCTCCTCATCTCTAGGGTGCGTCTATGTTTGCTCACAGGTGCCTCACGTGTACCAAGAAGCCGAAAACGTGCTCCGGCGGGTACACTCGCAAGGCGAACCGGCGCATTTCGTCCTGACGGGGGTCTCCGGCAGCGGGAAAACCGAAACCGCGAAGCTGCTGTTCCAGTACTTGGCGCAAACTAGCAAGATGGACATGCAAGTGACGGGCGCTACGCGGGAAGGCGGGCCGCTGGGAGGCAAAGACTTGCCTTGCCTGCAAGAAGGCGAGATCGACACGCTTCTCGAGGGGATGGACGTGTTGGAAGCTTTCGGGAATGCCAAGACGGTGGAAAACGAAAACTCGAGCCGGTTTGGCACTTTCGCACAAGTGTTCTTCAACAAAAACTTGGTGCGTATTATTTGTTTTCGTCTTTCTGCGGCTTCAAGTGTTTCTCTTCAAGGCGGACTAGCAAATTTGTAGTTGCGATACGGCGCATTTGTTAGACCTGTTCGCTGTCTTTTCTTAATATACTTTTTTCTTAGTATGACTGCTATTTGCTCCTCCGTTGACACAAACAACTGAACTCCTATAGTTATGTGCTTACACACGTTTCTCACGAAGTTTATTCGGTTGACCATTAGGTGATAAGCGGCGCCCGGCTGGAGTGCATCATGTTCGAAGCCACGCGGGTGGTCGCGCCTCGCCCGGAAGAGCGGAATTTTCACGTGTTTTACCAGCTGTTGCGGGGCGCCGACCCTCACCTCAAGGCCGAATTGGGCGCTCAACCCGTGGAACAGTAAGTTGATAGGCACTTATTTCAAAATGTTCTTCGTCTTTTCTTTGTGTCGTCTCTTCATTCCTTCCTCTTCAGCTGTGTGTGGCACCGTGCTCTCCCGTGCGCTGCTCATGTTGTCAACGAATTCTGCCACACACGCACTCATGCATGCTTTGAATTGAGTGCTAACGTAAATGTTCATGGGATGTGGTTTACGTAGGTACGACATTCTGCACACCAACAATTTGACGGCGCACGCGTTCGACGACGGCGACGAGTGGTCGTCCACCTTGCAAGCTCTGGCTTCGGTGGGGTTCAGCGATGAAGAAGTGCGCAAAGGAATCGTTTCGGCGCTGGTAGCGGTGCTGGACCTCGGGAATTTGGATTTCGACCCAACCACCGGTACGCTGTGTGCAGCCGTGTGAACTGAAGAGGGAAATTGCTGTTTTTGACATTGTCTTCTTTAGTCTTTGGCTTTCCGGACGATTTCTTCATTTTTGCAACGCTTTGTTCTGAATTTTATGGCAAAATTATCCAAAATCTTTGAGTTTTTTCTTGAGTGAACGACCGTTATCCTTCGTATCCCCCCCCCTGATTTACCTCCTTTCTCTCCCTGTGCCTTAACAAACCAAACACAGGCGCCATTCAAGACAGCGCAGCTCGGGACGCAGTGTGCGATGGGCTCGGGATCTTGCCCAGTGCGGAGGCGTTTGAGCAGGCCCTGTGCTTTGCCAACGGTGCCCCTCCCCCCTCTGAGGCGGGTGAAGGAGAAAATGGGGACGCCGGTGCCGCCCCCGGCCTGGCTTCCGCCCTCGCGAGTGACGCACGCGACAAGCTCGCAAAAGCGGTCTACTCCAAGCTGTTCAAAGCGGTGAGTGCGCCAAGCTCATTCCATTTTTTCCGCCTGATCTATTTCTATGCACTGAATGCTTTTTTTTGTGTGGCCTGGACACCTTCCAAGTTTTTTAAACTATAATTACTGCCTTTCGCTATCTTGTCGCATGATAATCTCTTTCCATGCTCTTCTTTTCCCTTCTTTTTTTTTTAACTTGGTGTCTTCTTTGTTCCAATCACTACACAGGTGGTCAATCGCCTCAACGACACCTATGCGCCAGAAGCTGACGGCAGCGGCGGCGCTGGTGGCCTCGTACATGTGGGGGTGTTGGACCTGCCAGGGTTCGAGAACTTGCCTGACAACAATTTGGACCAGCTCCTGATCAACCTCGCCGCCGAGCAGCTACAAGAACAGTTCAACACGACGATGGTGAGAAGATGTTGGAGATTTTTTTTTTAAAGGAGAGGGGTAGAGGTACTCGAGGGAAAACGAACTCTAAAAAGAAGTCTTGTTGTGAATGATACGGATACGCACTGAACTTTCGAGCCTTTGTCTGCTCAATCTCAGCCTGTTTTCTTTTACCCCTTTTTGTCTGTCTTTTCCCACAGATCCAATCCGCGGAGCTCTATTCCTCGGAAGGTGCTTCCTTTGCCGCGGCACAGCCACCCTTGCAGCTGAAAGGCGCTTCTTCGTCGGGCAGTTTCGGGTTTCCTTCGTCGGAGCCCGTCCTGTCGCTGTTGTCTCGTCCCCCGTACGGGGCGCTGCCACTCTTAGAGGCCCTGTCCGCGGACGAGCGCTCGGAGGGCGACGACAAGTACGCGCAAGTGCTGGCGAGCTACCACGAGGGGCAGCCCAAGTTTGCTGAGTGCGGTGGGGACAGCCCCTGGCGTGCGGGCGGGGCCCCAACCCACGACCGGCATTTCGGCGTCCACCATTACGCGGGCACGGTGAGGACTCCAGAAGGATTTGTACCAGTGGAATAGTGCTGGTATGAGCGCTTGTGCTCATTTAGCAAAGAAGAGATTGCCGTTGTACAGAATCCTCGCAACTTGCCCAGAGAAGAGAGAGCTTCCAAGCTTTTTCCAACATGTGTGTGTGTTGGCTGATTTGTTGCCTTAATATGGAATTCACGAGAATCCCTGCGTGTGCACGCGCGAAACAATAAAATTATTCTTCCTTTTTTTTTCTCTTTTTTTTTGCACTGACCAATGAACAACAGGTGATTTACGACTCGTCCACGTTTTTGGAGCACAATTTGGACGAGGGCCTGGCGCCCGCGCTTGCGGCTCTTCTCGGCCAATCATCGAACGCGCTGGTGGCGTCGCTCTTTGCTGCCTCGGCTGAAGAAAGTGCTGCTGCCGCGCCGGCTGCAACTGCGGTAAATAATTCCACGAATGATGGACATTATTTCTTTCAATGCGATGAAAATCTTTCTCCTAATGCTTTCCTATTCTACTCTTACCCACCTCTCATTGTTGTGTTATTATCACACCCACAGGTGAGTGCGTTCAACCAAGCTCTCGACGGCGTCCTCTCAATTCTCGCGCCGCCCAACGAAGCGCCGCCCGACTTGCACTACATTCGTTGCCTCAAGTCCAACTTCGGTATGTTACTATATTAGGGTAATAATACTTGAAGTTTCTTTGTGCAGACTTCGAATACTTTCTGTGGCGTGTTTGTGTCCTAGTCTTTCATTCTCTTCAAACTTTTTTTTTCGTATTATCTTCTCTCTTCCTTTCTAACTCGCGTGTATTCTCTTCTTTTTTTTCGTTCTTTCTCAGAGGGCAAGCCCGACATGTTTGACCGGTCCTTCGTGCTCGAGCAATTCAATTCCAGCGGTTTGTCCTCCACTCTCGCGGTGCGCGGCGCGCATGGCCTGAGCTACCCCATTGAGTACCCCGCTTTCGCCCAAGAATTCGACTACTTTTTGCGCGACAAGCAGCATCTCGATCCGGGCTCGGTAATAATGACACGGTTTTGAAATTGCCTTGAGATGGTTTGGTAGCAGAGGAGTTGGAGCTTACTTTTTTCAGACTACCGCATGCATTAGTGCTCCTGTTTCATTAATTTACTGTGTTGTTTTGCGTCATTATGATCCATGGTTGTTCACACTATGGGTATGTTCTTCTTTTTTTGTGTCTACTTTTCCCTTCTGCCTATTCATTTCCCCCCCTGTATTTCGATAGGTCCTCGGTGCTGCCTACCTCTCGGCGGTCACCAGCCGCGGCCTGCGCAAAGGGTACACCCCGGGCCGCGACCGGGCAGGCAACGTGAAGGCTCGCTCCAAAGCAGCGGCGGCGGCGACGTCTGCGGCCAATGCGCTGGTGGAGCAGCAACAGGTGAATAGGAAGAGAAGGGTAGTTTTATGGGATTTGAAGGGGAAAAAAAGTGTCTTTGAGTTTTGTTGTTGTTTTCAACGTTTTAAAAAGCCTTTTTCTTGAAGAAGTGGCAAGAATAAGCATGACGAGTAAATGTTCTCTTTGAATTTCTTGGTGCGTGTCTTCTTTGTGCGTTATGTTCTCTTAATTGTGCGTATTATTTTCTATTGCAGGCGGTTGCCTTTACCTCTTCCGCGGTGTTCGTCGCGGGCGAAGCAGTGATGTTTTGCCGGGTGAGCGAAGAGTCGGCGCTGGGGTGTGGGAAATGGGAGCAAGGCACGTTCGTGAAGCGCATCAGCCCGAACGAGCTCGTGGTAGCACCCGCTGGTGAGTAGCTGAAATGTAGTAGAAATAATCGTAGACGATTCGCAAATGCGTTCTCTGTATTTTTTTTTCTATCGTCGAATTTTCATTTGCTCGCTCGCTCGTTGCTTCTTTTTTTATTTCTTTTTTTATGACAATTTACGGTTTTCTTCGATTGTTATTTGTTTATTTGTTTTTGATTTTTTGCGTGTCTCCGTGGCAATTAGATGGCGAAGTCCAAGGCGAGCTCACGCTGGGCCCCGAGCAAGTGTGCTTCGCCGATCACTTCTTCCACAGCGCCGCCTCGATCCTCACGGAAATGTGCCTGGCTACCAACGTCGCCGCCGAAGACTACCGCCTGGGGCGCACCATGGTGTTCCTGAACGCGCGCGCCTACCAAACCCTGACTTCGGTAAAAGGCGCGCACAGTGCTTGTTCTGAGTGTTGACTGTGTTGTACAGAGGCGCAGCGCTGCCGTTTGTGTAGTAGTGGTTGAAGCCTCCGGAGCCTTTGTTCTTGAGCTCGTTCTCTTCGTTTTTTTCTTTTCTCATTTCGTTGCTTTTCTTTCTTCGTGCATGTGCCTCAACACTAACCTCTCGTCAACCCCACACACTCCAACCACCAAAACACCCACGGCAGATTGTGCACGAGATGCTGAACTGTGTGGCCGCGCGCATCCAGCGGTGGTATCTGCGCAAGTCGGTGCCTGGGCAAAGCTCGGGTTTCCGCGCTTTGGAGCTCATCAAGACGATGGTAAGCACATTGGCAAAGATGAAATTGTCTGAAGCGTTTCAGACATAAATGGGTTGCGCTTTTCATAAGTACTGAATAGGCCTGGCCTTATCCCTTCTTTGCACTCCGCCCCACTTTATTGTTATATTTTATTGAAACACGTGTAAAAGGTGCGAGTGGCGACCAACAGTGCAAAGAAAAACGGCGTCGGGGATCACCCCTCGTTCAAAGCCGAGCTATACGCGACCAAGAAGGCCATTGAATATGCCTCCGGAGTGGTGCTCTTTGAAGACTCGACTTCCGAACATGCCGCTGCTCTCGCACGCGAAAAGGTCGGCTCAACTCAAAGCACAGCTTGTGCATCTTCTTTTTATGCTCCTATCTTTCTATTACTTTCGAGCTTCCTTCCCCCCCCCATGATAGTTTGTATCTATTTCGAAAATTTGAAATTTGCATTGAGTAATTTGCATCAAGTGTCTCATCGCCGTAATTATTATTTTTTAAATTATTATTTTCCCTAAACAACAGGTGCACGCGTTGGTGGACATGGAGAAGAAAGTGTCGGAAGAAAAGGCTCGCGTGGGCGCCCAACGGATCGAAGTGCTCCGCTTGCTCGACGACTCCGAAGCCAAGCTGCGAGTGGTGGAAAAGTTCTTGCGCGACGACGTGCAGGTATATGTGTTTTAAAAAAATATATAAGCTAGACAGAAGCGAGAGAGGTGCATTAGTTCAATGAGATATTTTCTCGTGCTGAACCCAAATGATGCTGCTGTATGCCTATTTGAAGAAGAAAGCATAAAAAAACTCTTCTATTTCATGTTTTGAATTTTTGAATTACACCAACCTCATGCGACTTTTTGTTTTCCAATCGCTTTTTTATTTTTTTAAAGCTCTGCCTGCATTTCTGTACACAGGTGCCCAAGGAGAGCCTGGAAGCCCTCATTCCCCGGGTCCGCGACGAGCTCGATGCGCACCGTGCCCACTTGAACGCGGTCGTGGCGCAGGCGGTGATGGAGCTGGTGGACCGCAACGCGCTGACCGGATGCTTGGCCAAAATGCTCCGAAGGGCTACGCACCAAGTGGACATGCTCCTCGAGATGATGGGCCCGAATGACTTCAGCATGACGTGAGAATTTGAATGAAATTCACGCATGCACGACTGCCTCTGCATGCACTTATGTTTGGGTGCATTTTTTTTCTGTTGATGTCTGTGACCTGTGATTATTTTTTCTTCTCATTTCCGTTTTTGTCGCCTCTTTTACTTTACTTGATCACGATTCGTTGTCCTTGTGCATCAAAAATGCAGTTACTCGGAGCGTAAAGAGGCGGTCTTGGCTACCGGTGATCTCGTCACTGAAGTGGAGGAAGCGTTTCGCATGGTTGAAGAACAGCAGCTCAAGTTTGAGCTCGCCAAGCGCGCGGCGTCCGCGAATTTGAAGCACGCTGAGGCGGAGTTTACCAAATTGCTGGACCGCGTGGATGAGGTAACTGGATAAATTGAGTAACGGAAAGTTGCGATAGCATATTTTTTTTGAAACATAATATAAATTTGGAATTGGGGTTCTTGAGAAAAAGAGAGGCCACTAATTATATTTCATGCCGCTTCCTTTCTCCTAGTCTAATGAATTTGCTGCTAAGCACACCTTGTCTCTCTTCCTTCTCTCTTTTTGTAGACCTCTATCGGCGATCTGACCATCGTGCAGAAGTCCCTTCGCACCGCGCAAGACTCGATCACCAATGCCCAGATCGCACTGCTGAACCACGAGCCCGCCGAGTTTGAAATCGCGTGCCAGAAAGCGTCCGACTGCGTGGGGGACCTGTCGGAAGTGGTGTCGCGCGAAACCGCGGACCGCACTGCGAACAGCACGATCGAACAGGGGCGGGAGCTGCTGCAAAAGTCCACTGCCCTGTTCCGAGAAATTGAGACCGATGCGGAAGTCTTGGGTTTGTTGGCGTCCAGCCATGCGTATCAGCACGCGCATACTTTGGCGAGCCACGTGTTGGAAGATGCGCTTAAAGCAGAAATCAACGAACCTGACAAGTAAGAGCACGGGAAAAAAAAGTCGTTCTGCGTATTCGTTGCTCCTAATTGTTTTCCGTGATTGTACTCAGTTGTGTGTGTGATTTCAAGCAATTGGCCTACTGCTGCGAGCGACAGATGCGGCGTCTGAGGCAATCACATAGATTGCTTCTACGCACAGCAAACGCATGAATTTGTGCATTTTATTACTCTAATAATGCCTCATGTGTAAACTACAACTAGGTACGTGTCGTTGGCCGAAGCGTTCGTGCACCAAGTGCGGCAGTTGGAAGCGGTTTTTCGTCGGGAGAAAGGCACGCTGGAAACCGAGGACCTGGAACGCAACGAAGAAATGGACCGCTTGCGGCCAGCGGTGGAGCGGTTGAACGAGCTGCAGGCGGTGTTTGAAGCCAGTGGGATCCCCAACTACGACAAGGTACTCTATTGGTGCATTCAACCACAGACATGGCACTCATAAATGCACGAGAAACAAACACGACTGTTTTCCCGCATCAGTCGACTCCGCATCCGTGCAAATCTCCAAATCTCGCTCGAACTGCTTTCTTTCATTTACATTTTTCTTTTTTTCTTCTTTTTACCGCCGTGGTCTTGTTGTTTGCGCGCGAATGCCTTGCTTTTTCACAAGGTGGCGGAGGCCGTGACCAAGGCAACAGAAGCAACCGACGCCGCTCGGACGGCCATCGACGGCCCGACTCAAGACCGCCCCTCCATGCGGGTGATCCGCGACCTGGTGCGCGACGCGCAACAATTAGTGCTGGTGGCGGAGCGGACTTTCAACGATGAGGTCGATCGGAAGGCCCACTTAGAGCGGGAGAGCTCGGCGGCCAGCGGTCAGATCGAAGAAGTGGAGCTGCGTCTGGACAACGTCGCAACGGAGATTGAAGAGTCGGGCATGACGGTGGCGCACTTGGCGGAAGAGGCCTATTCGGTTGCGGAGAATGCGGTGGCGCAAGCCAAGAAGTTGCTCCGGAAGAACGCGAGCCCGGGAGAGATTCGCCTGGCCACGCAGCAAGCGATTGACAGCGTGCGCAGTGCTGAAGATTCGTTGGACAAACACAAGAGCCGCCTCGTGCAGGTATGAGAATGAGACGAGAGAGAGAGAGAAAGCACTTGTAACGAGCAGTCGTTGAGCCTACATTTCTATTTCAATTGATATCTCTCGAGTTCCTGTTCCCTCTTCACAACTTTACATGTTCCCCTATTTCTCATGCCTCGCATCGTCTCTTTTTTTCTTTTCGTTTCCTACAAATAAAAACAGGTGCAAAAAGTGCGCGAAGGCGAGCAAGCCAAGCTTGATGCCGCTACCAAGCTCCTGGCTCAAGTCACCGACCTCTGCGACGAGGTGGGTTTGACCGATGGGTCTGCAGCCGAAGTCACCGATACCCTCCTTGCGGCCAAGTCCAGCATTCGGCTCGCGCAAGCACGGTGAGGATGCTGAAAAGAAGAGAAAGGAAGGGAGGTGGAAAGAAATGAATAAAAACTGTGGAGTCTTATCTTGTCAGGCTTTAGCCATCACCTTCATCTTATTCTTTGTATCGTCTTCGTGTCTAATTCTTGTGCTTTCGACCTCCTGGTTTTTCTTTCTTCTTCTTCTTCTTCTTCTTCTTCACACACCTACGTTCACACGCTCTTTTGCGTATGTATCTCTGCTCGTACACTCAAACAGGCTGGCGCGCCCGATCACGGTGGCGTGGATGGAGAACAACGAAGTGGGCGGCGACCAGACAGTGGTGAAGGAAGCTCTGGCGCGGGTCGACGACGTCGAAGAACAGGTGCGTGCGTGTTGTAGACTTTCTCTTGGCGCCTTTTCTTTTGTGCCGTGGGGGGTTCTTCAATGTTATTGTGCAAGTATGCCATGGTCCAATCAAGCTCTTCATTACCTTTTTTCTTCTTCTCATACTGCTTTGTCTAAATCATTCTGAAAAAATGAATCGTTTGTCTTTATTCACTTCTAACATTAAATACATGTGCAAACAGGTCTACAAGGAGAAAGCCATGTTGGAAAAACTGGACCGCGAGTCGAGGGTAAACGTGCAGCTGCTGGAGTTGGGCGTCGAGAAGTTCGAAGCCCTTCACAGGTACGTGAGTGTTCTTGCTTTACGTGTTGGGTGTGCTGGCGTTTCTGTTAGTTCTCCTACTACTTCATTCTTTTATGTACTCTCATATCGATCCGTCTGCTTTCTATAGATTCAAAATTATTGCCCACTCGCCTGTATTTTACTTCCTACTCGAACACGATAAATTGAAATTCACTTCCATTGTGCTTGTCTTCTTTATTTTTCCATATTATTTATCATCGCACCATAGCATGGCGCTTGACGAAGGCCTTGCCAGTGATTTGGCGGTGCAAACCGCGCTCGAAGAGGCTGACGACGCCATGTCCTTCGCCAAGAAAGCGCAAACCACCGCTTCCAAAGCACATGTGCTGAGCAGCCGCAAGAATATCGACCTGGCGGTGCAGCGGGTCTCCAAGGTGATAGAATGAATGGGGTGCACATTTGAAGATAGAGCGGCCCTTTCTCTCTTGTTCTTGTCCTGGTTCTCAAGTTGTTTGTTAATTATGCTCATCTTTTGGTTCCTTACTGCCGCAGTAATCATTATCCTGTTTTCCATTTAGATTGTGACTACAATTACATTTCTTGGTGTGGCATTTCGCATCGACGTAAATATT
>Ga0307979_1002877_pt1 | contig 11764 bp, 9 predicted proteins | sample OrgLakmetage1058_FD_201833 | JGI IMG/M metagenome (GOLD analysis project Ga0307979, IMG submission 201833) | Saline water microbial communities from Organic Lake, Antarctica - #1058 | ecosystem: Environmental > Aquatic > Non-marine Saline and Alkaline > Saline | place: Antarctica: Organic Lake...
AAACCAGAAACGCCCAGGGCGGTACTTCTATTGTTTCTTGGAAACGAAACACGCGAAAAATCCGGGTTTGTTTCCTATGTTTCCATTTCCCTGTGTTTCGACTTCGACCCTACAAGTGCATTCTTTATGTGCCTCTGTGACTGCTGTGTACTTGTCTTTCTTTGTTTTTGGGAGAGTATTAACTAGACTAGACTAGAATTTCGTTCGTGGTTCGTGGTGGTGGTGGTGGTCGTCGTCGTTTTTTATGTACCTACAGTACTGTAGTACAGATTTGTTGTACATGTGCAGATGTGCAGTAAACAAAAACACAAGGCGGACCACGGGCACAAGAAGGGACACGTGCCACGGGCACTACAAGGGCACTCACCCACGGGCATCTCAAGGCCGTGAACGGAGGTGCTAAGAACACGCACCTACGCCTGCCTCCGCAGCGAACACATTGCTCCGAATCCGCGCATCGCGCGGGCACCTGAACTTGTACGAGATAATACAAACAAGAAGCCCTCAAGCTACAGACTGTAGTAATTAGCTCGACAAATAGCTGCAGGCTTTAGGTCTCTTCATTCTCAAGCATGTACGTGTGGGCGTGTTGAGTGCACAGGCTTCTTTCCACCATTCTCTAAAGTCCATATACATGCATTGAACGTTATTCGCGCGCAGCTGCGTTATCTTTATCATCACTGCTTAATGGATTGATGCCAAACGCAATAATGAAGAATGTAGGTTGCTCAATTACCTAGCTTTTGAATACCAAAAGCTTAATCTGATGCTCTCTTGTTTAATAACATTGTACTAGGCCTTCGTCTGGACCTGCAGGCATGAAGGTTGACGAATTGCGAGCTGCGCTTTCAGAGAGAGGCCTCGAGACGACCGGCCCTAAGGCTGAGCTTATCGAACGGCTCAGCACTGCGAATGCTGACGAAGCGAATGTCCTTACTACAGGCGCTGCTGCTGCTAACAAGGAACCCGCTGCTGACCCTAGCGACGAGGTCGATGCCGCCCCTAATAAGGAGACTGAAACTACCTCTAGCGAGAAGACGAAAGGTGCTCCTGCCGAAAGTACAACAGCTGACGCACCACCCGAAAAGCGAGCAGCAGAGGACGATGCGACAACTGAAGCGGATGAGTCCGTTGATAACCCCGTGAAACGCGCACGAGGCTCCGTGGACATTGATGTCTCCAGCGTGACGTCAGTCAATGCGCAGGCGGCTCTAGCTGCGGCTTTTTCATTGAGCCCTGCGGCGTCCGGAGATGTTCCTACCACAGCTGCAATGGTAACACCGTCTACAGAACAGAAGGCTGCGGAGGCCCACTTAGGCTTCACGGCGCCGCCACCGCCCTTGATCCCCGTGCTGCCTCCGCAAACAGCGCAAGGCGGCGCGCTCGGCGACACCCCCGTTGCGACTACCCTAGTGGCCCCTGCGTCAGGGGTCTGCGGCCTCGATGCGGATGCTTTTCTCGCCGAAGTGCGCACGCAATACCCGGACGTTACCATCACTGTCACACCGCCGCAGTCTTGTCAGCCACCTGTACAGCCGAGCGAAACGACGGTGAGCATAGTGGGGCCGTTCCAGGACGTGCACGCTGCTTACAGCCTCGTTGTGAGCAAAGCCTTTGTGGTGTCGAGCACCATGTTGGTGAAACTGTTGGTGGCCAACGACGAAGCAGCTGCCCTGATTGGGAAACGCGGCTCGACGATCGCCGCCATTCGGGTGGGGCTCGGTGGAGTGCCCAACTGCTTTCGCGTGCTAGAAAGAGACCCAGCCAACCCGACTATTCGAATGGCGACCTTCACGGGGGACTTCGTGCTCGCGCAGAAGGCCCATGAGTTGGTGCAGGATCGCTTAGTCGCCGCGCGCAATGGTGACACGTCAGGCCCGACTTTCGGCCAAGCTACAGTGAATGCTGGTGCACCTGGAGCCAATTTGTCAGGCAGCTCTACGGGTGTTAGTAGTGGTGGGGGCGCCGGCAGCCAGGAAACGCAAGTGCAAGTGCCAGCAGAGAGCTTGGGCGCAGTGATTGGGAAAGGAGGCAGCCGGATCAACGAAATTCGGCAGTTGAGTGGAGCCAAAGTAAACATTGACTCGGGCAACTCTGGCGACCAAGCGAACCGCTTAGTCACGATTATTGGGTCACCAGAAGCCGTGGAGTGGGCGAAATACCTCCTGTCGGTTGCCATGGGCGGTGGCGAACCGTCCCAGTCCTTAGGTAGCGCCGTGCCTCCCGGGATGCTCTCCGGTGGCAACCAAGGCAAAGGCGGAAGTGCTGCGGCGGCTTTGCCTCAATATTCGGTGGCGGAACTCACTGCGGCTGGCTACACCCCAGAGCAAATCAGCGCGTACATGCAGCAGCAACAGCAACAGCAGCAGCAGCAGCAGGGCATGTCTGTCAGTGGAACCAGCAGCGGCGTCGTAGTGACTTTACCTGGCGACAACATCGGCGCGGTGATTGGCAAAGGCGGGTGCAAAATCAACAACATGCGCTCCTTAAGCGGTGCTAAAGTCAACTTGCAGGAAGCAGTGCCGGGAGTGGCTACGCGCACGGTGAAAATTGACGGAGACGCCACACAAACCAAGGCGGCGCAAACGATGCTGATGGCGGCGACCAGAGGCGAAGACGTGTCTCAATGGACGGCTTTCCATCTTCAGAGCGCGCTTCAGCATCCAGCTGCGGCCACCACTTCCATGGCTTCTCCTTCCGGCTATGGCACGCCATCTGCAGCGGCAGCCTACGGTGGCGCTGCTGGTGGCGGCTTTGGTGGCGGAGGACGAGGGTACGGCGGAGGTGGCAATTATCAAGGCCACATGGCGCCCCAACCGCCTAACCAACCGTATGGCTACGATCAGCAGTCGCCGCAGCAGCAGCAGCCCCAAGGATACGGGTACAGCCAATCTCAACCGTATGGCTACGGCCAAGCGCCCTACGGGTATCGCCGCTGAAATGGAGAACGAGCGTAGCGCAATCAAAGAACGAACCGTTTCTGCGAGCAGCTAAGAGCAAATGCAGCGGCTACTCATTTCGTGGCTTCACTTCGCTTCTTTCTCGCGTATTATATGATCATTCTTCCTCCTCTTTTCAATTTTCTCTTCGTTTCCCATCCTTACCGCCCGCCTCTTCGCCCCACCACCTCTCGATATCAACTCCGCGGGCACGCAATCTCGTCCTTATATGTTTATGTCATCGCCAGCCCCTGCCCCCAACCCTGGACTAGCCCAGCCCCCATCCTCCCCGCCTCTACTACTGCCCCGACCTCTCCTTACCTGCTATCTGCTGCCTCGACCTCTAACTCCCCCGACTCCACAAGCGCATGTCTAGCACTCTCTTCTCTGTCCGAGCTTCCAACTACTTCTGGAAGGACCAAAGACAACTCGTATCACCAAACGTCTCTATACCCCCTGCTCGCTCTCAGACCTTTTGACAGAACCACCGTAGTGACGCTCTTTCGTCTTTCTCGGCTCATTTCACCACTCTCTCGTCACCACATGCTCGTTGTCGTGCTAAGGAGCCCAAAGCCCACGACAATGGCTAATGGCCTTATTCAGGAATGGCTTCAATCCATTTTCTTTGTGCTCCGGTTCTATTTCGTGCTTCATATTTCCTCTTTGTCCCTACCTAATGGGATTTCTTGCGAACTTAGTGCCTATTACTTTAACTACACTGGACTACTAGCTACTCGTTATCTCGACTTCGCCCTTCGTTCTTGTATTGAAATCGCGCCCAAGCCTCCAAATATTCATTGCGTTGGGCGTTGCCGACAAGATGGCAAGATGGGCGCTAGATTTCGCGCCCAGAATTCAGCCCTGTAGCTTAAAGGGAAAGGGACTTCGAGATATCCGGGCTTATAATAAGGTCAGTCCGTATAAAAAGTGTACAGACGCGCATATAACTTAGCTAGTTATATTCAGCAAGCAGCGCAGAAATGGGAATTCCTAACTGCGCAACGCCAATCCGTGATCTGCCATACCAGCACATGTAGAAGCCTAGAGATCAGCAGCATTGCTGTTGGGCGGTGCTCCTCCTCCCGGCGCACCATTGCCACCCTGCTGCTGTTCCTGATGCTGCGCAGGCGCATGGCTGCCCTGGTTGACCTGCTCTGCCAAATGATCGCGCCAGGTTTTCTTCTTCTTCTTCTCTTCGGCAGGGGGCATCCCGCCGAAATTGCGTTGTATCCGCTCCGTAAACTCTTTGAACCCGCCGGAGTGACCAAATGGCGTGCTGGTGCTACCTCCGTTTCCGCTGCTACTGCTACCACTGGCACCACCGCCGGCAGCCTCTGAAGCGCCACTTTCTCCTGATGCTGCCGCCCCCCCCCCAGCAGCAGCCGTGGCTGGATCTTCCGCCAATTCAAAGGTGCTGAAGACGCGGCCAACAATCAAGAGAGCTTTTGCGCGCCTCAGTTGCAGCGCTGCAATGGCTTCCTTGCTCAAATGAGACGGCTTGTCATGAAGCACCTTGTGGGTAGCTGCTCGGAGCGTGGCCTCAATGTCCAGCACCGACATGTGCCACAACGTCTCCAGCATTTGCACCATGAATTTCGCTTGCTTGTCGCCACCACCACCGCTGCTGTTGTTCACCGTCCCACCGCCACTCCCACTGCTGCTCTCGTTGAGTTGGTGGTCAAATTCCGCCGCCACTGCGTCCTCTGCTTCCTTCTCTGCGGCGGCTTCGTCCTCGGCCTCGTCCTTCAGCTGTTGTTCCGGCGTCGGCGCAGCACTGCGGTCCGTGTGGCCTTGCGCAGCCTGCGCCGCCCGGGCAATCGCCCTTTGGCGCTGCTTCTGCACCAGCAGGTCGGCTTTGGTGGCGGCCTTCGCCTTGTCCCGCTTGCTCGACTCCTTGGACACGGCGCGCTGCGACCACCACGCTGCCGCACCCGACCCCACGACCTTGGCCTGGTTCGAGAGCACGTGCCCCTTCTGCCGCAACGACACCACGTGCCCCTGTAAGCCCAGAGGCTGCCGCCGCCCAAAATGCTTTTCGCCCGCGGTCTTGTAAACGTAGCCAATCACGTGCAAGAGCTCTTCCCCAAACGGGTTCACCGCCAGCTGGGCGGCTTTCTCCCGCATCGAAGCTTCGAAGTGGGCTTCGTCCGCGTGCTCGTCGTCGCAGCACGGCGCCAGCATGTTCCGGAGGTTCACGGCGACCTGCACTTCCCGCCGCCGCTGCTTGAAAGCCTCTTCTTCGGAGCTCACGTCTTCGTTTGACGCGGCCGCGGCCATGGACGCCATTTTCAATGCCCCCACTAAGGGCTCGAAGTCTTCGGAGCCAAACACCATCGCAAAGAAGGCAGTAGGGTCCATCATGTCAGCTTCGTTGACCTGTCGAGTCCCATACAACAAACACCAAATGACAACATCAATTAAAAAAACGAAAAGTTTCAATAAAATTTAAGCAGCTACAGCTGCATTATTACATGTGCTTATTTTTCACAAGACGAGCCGCAACAAGGAATGCGCGCGCGTAAGGCACACGTTTTGATTATTCTCACCTCGTCTTTGCCCGATTTGTCGTACTTGGCTCGGAGCTGCTCGTTGGACAAAACCTGGTAGGCCGCGCCCACTTTTTGAAACTTGGCAGCAGCAGCCGGGTCGCCCGGGTTTTTATCTGGGTGGCACGTGCGCGCCACCTTGTAGTACGCCTTTTTGATGTCGCCTTGGTTTGCGGATGGACTCAAGCCGAGAGCGTCGTAGTATTCCGTGTCTTTCACTACTCGGGCTGCTCCGCCCTCGCCGCCTTCGCCACCGCTAGCTGGTTTGTTCTTCGGGAATTTCACGCTCATGTCCACGTGGAGCACGGCGTTGGCTTCTTGCTCTAATTGGTAGGCTACGTAGGCCTAATACAGCGAGGGGTCGAAAGAATGACAGAATATGGACAAAAGGTGTGTGAGCGGCGAGACAGCTACGGAGATTATCACGCTCAACAAAATTAAGAATATCACATGGAAAACTTAAGCAATAATGATGGCAGTTGTGTGTGGTGGATAGCATCCCAAATATGTACTCCTTCTTGTAGTTTCCCTTCTGTGTCGCACCTTAGCATCGTGGTCCCACTCCAAATCCGCCTGCTGAGCTTTGATCGCATCAGGTGTGTTGGCAGCCCCTCGTGCCACTTCAGCGCAGCCATACACTGCCCCTGTAATGGGGAGCACCACAGCGCCCACTAGACCCAAGCCAAAGCCTGCTGCAAAGCCTTTTGCGCCGCCTTCTCGCGCGCCCGCAATCGGAGCTGAGACCAGGGTGGCGGCACCAGCCATAACCCCTGTGCCGACGCTTTTGAACAAACGACCAAACCCTGTGCCTACGTCGCGAGAGCTTTCGGCGTACCCAAAGAGGTCGCCAAACTGCGGCCCGGTGGCTTCTTCCGCCGTTCCTTCCGAAGCTTGAGACGGGTCAGTTACCGTCGGATTTTGGCCCTCAGTTGAGACGGAATCGCTTGATGCACTTTCCTGAGCCATGGTCAAGGTTGCAAATGCCAAGAACAGCAACCGCACTAACCAAAGAATATTGCTGAACCTTAATATGGAGGAGCTAGGATGAGCCGCTCCGCGTCGCACTATAAAGAAGAGGCGAGATGGAGTCGAGCACCGTGGCTTCCTTCCTCTGATTTGTCTGCTTTTTCTTTTCCAGGAACCAGGAAGGCATACAGGGGCCGGTTGTGTCAAAGAATCATCGGTCATCATCTCGAACGTCGTCGGTTTGGAAGAGAAGCACATCTCAACGAAACGGTTGAGCTGTTGGGTTGGGCAGCTCGGTTGCTGCAGTAGTCTAAGTCTTGTCGTTGATAGAAGAAGCGGCTGTAGTAGTACTAGACAACGCCTACCTATTTTATAATAAGCGCCTAGTAAGCGCTACATGTAGATAGATTCTCATCTTTATTCGACATTGCATTCTTACAACACCAATATGCCGATGAGCATGCCCCCTCAAAGAAAGCGGAAGGCGTCTCCAGTTATCATCGTAAGTAACGCTTTCATTAACCAAATTCAAAATGTATACTTGGAACTCAGCCTCTCATACCCAGTACTGCTCTCCTTTTACTTTGCAGTTTCAAGCATGCCTAGCATTCTTCTTGGTGTTCGTTTTCATGATGTTTGCAACATGGGTGGGTGGGATCATCTACGACAAATTTCTGGCGCCAATTGCGAAGCGTTTTGGCTACGAACTGCCAGAACCAAAATCGAAAATGATTGGAGCAAGAGAACTGACGCAGGCAGAGCTGAACATCGCATTCAAAGACACCAAGCTTAAGAAAGACGATTGAGAAGCACTCGTTCCGTACACTTTTTGGCTTTTGGGCTTCTCGCCTCAGGGCCATCTATTTGATAACTATGTGCGTATGCGAGGAGCTTTCGATAAATCAACAGCGAGGGTATCCAAGCAGCCCGATGGCTTACTAGTACTCAAGCAAGCGGCTAATCCAAATAGAGGGTCTTAACTTTTAAAGAGCCCGAGCTGCTTACCGTGCTTACACCTTCTTACTCTTACCTTCTAGTGGTGTCGTAACATGAACCCCGAATCCCTAGATAATTCCTAGAATCATGATATTTCCAAAGGGACTTAGTAAAGAGGCGCAGCTCCGCAGAATTAGGAACACTATCTTCAAATTTTATCCTTGCGTTTTCATCTAGGTATCCATATTTACTGCATCCGCAATCATACGTTTCGTTGTAATTGTGGATTACGGATAGTAGCTCGTGCTCTTTTTCTTTTTTTAAACTCATGATTCAATTGTGAGCCCGCAGCCTAAATCCCGTGAGGATGATAACAAGCAGCATGGAAACGAAATATGCGATTAAAATTTCAAGCCTCGATCATATTCGTGCGCGAAACCGCCGGGTTCATAAATACGCATTCGACGAGAAAGAAAAGGAGTAGTAAATACTCGAGGATCTTCTAGAGGCGATTCTCGCTGAGGAAGGAACGGCGAACCTCGAGCGCCTTTTTCCATAAGTCAACATCAAGTCCCTGTAGATGAGCATCATTTGCAAAGGCGTGGAGTATGTGTGTTGGAGCAATTCAACATATGTACCAAAAGTTGAGCACTGCTCTATGCCCACTGAATGAAGAAAGCGAATCAAAATCCACTTATGCCGGCAACTTACTTGAGCATTACAAACTACCCGTCCTCGTAAGCGCACACTGCCTATATTGAAAAAAAAAAGAGCTGTTAGTGCAAGTCGAAGTATTCTAGAAGGTTCATGACACTTAAGCTGATGGGTCCACTCACCTGACTCTGACTCTTCAAGCTCTCCAATCACATGATACAACTGGCCCTCCACCAGCGGCACACCAGCAAGCAGCTCGGTATTCAGCACAACAGCTGCCCCGTCGAGGCTCAAAGTTGCACTGCGCACAACTGGGTTCAGCTGCTCTAGAAAGCCTAAAAGCTTCACCGATGCGCCAGCGTCGCGAACTCCAGCAGCAACTTCGGACAGGAGCAATACCTCCCCGCAGGATACAGATAGGTCGCATCCACGGCTCACTTCGCTCATTGTAGGCGGTGTGAAAAAAAGCAAGCTGGAATAGGTTCCGAATCTGCAAAAATATGTTCGCACGTGCACACATGAACACGAAACCAATTCTAAATAAAGGCCTTTTGCTACGTAACTTCGATGCATCGATAGCAGCTGCATGCATTCACTTCACGGATATTGAAGGTTCAGAAGGTAAGAGCTAGCATTTTGTGTGTCGAGAAAAGAATACTTAGGAGCATACCAATTAAATTTCTCGTCGCGCGTTGACCATTGATTTACTTCTAACTTTTAAGAGGCTTTGCCGTGAGAACGAGGCACACGACTGACAAAGAATATCCTAGCTCGCGAAATGTTTCAAGAGTTCGTAGCTCCTCGCTTCTGTATACGCGAATGTAAAAGTTTTCCCGACCCAGAATGTACAATTTATCGTCGACGAGAAGAAGAAACAGCAGGCTAGCGTAAAAGGGCCTCGTTGTCGCTTCTATCCACAGAATATGCAGGTGCTATTACTTCTAGCACTAGCTACAGTAGCTACCACAGACCTAGTAGCTGCCGCCGTTGCGTGCGTGCTTGCTTGAGGTTGGAGGTTGTGGGGTAGCGTTCATTTTCAAAATTTATATTCCATTCTCTAGTCGTTCTATATTGGGGCAAGAACGTTGACAACTGCACAACAACACCGGGAGATAAGATTATCCGGTCATCCGAGTAAAAAAGTAGCGCCGCGAACCGAGACCGCCGAGAGTAGGAAGCAAGTGAAATCGTCAGCGCGGAGGCTCTCCTGGTAGATAACCCTTGACGGTTTGAAGCCTATCTCGTTCTATCATCTAATATCATGCCCGATGTTCGATTGTGTTCACTGCCTATTTCATAGGTTTGTTGACCCGGAGTTGCCGAAACAATTATACAATACTTTAAGACATATCAAGCCTCAGCCGCTGCCTCATTCAGTCGAGGTCACCACCTAACGCCAATTATCCAATAGAGGATAGTATTCATACATTGCTGCTGCGAGGACTATGCTGCATTTAGCTTTCACTTAGCTCTTAGTCGCATGACCTACTTAGGACTTCATTTCTCAAGCCCACGCCTAATTTCTCTGTAAGCTCCTGAAGTGCTCACAAACCTTTTGAATGTATGTTCACAGGGTCCAGCAGCCTATAAAGCAATCTATCAAAATGTACTAGTTCTGCTAATTAGTAACACAATTTACTTCTTTCTATTTTATTCGCGCTATTTTCATCTCGTGCTCATTCATGTACAGGTTCAACGCGCGCTCAAAAGGCAACCAAAACCTTCGCCTTGCACACACACTCGAGAATTCGTTTAGAGTATCAGCATAGTGATGCAGCAACAACTGCAGCAAGAAGCCTCGCAATCGGGTGGGTTTCGCGCGACTCGGCCCGGAACCGCCCCCGCGAACCCAAATACCAAGGAGGTTTACGACGCCACTTCAAACCCGGGCGAAGGCGTGGGCGCACGGTCAGGCACTGCCGACAGCCACTTGAGAGCCAGCGCTGTCCAAGCCGCCGACGATGACATGGGCGACGAAGCAAGCGTGCACTCCATGGAGAGCATGCCCGAAGGACAAATTCAAGCGTCGTACAAAGCGTGGGCAGAGGCAGTGTTTGCAGTGGCCGACTATGACGGAAGCGGAGAGCTGACTGCGAATGAGCTGAAGTCCATGCTTCACGGCACCGAACACATGGTTAGGAACCATAACATAATTGAGTGGATGTTTGTTAGAATAAAGTTCAAGCGTTTTATTTCCTGAATAGCTGTTGACTTGGATTAATGGAAAAAGGACGAAAGAACAAAACACCGTTCGTGTGCCAACTGCCTACTGCATCAATGAATCCTTTACCAGCTTCGTGATCCTGCTCTGATTTGCATTCGTGCAGGGCTTCGTGGAGTGGCTCTTTTTCCACCGCGACGCGATGTTCCGGCTGCTTGACAAGGACGGCAGTGGCAGTTTGGGCCCCCCGGAACTCGCTCGCGCTTTACACCTTTTTCACACCCACGTGTCCCGAGAAGAGTCCCAGCCGCTGAAAGGCGAAACCGGCAACATGCTCGTGGCCCGCAAAATGCTCGAACACATGTACCGGCACTCTACACCAGAGTCCCCGCCGTCGTTTCTGGGCATGTTTGAAAAAGTCGACACCTCGGGGGACGGCGCCATAAGTTTCCTAGAAATGGAGAGAATGATGCGAGCGAACCTGAGAATTGGCACCCGAAAAGTGAGCTTCGAACAATTGAAGGAATTTTATGGTGCCATTGATGTGGACCGGTCCTTCAGCATCACTAAGACGGAGTTTTACCACTTCATGCTGAAAATGTCGGCCATTGTCAGCAAGTGCTTCGTGTCGTTCCCGCCGCCACCCCAAGGCATGCTCACCTGGGACGAAGCCGAGCCCCACGACAACATTGGCCGAGATTTCGATTTCGGGGACGCCAGGGCTCCCTGGCTGGTGCCCAAATCGTATGAAGAAATGGTGCGACTCAACCGCACGTGGCGAGTCATTGGTGAATTTTCGAGCCTCTCCAAGCACGGCGTGACGTTACCTCCGCGGCCAGACGACAACAAGCTCCCTATGGAGCCTCCCTTGCCCACCCCTTACCAGGCCCTGAAAAACCAAATTCGCAAGGACGTAGCCCTGAAAGAGAAGCAAGAAAACACCATGTGGGACTTGAGTGGGCCTCGCTACCAAGTCACGCGCATGCCTCTGGAAGAATACCACACCGGCCGCAACGCCGCGGAAGCCCACGGAGGTACCCTGTTCAGTTACCCCACCCGCCTCGGGGGGTCCCGGCTCCGGCACCACGATCCGTTGCGCACCCCCCACGGGGTGCCCCTGGGCAAGCACGAGCAGCTGTTTGCCGACCAGAAAGCGGCCGCCCACGGCGCGGAGCCCCTCTTTATGCAGACCCTGCCCCCTACCACGGGGGTTTATGACCGGCTGTGTAACGTGACCACCACCTCGAGGCTCTTCGGGAAAATGGCCTACGCTGAAGAGTTAAGGGCGAACAGTAAATCGCACAGCAAGCGCAAGGGAAGTGCCAAGGGCTTTGTGCCTTTGTAGACTCATAATAGAAAGAGGGGATAGGCAAAGGGGAATCCAGAATCCAGCCAATGCCGCAATGCCCCTCCTGGCTTATCTTTTAAATGCCGCTCTTGGGTTGCGGCTGCTACTGACTACTTCTTGACTTTGAGCTGCGTCGTAAGTTATGAGCCCATTATGCGAGGCATAAAAAAAAAAAAAAAAAAAACCTGTACTGACCGTTTATTTCCAAAAATGG
>Ga0307979_1002884_pt1 | contig 11746 bp, 8 predicted proteins | sample OrgLakmetage1058_FD_201833 | JGI IMG/M metagenome (GOLD analysis project Ga0307979, IMG submission 201833) | Saline water microbial communities from Organic Lake, Antarctica - #1058 | ecosystem: Environmental > Aquatic > Non-marine Saline and Alkaline > Saline | place: Antarctica: Organic Lake...
CGAGTCCTGCAGCACCGCTCACTGCCGCTGATCTTTACGCCTCCTATTACCGCCTTTCTGATGACGACGACGACGATGATGGCCAGTCCTCTAGTAGCACCACTGCTAGCAGCAGCAACAACGGCGAAAGGGATTTGGCGGCCGGTACTACACGCAGCGAAAGGCCGCAAGAACATGGCGCTATTGATGCCTTTCCGGATGACGACTACTTAGGAGACGAGTATAGATCGCGCAAGGCTGAGGAAAGTTCTCCTGTAGAAGCAGTACCCAATGAGATCGGAGCTCTACAAGAGACAAAGATTGCGGCGACACTGGTAGAGACTAAGGAGGTGGCCACCGGAGCTGAATCCTTTCAAGCAATAGCCACCGAAGAAGAGCTACCAATAGAGGCCACACCAGTAGTTGAGGAGCAGGCTCCGTCATACGAAGCGGTGCATGTAGCAGAATCAGCACCGTTGGAGGCAACGGCAGTGGAAGACAGTGACATGCAATTTGACTCGGACACGGTAAATGAAGCATGGAACCTGGAAAAAGACAAGAAGGAGCAAGGAGATAGCGATGACTTTGTGCCGAGCGACAGTCAGGGCATTGAAGAGTTTGAGGGCGGCAAAGTCAACGAAGGCAGCGAAGGTCTTCCAGAAGCTAGCGATTCAGCGGCTGTCAACGCGACGTCACAGCCAGATAGTGCCACAGCAGCGACTGACAGCACAGGAGCAGGTGCACCATCCATGCCACGAGCGGTGTGGTCAGAGCGAGGGTCGTCTTTGGAGGGTCCACATGGATCCTTCGAGCAGCGGCAAGTGGTGCTATCGCTGCCTAAAAGCTTAGCCATGGTTGTAACCACTATGAAGCTCACTGCCAATCAGAACAGTGCAGTCGATGGCCCTGAGGAGTGCTCTGCAGAAGGCTCTGCGGAGGGTTCAGCCAATGAGTGGCATGATAAGACTGCAGCGGCACACTCGAGTACTGCGTCTAACCTACCTCCCGGCTGGCAAATGCTCTCTGACAGCACAGGAAGACCGTACTACGCCAACGCTGCAACCAGAGAAAGCTCGTATGATCCACCGCCACCAGCAGGTGCTTCGCCTACGGACAGTCCAAGCAATTACCCTTTGAATGCACAACAGCAAACACCACCATTTCAGCAGCATTATTCACAGGCACAGGAGCAAGCACAACCACAGCAACAGCAGTCGCTTCCTAATCAGGAGGGCTACAGGTACTCTCCAAATGACATGTACCAGCAACGAGCTACCGAGCAACAAAATTACGGGCAAATGCCCCAAAGCTACGGTGCTGCCACTAATCCTTACGGGAATGACCCTTATGCTCCTTACGGAGCTGCGTCTTACGGAGCTGCCCCTTATGGACCTCCTCTTCCTCAACCTGTCTCCCCATATGGGGCTGCCCCATACAGCTCTTTCCCCCAAGGCCCAGGTGCCTATAGGTCTAGTTCAGCTCGCAGTCTTGGCTCTAGCATGGGGCCCAGCAGTGGACTTTCATTTGGACGAATGGCTGCAGGATTTTTAGGAGCAGCAGGCGGGCGCAAGCTTACTTTCGTAGCTCGAAGCACTATGAGTACAGTGGGGGGGCGCACTGGCGCCGTCTTCTCGATGGTCCGAGGGGCCCTGCCGATACCCTCGAAATCAACAGATGCCAGTAGTAGCAGCAATGCGCCTTCAGATACTTCCGCTAGTAGCCCGCCAATTGAGGACGACGATACAGATGCTGCGCCTCTGCCAGACGACGATGACGACATGGATGTTCCATTGAGTGAAGGACCGCGTCAGTGGATTGAAGGTGACATTCTGTCGCGCCAGCCTCCCCAGCCCCCGCCTTCATCCTCGGAAGCTCAAATGTTGCCATCACGTCAACCTTTGCCTCCACTAATGCCTCCACCTCCACTGCAACCAAAGCCGAAAGTCATGCGACCAGCACCAAGCGGAGCGTCTTCTTCTTCTTCGTCAGTGCTAGCGGCCCCAGGTTCCCTTATGAAATGGACGCTCAACCAAGGCGTGCAGTGGGCTTTGCCTGGACTGCGACCACTGTACCAATTAGCCCCTCATGCACTGATGCATGCGTTCAAGGCTGCTCCAGCTGCTGTGCTGCTGCTGCCCTTGCTCCGCTCTCTAGCCGCAGTCTTGCACACCCTCCTCCCCGTCCTCACTGTCTTTGCCTTCGCCGGTGTACTACCTCTCCCTGAAGCTGCCGCTGGTACGAATGCAGCTACCGTAGCAGCTACGGCGAAAACCACGGCTGAGAACATGTGCCGCTGGCTTGCTTCCGTGTCCCCTTTTATAAACCAACCGTGGCTGCTGCATGGCAGCGATGGCAGTGGTCGAGGCTCCGCAGCGGACGCGCCACTTGCGCTCGTACCTCTGGCACATGTAGTGGCCTTGCCTGCCGTCGTGATTGCTTGCGTGGCGCTGGTCGCAACCATTGCGAATGCGGCTGCGAATGCGCTTGCGCGTCGCATGCATACGAAAACCGAGCAGGCCATATCTGCTAGACTCGCCTCGGCACGTGCAGACATTGACGCTGTAAACTTGTTGAATGCCGTCGGGCCTGGTGCTGCCGAGTCAACACGCGAAGAAGCAGGCTCCCTCATGAAGGGGGGTAAGAGGAAGCGATCCGCACACAGGTGGGCCAACGAGCCATCAGACGAAGCTCTTCTGGGCGACAGCGCGGCGGCTTTTCATGTGGCTGAAGCCGTAGATGCACTCGCCAAGGGCGTAGCTGCAGCCGCTGCTGTGGTCGTGGCCGCAGGGGCAGTGGCGTGGGTAGCGCGCATACTGAGTGTGACTGCTGCTCCAGGCGAGAGCGTGGGGGAAGGTGCTTTATCAGCGGGTGAGATGCTGCGCGAGGCACTGAGCACAGTAGGAGAAGCGAGCAAGGGCGTGGGTCAACAGATGAGTCAAGCAGCGGGGTGTGCCTTGGAGAGCGGGGGGCACATGTTGAAGCAAGTCCCCTCTTGGGGGTGGAGGCCAGGTGAAGATGTATTCTCGGATGATCATGGTCTAGAAGAAGCACTATTCGGCGCCAGCGGACTTGGCGATGATGTGGAGGATGCTGTAGCGTCTAGTGTGGAATCAGGAAGTGGTGCCTTGAGCAGTAGCAGCAGTGGGTCATGCCACCGCTTGATAGCAAGCATGAGCGGTAGTCTGCTTCGAGTGTGGCCGAAACTTCTCATAACAGCGTGGGTCGTGGCTGTTGTCGTAGAGTCTTTGCTCCTTCCATCGCCACCACCATCCAAGGCAGTGCCTCCTGTTAAGACGAGCCCTATTTATGCCACGGGAAGTAAAGGCAGTGGTAGCGGTGCAGGGGATGAAAACGAGGCGTTAGAAGCAGCAGCCACCGGTCTAGTGGCGATGAAGAGGTACAAGAGGCGGCCTTTCATGGACCAATCACTGACAAGTACGGGGAGCCATCGCCATTCTCAGGAGCCTCAGAGAAGAGGACCAGGAGTGGTGATGCAGGCAGTGCACTCCGCGCAGCACACCGTAGGTGCGTCCGTGGCAATAGTGTGGCGTTTGCTGTTGTCGCTGGTCTTGACTGCGGCCGACAGCACCGTGATTGCCGCAGCAGTGCATGCAGTGGCGACCCTCTGTGTGGGCTACTCTCGGACCCTGGCCGCTACAAAAGGACCGTCATCTCATCCTACTTCTGGCTTTTCGATGGTGGGGCTGGAGCTGGTTCAACGGATAGGGCTAGTAGGCTGCAGCGCACTCCTCTTGAGGCGAGGCCACATGGCTGTTCGAGAAGCAGGGCAGGTAATACCCTTTTGAGCCTTCGTGAAAGATCTTATCCTGAACTGAGTATGATGGAGTATTAGGTTTTCTTCGACCGAATTTAATCTGATGAACTCTCATAACTCTTCATTCGTATTTTCTCCTCTGTCCTTTTCAACCCCCTCCTGATACAGGCAAGCCACCAGCTGCGTGATCTCGAAGTTCCCATAGCCCGTGTGGCAGCAGCCTCTCAAGCGGCTGCCTCAGCCGAAGCATCCTTCGAATCAGCGCAACGAGAGACCTTGCTTGACAGTGCTCTTCTCATCTCTGGCCCGAACCCTCCGGATGGCTTGCGACTTGATAATGTGTGGGTCTCAACACCCAACAAACACTCCAATCAAGGCCAGCGCGTAGAAGAAGAAGAGTTTGCAGTGCGTGGCCTTTCGTTACATGTGCCGGGTGGGAGCGTGTGCGTCGTAGTAGGACCACCGAAGAGTGGCAAGTCCGCGCTTCTCGACGCTCTCGCCTATGCGCCTGGTGGCTACAACGAATCTCCGTCTGTGCACCAAGGACCGCCTACAACGACCAGTAGCACTCCGCTCCCGAAGCTCCCCGGCCTGGCTCGCGGGTCGGTGCAACTACAGGGACAATTGAGACAAACCTGGCGTGCTGGGCCGTGGCGTCAAGCGGTAAATGTGATGAGGCAAAAGCCAGCTCAATTTCCCGATCTCTCCCTAACGGCCAATGTCAACCCCACCGCTGCTGCCGCTGCCACGGATACTTCTTCATCCTCGTGGTCAAGTCATATTAGAGATCGTCGGAGCATGGAAGCAGGAGTGGGCGCTGCCCTTGCATTAGCGGGGGCCTCACACTTGGCTGCTTCAACTTCATCGTCTTACGACAGAAATAGTGCCGTAGGGTCGATGCCCTTGTCCTCTGAGGATTGGTTGAAAATTGGCCTAGCTCGAGGGGTGCGGGGATTGGTCAGTTCCTCGGTTAACAGCGGAGGCTCAGGAGGAGGAGGAGGAGGAGCGGCACTCGTGTTGCTCGATGAACCATTAGGCTTAGACCACGAGGGTGGCAATGACGAACGCGAGGTGGACTTCATGTCGGCCCTGGTGAGTGCGGCGGAGGTGCAGCCGCAGTGCGCCGTGGTTGTCGCCACGCGATCACCGAAGTTGGCCCTCTTCGCGAATCAAGTGGTCGTACTCGGCCCCAAGGGACGCGTGCTGGAGCAAGGCGACCCAGAAGAGCTGCTGGCAGCCAATGGCTACTTCGCCGAACTCCTTCAGGCTTCTGACGAGGAGGCGGCGCCTCCAGCGGTTCAACAGGATGAAGCCGCTTGACGAGGGATGGATGCGTTAGAGGTGCAGGGAGGTGCAGGGGATTTCTATTGCCGATACACGTTCAGTATTGATAAACTCCATGGCCTCAACAAAAAGGGGCGTGTGTGTAGGTACTCGAACTCGAACTAATACAAACCCAAATGACACAGAAGCCAATGCTGCGGGCAGAAGTGTACGCGCGTGCGTTGCGCGCAAGTCAAAATCGTAAAGAGGATAGTGTGTAGAGGGCAGGAAACATAATACTTCCACCCCCCTCTAAAGTGGAAACTGTTCATGAAATAATTTTGAAACCGGACTTAAGTCGTTTCTGCGTCTGTTTCTGCATTGAAGAGAACGCGCGGTTGTTCAGTCTCTTGGGCACGCCGCGCCAGGAACCTCCGCTTCTCCTCTGGTGTAACTCTAGTGTCGCACCGAGGTGGCCGCAGCTGCAGCTGCGGTTTTCCAATGTTGAATGGCGCTTTCGTAACTAGGTATCAAATTGCTTGGCACAGGGAACTCTAGTTTCTAGTACTAGTGCACCGTACACAGGTGACGTTTCGCAAATCGGTGGATGTTGCCCCTGCAGTGTGTAGTGCACTAGAGACTGCGACTGGAGACCGCACACCGCACACCGCTCTTCGCTCTTTAATGAGAGAGTGCCACCCATGGACATGAAAGTATTGTTTGTGATAGAAAATAATGAGCACAGAGAAAAGAGAACAGTGGGCAGTGAACAGAGAGCAGAGAGAGCAGCGCAATGGCGCATCGGCGCATGGCGCCACAGTCCCCAGTGCATTTCCGAAAAGGAAAGTAACTTATGATATACAGTATGATGCTGCAGATTGATCGGAGAATCGTGATTGGTGAAAGACGAATTGTTGATTTCCTCACTTCTTGACACTTGACACAAGAAGATACCGTTCGGTGTACGGTATACGTTTGGGCGTGATTGCTCAGTTTGAGCAACGGTACCCTTGGTTTGAGTCTGCGCCAGCACAGTGAAACCATGGCCAACGCCCCACCGAGACAGTCCTTTGAAGTCATGTCGAGTTGGATGGCCAGGACGCCCGGTGATTTGGTGGCAAGCATGGGCCAAGCTGTGAACATGGTCAATGCTGGTTCGGGTGAAGAAGGGGACAGCGCTGTTGGCCGGAATAACGGCACTCCGCTAGACACATCTGAAGGCCAAGAGGTATCGCTTGATGAAGACGAGATACCTCTGAGTATATCGCAAGAACAAATTAGCGAAACCCAGGAGCCTGCTGTGCTCGATGATGAAGTTGCAGGTGCACCACCAGCGAAGGCAACTCACTCCTATCTGAGGATGGACGACGAGGCCAAAATCTTGGAAACGAGATGCACTTTCAATCCATTGGAAGCCGCGAAAGCTTTCGTGTACGAACTAGCTCCGCCGATTTGCATATCCCCTATTTTGTGCATGTTTCTTGAGCCTAGTATGGCTCAAGGTCTCAACGTGGCACGCCACAGGCAGTACATTCCGACTACCCTATCCGGCGCCAATCCTCCGCTTGCGACACTTTTTGACTGCGTAGTCCACTGGATAGTTACGTCGTCATTAGTGCTCTGGATAATTACGCCTAACAGTACAGTAGACATGTGGGAACTGTTGTTGGCATACAGTTGGATGTGCACGCGTTGGGCAGTCATTGCAACGAAATATGGCTACTACACTCAAAATATGCTCGGAGAAATGCGAAAACCTATAAGCATTGACAATTCAAAATCGCTAGTGGAAAACTTGATTCTTGTTTCGTGGGCTTCTCCTACTATTGAGCTGCTCGAGAAAGTAAGCGTGACAGGCCAAGAAATTGCCAAAGTTGACCTCAACTCAAGCTTCATGAGGTTTAGCTCGGAGGAGGCTGATACTTTCCGACAGCGGCAGCAATCATCTCACAGCGACAATGAGTTCACTCCAACCCAAGCTTGTAAAACTGGGGTTGTGAATGCAGGTGAGCTTTTTGCGCAACTTTTGATTGCAGGGTTTTCTACAACTTTGTCGAATGTTCAGAAGAACTCGCTTACGTTCGGAATTGTGGTCATGGCATTTTTTCCTAGTATTGTGCGGTGGTGGTACGGTCTTGATGTATTTGGATCCTCGTATGTAGATTATTACATATACGCTGGAATGATCGTGTCTCAAGGCCATGGAGCGCAGTCAAGTTTGAGGTTTTGTCTCACTGCCACTTTAGACCTCAAAAGGAGGTCAGCTGTTTTAAGCATGTTGAACGAAATGATTCAATACCCAGGAATTGAGTTTCAGAAACTATTTCGAGACGCCTCTTTTCATCCAAGCGAACCAAGTCATATGTTCTTGAACTTTGAGGAAGGCAACAACGCCTACCTGTGGCTTCTCATAAGAAGGTCAGTGCGGGTTGCGGGGTACAACTTCTACATTCGAGGCATGAGCTACATTGGCATATGCGTTGGTTGGGCCATTGCTGCAACGCTAGTGCTGAACTTGATTGTTTTTACTGAGTCAAAGCACCACGTTGCTTCACTGGGAGCAATCATGATAGGCATACTCGCCATTACTCTCTCCGTGCAAGTTGCACTAAGAGGAGCTACTTCTCTTCAATACCTCATTCCAATGCACCGGCTGACACTGAAAGAAAAACTTGTTGAATTGAATCACGAGGTAGTACAGTACGAATCTCAGCTCAGCAATGATCACCTTCCTGGCAAGAAAACCTCGAGAATATCTTCAAACCACCCCAAAAATGCCATTGTTTCGCGCCTGAAGGCTCTCCAAAAGCTCTATATCTCCATTGAAGAATGCATGGCATTTGAAGAAGAGGTCGCTCGGCCAGCGAGGGTCTTCGGAATTGACGCTGGTCCTGGTTGGACCACGGCGGTGTTTGGTGTGGTCATCGCTGGTATCGCTGCCGCATCGCAGCAACAAGCCACGGCTAACTTCAAAGACCGCTACGACCAGGATGGCAGATTCGAGGTGCAGTATGACCCAAGCACTCTGAATGGATGTGAGTAGTGCCTCGGTGGCCATTTACTTCAAGTTCGGTTCGCATGCAACCCCTTAATTACTTTTCCACTCGTTGTTTAAAGTCCACTACTTATATATGGTACTGCTGACAGAATTTAGCAGTGCCTTCACTGTATTTGCTTAGTGAAAAAGTAGCACCGCTCTGCGCTTAAAAAACGTTGGCTTCGCAACGTAATTGCTTTATTGAAGTCGAATTGGAGTTAGCTATTAGTACCACGTACCAGCGTAACGCAGTAAAAAGAAATCAATCGCTTGGCACTCGGATGACCACCTTACAATTTACAACGAAGGGAAATGAGGAGGGGAGTGGGGCTATTTGGCAACAAAAAGGGCGTGATATATTGAGTGGAGGAAGACGATGACAGGGCACTCATATCGCAATAATTCCAATTCCGTCGTTGTAATCGTGCCGCGGAAGATGGAAATGTTTCGTGTTCTGCTTTCTGTATTCTGTATTGCAATAAGTTCCTTGCCTTATGCCTCGGTTCTAGATTGTATAAAAGAAAAAAAAAGAAGAAGATATGCGCATTAAGATTAGATGCACTTTTTCATGTAAACCGAGCAGCCAAGTTAGCACTAGAACTAGCTAGATCAAAAACGAACGGGCTTCAAAAGAAAGCCGGGTACCCCCCCCCCCCCCCGCTCACGCATTTGGAAGGCCTTAGACCTCTTCCTTCAGGGGTGGCTGCTGGAAATCTTTCTCCGACCTCAAGAACTCTGAGAATTCTAGCTCCTCGGCTTTTCTATTTCAATATCAATTCGTATTCTCAATTAAGCCCGGAAGTCCTCAACGGCCTGCAGAGTGAAGGACACCATGTCGTTGTCCAAAGTGGCAGCTTCGCGTTCGAGGGTCACACTCCCCGAAAGCACCACCACGCTGCGCCATACACACAAACGACACGCCATGAATTGAAAAAAAATCATGCAAACTGCAAAGGGTGATTAGTCGTTCAGCGCATGAATGAGGTCTTGACGTGCATGGTACACGTTGATGCGCTAGCGTACAATAAATAAAATAAAAATAACGTGTCAACCAATGTGAGCTTTCCCTAATGGACCTGAAAGCGACTGCAACGATGGCAAACATGGCAGGGAAAGTGATGATCGGCCGGAGATACCACGGGAGCTGACCACCCTTTGGGGCATCGAAAAAGCCGAACACGTAAATTGATTTCAACCAATCATAAAAGCCATCCAGGCCCTAGGCGACGCACAGACAAAGAGCACAGAAGTGAGGTAGGAAATATGATACAGTATTCAAGTGAAAGCATTAGCTAACGTTGATGAATATACGCCACCAAATCGAGATGGTAATAGGTTAATCTGACCTCTCTGTTGGCAACTTTGTCCATTTGCCGGCGCTCAAATTCAGCCTGACGAAGCACGACGAAGAAACAAAAAGTAAGAAAAAAATAGTGACTGCACCGAGCGCAACGACAGTACGATTATGTTATCAAACTATATCATTAATGCATGCTCTTCAGGCACATGTTCGCTGGCACATGTATCCTGCACCTTAATGGTGGACGGAGTGCGCGGCGTGAGAGGTGCCGCGTCCGCGAAGGTGGCATCGGTGAACAAATTCCCCTTGAGGTCCAACACCTCCACCTGTGTTGTTTACATGTAGTACAGCAGGCACAGGTTGCAGCAAGACAAGCTTAACAAATCACCATCAAGCGTTTATTATTTTAATGAATGGTAACCTAGGGCGAACGATGGACATGAGGCGACTTTCTCTTTATCCTCGTCGCCTATTAGTCGAGAAGAGAGGCAACGGGGAGTAGCAGCGGAGCATTGTACTAAACCTCCACTTCATGTAGATCAATGTTACTATACCTCAAAAGTGAGCGCCGCGCCTGGCGATACGACGGGAGGAACTCCTCGGGTGCCGTAGCCGTAATCCGGGCTCACGACAAACGACGCCTGTGCCAAGGGAAGATGACATTATTCCACATGTTTGAGGTTTCCAGATCTTTAGACTTGAAATGGGGTATGAGCAGAGCTCAGCGGATATATACTAATTCATCTCAAACGGCAGAAGCAAGTGCCTAAGAATCCTGCACACCTGTTCGCCCACAGCCATGGTCTTGAGGGCCTCATCCCATCCCGGGATCATGGTGCCGTCTCCAATCGTGACGCTCTGCGACTCGGACAGCGTGAACACTTTGCCGCCAGCCTTACAGTAATATAGTACAAGTAACACGTCAGCCGAAGACAAAAAACTTGCCCTAGACAGTAAATATAACAGCAGTTGTATGAGTTGGGCATGTATTACCGATCCACGGTATCGGACAACAGCGATCGAGCCATCAGTTAAACCTTCGCCCGAGCCAGCGCTGTTCAAAACCTAGCAAATTAATTTTATGTAGAGAAAACACACGGTATGTGAGCAAAAGCCTCGTTGATAATTACATTAAGAGAACTAGCACTACTCTAGTAACATGAACTAGTCGCCAATACCTTTACGACGCCACCGTCTCCCAGGACATCTACTGGCGCTTGAATTGCGGAGGCAAATGTGCCGATGCTGCGCCTTGAGATCTGTCGCGCGCCTGCGAAGCTATTGGCCCTTGAAAATGCGTGCAGTAAAGCGTCTGCTGATGTGATAATTAAAATGCTTACAACGGCAAGTCGCACACCATGTGACATATTTTTGATACCCCTTATAGCTGGGACTATGACTCTAGAGGGCACAGATGGACAGCTTAATCCAAAGAGTAGCAGAGTAGCTCTCCAAGAAAAGATACACTGCAACGATTTCTCGTTCACAACTTTGATCAACACCCTGTAGGATAATTTCGAATCTGCTCGAATATAATATAACCCCAGGCATCTTCCTGGATCGTTCCGCCTGAGTTCCCGAATACTACAGAATACGACCACAGGAATGTGCGCGACTTGTTCCGCGTGCGACTTTTTTTTCTGACCTGGGTCTTTCGTCTCGTCGCTTCACAACACCCTCTTTCATCTCGAACACAAGCAACCTCAAAGACAACCACCACCATGGCATCACTTCGCCCGACATGCTCCCACTTCCTCAAGGGCTCTTGCAAGTTCGGCGACAAGTGCAAAAACTCCCACGCGGCTTCTTCGCAGAGCGCTGTCGTCAAGCACCGCAGCGCCACGGGGGGCGAGGGGGTGCTGCAAAAGAAGCAGGGCGGTAAGTCAACGACTCGCCTAAGCACGACGCAAGAGATGGTGACTCAAGCCGACGGGACCGTGACCGCGCGCGAGATCACCGTACGAGAAGTCGTCTGGACCCCGTACTCGGCGCACGCGGGTCGTACCAGTGGGCCGAAGGAGGCGGCGCGCGACAAATTTGGGAACTGCAAGGGGCCTACCTTCGACCTGTCGCCAGACGACGCATTCAAGGGGGAGACAATTGCCATTTTGCAACTGTATACAGGCGAAGGTCTGACCCTCGCAGCCCCACGAGTCGCACTGTCCCGCAAGGGCTTCAAGATCCTGCACTGGACAAGGCTTCCAACGCTCGAGGTGTTCAAAGAGGGGCTTCAGACTGCTTGTCAGCTGTGGGTGATTTCGGGAAGCACCGAACTCGAACTCGAACTAATACAAACCCAAATGGCACAGAAGCCAATGCTGCGGGCAGAAGTGGGAATGCGCGTGCGTTGCGCAAACAAAGCAAGTGCGGAATGATTCAGGAGGGAGAGGGG
>Ga0307979_1002885_pt1 | contig 11738 bp, 12 predicted proteins | sample OrgLakmetage1058_FD_201833 | JGI IMG/M metagenome (GOLD analysis project Ga0307979, IMG submission 201833) | Saline water microbial communities from Organic Lake, Antarctica - #1058 | ecosystem: Environmental > Aquatic > Non-marine Saline and Alkaline > Saline | place: Antarctica: Organic Lake...
CGAAAAAGACGAAAAAGATGAAAAAGAAGAAGAGAGTAGAGGCAAAGGAAGCAGAACCAACAGCAGCAATAGGAGAAGAGGCGACTTCCCTACGGAATCTGCCTTGTCGCGGTGGCGCGAAAATTGGCAAGCGCTGGCTGACGTCACTAGGCAGCTCCAACGGATCAATCCCAACCAGCCACTGGTGGAAGAGTACACGCCTCTGAATTTTCGCCGAGACGTTGGAGGTTTGGGCCCTGGCGTCAGCGGCCTCGCCATGGCCAACTGCTAACGTTATACATGCGCCTTCCTGGACACACGAGAAATTCTATGGAGAAAAATTATACGTGCATGTGCCCATTGCTGACGGAAGTGTCCCTCCTTAAGCTGAAGCTGCCTCACTCAGCTTGCGCTGCTTCGCCAGCTGTGCGGTTAGGGTCTGTGCTCGCTCAGAACTTTGCTGCGTGCTTGCATCTACTTCGAGCCTACGAAGGTGCTGGTGCAGTCAGAAGAAACCTTTGAAGTGCGTTCAGTGCATCCAACCTGGGAAATTTTGCCAGGCCCTAAGATTCCTTGTGCGTATTTATTTATTGAACTGCCTGTTCGCCCATATTGTTAGCCCTCTACTGTAGGGCCTGTGCCAAAAACGCACCAATTAGAAAGTACAGAGAGCCAGCCTCCGAAAGTGAAACAACACGAGAAGAAATAGAAGAGAGTTCATAGAGAAGATATCGAAGACGACTAGGTCCAGCGCCTTCGAGTCGTCTTAGGAAAGCTGCGCCGACCGATCCTGGTCTAAAGAAAGATGGGCAACGCGCCCGGGTCACCTGCAGGAGGAGCCAGCAATGGACTTATTGCGCGCAATGAAACGGGCGTGATACTGACGTGCGGCGACTCGAAGCTAGAGCCAATGCACAAGGGCCGTGCAACCTACGAAGGCGGCGGGCAGGGCGGGTACGCACCCCTTCTACGTGATTTTGTTCTGGAGTACCTAGCAAGAGCTCTGCTTCCAAGCAAAATGCACTTACTTCCTATGATGCCGGCTTCTCTCTTCGAGTTTTTCGAATGGTTACACTAGTAAACTAAGAATGTATGATTGCCATCACATGCAATCAACAAAACTCAACTAGGAGCACTTTTGATCATTAACACAACTAGGATCTCAATATCTCTGCTATCTGCACCTTGAATTTCTCTTGTGCTTCTACTGTAATGATATTACCTAGGTATGTCCGCTACGTGTTCTATTGTGGCTACGGCCCGTTCAGCTGGCGAATTCAGTGCCGGTTCAGTGAGGTGGAGCTCTTGCGCTCTAGGCTAGCCCGAAGCCTTCTAGCTGACAGCAATAGCAGTAGTAGCAGAGGCAATGCGCCATCCCCTAGCCTGGATGCAATTGGCCTGCGAGCACCAACGGGCAGTTACACGATGCTGCCGCAGTGGCACGAAACACGACCCGCTTTTTTGGCACAACGGCACGGTGAAATCATGGCGTATTTGCAGGGGCTCGCGGGCACTGAGGCGTTTTGGAAGCATCGCGTGGTGAAAGAGTTTTTCGAGGTAAAAAGAAGTCAAGGGTAGAAAAAAATCGGGAGTCTCTTAGGAAGGATTAAACATAGTGCTTTCACATGACAAGTGCGTTCCAGAAAGCAAGAACTATTCTCACTTACAATGTGAGCTTTTTGATGGCGGTTGACGTCACCACCGCCTTCTCTTGTTGCTACCATTCGGAGTAGGTGAGCGCCCGAAGTTTCGACCCTGATTTCGGGCAAAAGGGCAAAGAAGGCGCGGTGCAGGTCTCGAGCGGGGGCGTGTTTGGCGCAGGTTTTACGGGTTTTCGGGACCGGTGGCTCATGGTGCGCGATGGCTTCGTGGCCTGGTTCGCCGACAGCAACTCCCTGCAGCCGCGGGGATTGTTTGTCGTGGACGACCAATTGACGTTCGAAAGTTCGAAACGGTCCAGCAGCGAATTCGTGCTCAAGTCGGATCAACGCACGCTCTTTGTGCAGGTGACGAGCTGTCCGTTTTTTTCAGCCGTTGTGCAATTTTACTGAGTCCATTGAGTGCACAGTCCGTCGATTAATGAGCTTGGCTGTCGATTTGATCCTTTTATACTCATTTTCGTTACTGGCACTTTCGGGCGCAGACAGATGTTGCTTAAGCCTATCTAAGCCAGTCAGTTTGTTTTCTGCATATTCGTCGATTTGACTTCTCTTACAATGTCATCTCGACAAGGAAAGTGATCGCATATGTTCACTGCCAGCCTGCTTTGTTCTATATGTGTGTTTTTTTTTCTTTGGGCGTCTACTACACATGTGTGCTTACATGTGCCCCCCCCCCCAAAACACCAGGTGCGCGGCCGGGATCCCGGCAGGCTCGTTGCTGATTGGTTAGAAGCTCTGCACGACATTACCCGCCACCGCCCCCGCTGCTGCCCTCTAGCTGCCTCGTCCTCTGCCACCGCGAACGCTGCCCAGCTGCAGAGCTCCTCGACCACTTCTTCGAGGCCCCACCGGTTTGGGAGTTTTGCGCCGCCAAGATCGAGCTGCCCTGTCAGCTGGTACGTGCAGTATGATTTTGAATCGGTAGGAGAGTCTGGCGTGACTGTGTGTGGGAGGCCAGGATTGACTTTTCCGTCAACCTTTATCTTAATTTTCCTTCTTTCGTCCTTGTATTGATGCTTCTTCCTTCATCTCAAGTACCTTTCTTCGTTGCCCTCTCTTTTTCACACTCTTCCCTCGAATCTCTCTCTCTCTCGTTGCCATACTTCAGGTATGTGGGTGGGCGTTCCTATTTCGGGGCCGTGGCAAGAGCACTGCAAGCCGCGCGGCGCCAAATCTTCATTGCCGATTGGCGGCTAAACCCCGACATTTTGCTGACCCGCTGGCCCGACCCCCCTGTAGTGCTGAAAGATTTGTTGCTGCAGCGAGCCAGCGAAGGGGTGGAAGTGTTTATATTAGTCTACAAAGAGGTGCATAATACGTGACTTTGATTTCAAAAATTGAATGCAACTCTGTCGTATGCATGTGAAGTGCTTTTTGCACGTCTCAATGTGCCTATCCTCATTATTTCTCGTTTTCCTCTATCCCATAGTGTTTCTTCACCTCGATCAACTATTCTCCTTTGTTTTTCTCGTTCATTCTAAATTTTTCTACCTCGCTCTTTTCATGCACTCAACAGTTCTCTGAAATGCTCCAAAAGAAGCATCGCACTCACGCCATTGCGAAAGAGCTCTTGAGTTTGCACCCCAACATTCATATGCTGCGGCACGGAAGCGGGAACCTCTTGTATTGGTCCCACCACGACAAAATTGTGTGCGTTGACCAAGAAGTTGCTTTTGTGGGCGGCCTAGACTTGACGGAAGGTGCGTCCAGATTGCTTCATCTTTTTCGTCTTTTTCTTGATTGGTTGATTTCTCGTTGATCAATGAAGATAAGGAGACTCACAAACACACTAGTATGCAATGAATTAGACATTCTACGATCAGTCTTCAATCTTGACTCGGTATCATGTCGCATCTTTTCTTCGTTGCACGGTGAACACGTGCTTACCGATTACTTCTAGGGCGTTTTGACGACTTTTTGCACCGAGTCGGAGACATCGACACGCCAGACGGTCGCGGCGAAACACCTGGGAACAGATGCCTCTTTCCCCGCGACGAATATTACCAGCCTAACAAGCCCCGGCACAAGAACAACACCAATCGCCCTAACGCAGCAAATCAGAGTTTGTCAAGCAGCAGCCACCACGGTGGTAGTGGCTATAGCGACAACTTATCTTCGAGCGTACGCGAAGAGGCACCTTCTATGAGTAGCACCGCTATTGCCGCGGATGCAGCCAGCGCCTTTTTGAGCCCGTATTTGGAGAGTTCTCCTTCGCATAATTCATCGTCATCGTGGAGAGAAGTCAATAGTCCTCATGGCGATAACGGCATCAATAGCAGCGGCAACAACTATAGAAATCAAGACGAAAGCACTCTGAGGAATAGCGGAGTGCTGGTCAACTGCATGGACGATGACTTTCGCGCCGACATGGCAAGCGGAATGCTTCATGTAGCGCCTCCTTCGGCACCTCCACAAGATGATGACACCGATACTGCTGCTGACGACTATTATGGCAACAGCAACAACAGTGCTGGCGGTGGTAGCGTAATAGGAAGCAATTTAATCAACAACAAAGGTTCTGATTGGGCGGCGAGTAACAGCCAAGATCTTGGCGGTGATCAACCCCCTCCTCCTTATCCAGCAGCGTCCTCCTCGGCGCCATTCGCAGTATCGCCCCCACCTGAAGCGGAGTCCAAAGTCGTCACCTTGAATCTGAAGCAACCCGTTGGAATGTCAGTCTCTGCGGGCGGGGTTGTATTAACCGTAAATCCAGGGGAACAGGCAGAATTGTGCGGGATTACTCCCGGAAGTGTGATGGTGGCCGTGGCCGGAGATTCCGTACAGGGAGGAGCTGAATTTGAGGGCTTACTCGAAGCGTTCATGGGCTGTGGCTTGGCTGAAGTGGAGCTCGCATTCTTGCAGCCCTGCAGTACAAATTCATCGGCATTGACTCCATTGACGGGGGGAACAGCTACCTCTGCACGAGTAGAAGAAGGAGAAGGCGTAAGAGCTGTGGCGGCCACTGCGCCACAGTACGAAGAAGAAAACCAGCTGCCGGTGTACCCCAATGCTGACGTGGTGGCAGTTGCCGTGGCCGCGAAAGCACGCAGTCAATTTTCTAGCAGCAGTGGGTTCGTGGTGGTCGACGCAGCGCCTGCATTGTCGTCCTCATCGAAGGTTCAAAGTCCATCTCCAGGGCTTTTATCCTCGCCGTCGCAACCGCAACCACCGCCGCGGCTGCCCCCGTTAATCGACGGGTACATTGACCGCGGGCGCGTGCCCCGGCAACCGTGGCAAGACGTGGCCATGGGCGTTGGGGGTACGGCTGCTCGAGACGTGGCGTTGCATTTCGTGGCGAGGTGGAACCACCACCGAGCGGCTGAGGGGGGGTTGAGAGAAGGCAGTCAAATGCCGTTACCGTTTGTGTTGCCATTTTCGGATAATTTGGACACCGACTACAAGCTTGGCTTCCCCACGAGCAGGAAGGGAAACACTAGCAGCAGCAGTGGCAGTAGCAGCAGCAGCAATAAGCATATTAGTGGTAGCAATAGCAGCAACTACAACGCCAACAGCGGTAGTAACGGTAGTAACGGTGTCGGCGCTCTTAAGAGCGGTGCTGTCGGCGCGGGAACAGGAGCAGCCGGAGTCGACTTGGATAGAGGCGAAGAACATGTAAGTGAAATGGACGATGCCGCCGCTGCCGCTCGGGCTGCGGTGCTCCTGGCTACGGCCGAACTTCCCAATTCCCTGGGTGCGTTGCCGATGCCGGTGCCGGAAACGGCGTCCTCCGCCCATTGCGAAGTGCAAGTGCTGCGGTCCGCGGGGCCTTGGTCTCTAGGGGTGACCCCGGAAAAGTCCATTTACCACGCGTGGTGCCAAGCGATCGAAGAAGCTGAGCACTGCATTTACATCGAGCAGCAGTACTTCATTACGTCGTTGGAACCAGAGCCCAAGAGCCCGAAGAACAATGGCAGCAGTGACAACACTGCTACTGCAAATTCTTCTTCAACTTCTTCTTCTTCTAATCCTATTGCTGCTGCTACTACTGCTGCCAGCACTGCTGCCAACAGTTCAACAACCAATGCCGCCGCTAGGAGCTTTCCTTCTCCTTCTCCTCAGCCTCAACCTCCACCTCAGCCTCACAGACTTGTAGCGGTGGTGCCGCCCAACGCTGAAGTTGGGTCGACGTTCCACGTGAAAACTTTGCACCCACTCACAGGAGAAGAATCCCTTTCAGTGGTCACGGTCCCGCCTGGCAGTCGACCGGGAGATCAGATTGTGATTGAAGTGGATCAGCTCCCAGTACCGCCACCGTTACCTTCTTACGCATCCTCATCGTCGTCGTCGTCTTTGGCTCAACCTTCAGAATACCCTGGGAACAATAGTTACAACAACACCAATAACAAGAGCAACGCAGGTTTGGGTGCTCAGATGGCTGGGTTAGCTACTAGTGTGGCAACAGCCGTCGTAGGCGGTGTGGCAACGGTCGTAACGGGTGCGGTCGCGTCTGTCGGGGGATCCATTCAAGAACGAGTGGACGGTGCGGTGCAGAACCGCATTGGGTACGTCCTCTGGCAGCGGTTAAGAAAAGCTATTCTAGACGCCCAGCACCAGAGAGGACAAGGGCAGACCCCCAAACCATTTCGTGTCTTGGTGGTGCTGCCCTTACACCCCAACGGAAGGTTTCTGGAGTCCACGGACTGCCAAGCCCTCATGCAGCTGCAGTTCGACTGCATCGGCCGCGGCGACAAAAGTTTGCTGGGGAAATTGAAAGCCGAATTCCCGGACGAAGACCTGACCGAATACGTGCTGTTTTGCTCTCTGCGCACCGCTGGCGAAATGACCGAGGCTGGGCCCGTGAGCGAACAGGTTTACGTGCATTCCAAAGTGCTGATTGTTGACGATAGGGTGGCCATCGTTGGGTCGGCGAACGTCAACGACCGAAGCATGAGCGGCGATCGCGATTCGGAAATTGCTTGCCGCGTCGTGGACCATGTAATGTTGCAGCTGTCTCCAAGCGTTGAGTTTTGTTGATAAGCTATGAGCTTGTTGTTGTGGTTTGTTCTGCGGACCGCTCATCCTGCTCGGTTTACATCAAAATTGAAAGCATATTTTACATCTTTGTGCCTCTAGAAATGCTTTCTTCATTAATTTTTTGGCTTCACTCTCTCTCTCTCTCTCGTTTTGTTCATCTTTGAATTTTCGTTTGATGGACACAGGAGCTGGCGCCATCTCGAATGGGTGGAGCTTCCTTTGCAGTTGGCACTTTTGCGCACTCCCTTCGCGTGCAGTTGTGGCGCGAGCATTTAGGCATGTTGCCGTTAGGCGATGCCAAGCAGGTGACAATATTTACTACTACTGTACTATAATAGTACGTGCATGTGGTAACTACCGTAGCTAAGGAGCTAGCTAAGCAAGGCTTGAAATAATAATGAAGGTTATCTTCTTACACATCTATTCTACGCATGTTTCGAATACATCAGTATCATACATGATTGCCTCTATCTTCTTTATTACCCTTTGATGCAACGCTTGCGTATGCCATCTACAGCATGCGTACGCGGAACAATGCGCCGATGTGCTTCAGCGTGACTTCACTAGTGCTGTTTCGCACCGTAAAGCTCCTTCGGCACCACCCTCTTCGGACTTACTAGAATTCTCGAACGCAGCTTCAGCAGCAGCTGGAGCATTAGGAGCAACAGGAGCATTAGGAGCTACCGAAGTAGGAGAAGGGATAGGAGGAGGAGCCGAAACAGCGCCAGTAGTGTGGTGGGACGATGACGTCAGCGACTTTACATGTGACGACGTGTGGCAGGGCTTGCTGAAAGCCACCGCCACGGCCAACACGACTCTACTCGAATCGGCGTTTGACGGGCGACCGTGGAATGACATTGCTACTCTAGCAGAGGTCAGCGAAGAGATTTTCGTGTTATTCCATCATTCTTCTTGAATCCATGGCAATAAGTAGGAGAAGATGGTTTTCTTTGGGGGTGAAATATGTTTCCTTTGTCAAGTTTTTTTTTTTTTAACTTCAATTTTCCCGCATATATTAGGTGTATGGCTCGTGCCCTCATTTGTTCTGATGCCTGCACCTCATTTGCCTCTTCTTCTATTTCCAACCAGGCGCAGCGGAGCATTGGAATCACTCGCAATTCCATTCAGGTCACAGTACCTGAGCCAACCCCTGAAATGCTTGCGGCGTTAGACCGAGCGTCAGCAGCCGCCGCTACAGCAGCCGCAGCAACGACATCAACAGTGGTGCCAAATGTGCCCCTGTGGACGACGCAAACGGAAAGCGTGAGAAGCATGCTAGAGGGAGGGAAACTGCGAGGCCGGCTGGTGCTCTTTCCCCACCATTTCTTGCACGGCGAAGCCCTGGAGGCGCACATCGCGGCGCGGTTCCTGGTAGGGAAACGTTTGTTTCAGTAGTAAGTTGGAATGGGAATTGCATTCCGAAGCGACGGGGACTGGGCTATGAATACTCGTGCTTTATTTTTTTGAAAGCAATAAGCCTCGTGGCCTCGGAGGTCAAGGTTTTCAATATTTGCTTCGTGTTTGTGCTTGACTCAAACACCGAAGCCACAACACCAGCTCACTTGTTATATCCAAGCACACACAACACATACGGGATATGTGGCCTTGGGTCCCATGAGCGCGTTCCATTCCTGTTTCTTACTCAGCGCCCCTCGGGGGAGCGGTTAGCGGTTGGCGGTATTGGAATACTTAAATAAGTAAAAAAATCAAAATAAAGAGGAAAAAATAGAAACACTCTGATATAATATTTTAACACATACGTACCTATGCGTTTTTTTGGTCCAAAACAATGACGAGTCGCCGACTACTCAGCCGCATTGCCTATGCGGAGCTGCGCACTAATCCATGCGCTAGCCGCGGGCCGCGTTTTCTTTCCATGGCTCGCCCACCTCCACCTCCGGGTGCTGTACGGCCGCCAATGCCAGGGTCAGCCGAAGGAGCTGCTGCTGTCGCCGCCAAACCACCGGGCATGTTTGGCAGGTTTACGCAGCGCTTCAAGAAGGAGGAGAAGCCGGGCAAGCTCACGCGTCGAGAGCTCCTTCTCGCGCTAGGCACGGCTCTAGGCATTCAAGTTACCGTGAGCGCTGCTTCCATGACTACCGAAGCCCTTATGGAAAAACTCGACGGCTATGAGGCCATTCCTGCAGAGGCGCGTAGCAAAAAAATCGCCTCGAGTAGCACGGCATTACTACACATTGCACAGTTTACAATCGTGATGCTAGCCGATGAAAACTACATTGTCATCGATTGCCTTCTCCTAGTATTTGATTACTCTATGACGATACTACTCTTGTGCCTGTGTCACAATTCCGGATTAAATGTGTGTACTGGACTCCTAGGTGCCTATGACGGCTTGCGCGGCTGGTTTCCTTGGCTCGATCGTAGCGTTTCGGCGGAAAGTTACTTCTGTGCAGCCTGGGGTCTCGTGGGTGAAGTGGCGGTGGTACGCAGCCTTGCCGGTGATGCAAATGGGAGCCATCATCGTGTCAGCGATTGTGGTCCGAGGGTTGCTAGTGCCCGAGACGCCTCCTCTAGAACCGGATCAACTCGCGGAGGTGAGATTCATGAAGAACACCTTGCATCTAGACTGAAAAACAAATGGCGGTCTCTCTTCACGAATTCAGCTTCTGTGCATGTCTGTCCCACTCGAGTACGAGAAACCTGCCTTGAGAACGACTCTAATTTCTATTTCACATTCCCTGCCTTCTTCCCTGCCTTCTGAAGGTGGATGCCGCAGCGCGCGCATTGAACCTCAAAGTCTTTAGCGAGCCCGGCTTTGGCCTCAACCCGGAGGCGTGCGTCATGGGCTGGTCCAAAATCTTCAATTGCCTGGCCAATCCTGCTACCGGGCGTGTCACGGCTAACAGTGTGCGCAGCGCTGACTTGACGCAATTGGTGCTCCGGGGCGCAGGGGTAGAGCGGCTGGTGGCGTTTTTGCAGTCGCCCGAGCATGCTTTTTGCCTCGAGGGAGCACTGCGGGTGTTCCAATCCGCAGACAACAGCGCGCCGTCGTCGTCGTCGCAGTTACAGGGGGTGAGCATGAAGGGCTTCGCGCTCACGATGGTCGCCCTGCAGTCAGCAGCCGAAGGCCACGGCGCCCACCAGTGCGAGCTTCTCTTTCGCCTCTTCAATGCTGCTGGCAATGGCCGCTTAAGCAAAGACGAGTTTGGGCAGTGGCTCAGCATGCTGCTGGACAATGAGCTGTGCGCCTCTGCGTTTGATGCCGACGCCATCGTAGACCGGTACATGTTCTTTAGGGTCTATTCCTGTTCCTGTGGGTATTTATTGGTACGGGTCTGTGCGTTTCATTCGTGGTGCAGTGCCAGTAACTGTTTTTCTGTTCGAATATGTTGAACTCCCTTCTTTGTTTCGTGCTTTTAAAGCCTTCCTTACCCGCTTTTCTTTTTCTTATTTACTACTTTATCTGTCCTTCTTGCTTTGTCTCAGTCGGGGCTGGACGGGCAGTTTGTACCAACAGAAGCTTTCCCCGAGCGAGCTAACTGACCATTTTTTCAGCTCATTCGACAAGGTAAATTTTATCTTCGTTTTGTTCAGTACCATGCGTCTTGTTTCACCAATATTCTTAGCTTCCCCTCCAAGCATACCTGTATAGTGTGGTTTCTTATAAGTCTTTCTTCCTTGGACTCAACTCACTTGCTTTAAAAAAAATATATACATCAAAATAAAAAAAATCTAGGACAAGGATGGCTTCTTAAGCTTCGCGGAATTCAGCGCGTTGTGCAGTGCATCCAATTTACGGTTTGGTGCCTTCTGTTTGGCCGCGCAGCTGCTCGAAGAATGCTCGGCCGCGGTGATTGCGGGGCAAGTGCTCCAGCTCCTAGTGCTGAACCCCCAGGCAGCGAAACCACCCAAGAAGACCGCAGCGGACGCAACGGCGGCGGGGGCGCAAGTGGAGAAGTGAGCTGCTTTCTTTGGACCGGTTTGCTTATTTTGGATTATGGCAATGCGGTGCGCGAAAGGACCTCGTTATGGCATGGTTTTACGGGCCGTTGGTGATCCGTTTCAACCAGGATAGTAGCACAACAGCTGGCTTTTTATGCTTTGCTCGAGATCTGTGCCTGAGTTGAAAACCGCTGGGATGCACGGGGATTTACGGGAATCGGGTTGTATTTCGGGACAACTAAAGTACGTATATCCGTAATCTTATCCAGGTAACTGATAAAAATACCTACAATACACCCTGTAATAACCGATTTAAAATCGACCGATGAATTCTTCCAGAACATCACACCGGATGGATGATTGATGGACAAAAATAGTACCTACTACTACAAGAACGATAGATAGATCCTAAGTACAAAATGCTGTCAAGTCCTTTGCGTGGGCGCGTGGCGGTGATTACGGGGTCAACCTCTGGCATTGGCTTGGGCATCGCTCGCGTCTTAGCCAGCAAAGGCTGCGATTTAGTGGTCAACGGCTTAGAAGGCGCCGCCGTTGCCCAGGGCATTGTCGAAGAACTCCGCCGGGCGAACGGTTGTGCAAAAAAACGAAATCATCACGCTTAATGACACTCATGAAGCATGCTTGAACAAGCTTGCACTACCGCAACCTTTTCTAGGCTTTCTAATGATTTTCTTTGTTTTGGTTGTTTCGTTGATTTGTGTTGTCGAGCAGGCGGCATTGGTGTAGTGCATTCGGGCGCCGATTTGCGAGATGCATCGCAAGTGGCCGACATGATGAATCTTGCACCAGTAGGGGCATTACCACGCTAGACAACACATATAACTAGCTAGTGTAACTTTTAAAGGAAAGTCGATTCACGCGTACTAACATACAAGAACATGATGTTTCATGCGCCAACGTTTTGGTTGTTGTGCTATTCTAGGCGAAATTTGGAGGCCGTGGGGTTGACATCGTAGTGAACAACGCTGGCATCCAGCACGTGTCCAACGTGGAAAACTTCGACGTGAGGCCACTTGAATACTTTAAAGCAAGAGTGAACATCATGTTTAGAATGATTTATGTATAGAATACTTACTTGCATTCTTAGACGTACAATAATGCTTCTTGATCTCGAACGTTCGTTTCGCGCTTCATTCATAGATTGAAGCCTGGCGGCGCGTGGTAGACATCAATTTGACGGCCTGCTTCTTGACGACCCAG
>Ga0307979_1002889_pt1 | contig 11730 bp, 13 predicted proteins | sample OrgLakmetage1058_FD_201833 | JGI IMG/M metagenome (GOLD analysis project Ga0307979, IMG submission 201833) | Saline water microbial communities from Organic Lake, Antarctica - #1058 | ecosystem: Environmental > Aquatic > Non-marine Saline and Alkaline > Saline | place: Antarctica: Organic Lake...
GTGTAGCAGAGAAGCATTTTGAGCTACTTTTTAGCGCTGGTAACAGCGATACGGTCAATATACGGCCGTCCAAAATTCCGTATTTTTGGCTTAATTTTTTTGAGGCGCTTTATGGGTTATGGGAGCCGCCACGTACGGAGCTGAAGCTCCTAGAGGACATAAATCGGGTAGAGTCCTCCTACGGGACTAAAGCCCCTAGAGGAGATAAATAACTTGAATAACGAAACAAAGGAACGCTCCTGCTGGTGACGCTGAGTAGGCCCGGCGGGACTTTTTTTTCACAGCGCCCACTGATCGATCAGTTTCTTCGCGAAAGACCGCTCCTTTCATCAGGAGGCAGCCCATTGAGTTCGAGGTAAACTCTCAATCCTGGGGAGTTTCCTAATTAAATTATCCTGACTTCATTGCCCTGACTGCACGCACGGCTTTGAGCACCGTCTTGTGTCCTTGTATTAGATCGAGTCAGTCAGTAAGTAGGCATGGGATACGATTGATCCCCGCGTTAGTTTGCTGAAAGGACGCCTCTTGAACCTGCCGCTGTTTCCAACGTCTTTCAACACGGGCTTTCTACCTTTGAATGAATGAGTTGCATTCTGCAATGAAACGAACGATGTTCTGATACCGTTTATACTTTTTATATTAAATGCTCTCACGAAAAATGGCTGTTGCCCACAGACAAAGTGCTCGGTCTTTTGTTTTCCCGCGAGACACTAATCTGTCCGCCTCTTTGCCCATATCTGTACAGACAACTTGATTCCATCCTCAAGATGGTTCGCGTTGGTGATATGCTGAAGAAGAAAAAATCCATGATCGAGGGTGATCGCAATTCTGAAGCTGTGGAGATGTTTCGGTCCCACGCGACAAACCTCCCTGGTGATACTGGTGACGCGCCGACGCAAGTTGTCGACTTCAAAGTTTTCCAGGAACTCATCCGGACTCTTATCGATTGGTCGAACAAGGAAACCCTGATCGCCAAAATGCGTTTGGCTGAAGAGAAGAGAGATGAGCTGCGTCTAGCGTTTGACCGCATCGACGATGACAAAAGTGGCATCATCGACCAGGAGGAGATAAAATCTCTCTGCGCTGCCCTCAAATTACCCCCGAAGCAGATGGCACGCATCATGAAGCGCCTTGATGGAGACGGTGACGGCAAGGTCACGTTTGACGAGTTTGCGGAAGCTATGAACCCGGGTGGCGATAGTAGTAACCTCGCCAACGAGCCTCCTGAATACACGATGCCCTCGGCGAAGGACCTCAAGGGCGCCTTCAAAATGGCCGATGCCGATAAGAGCGGCTTTGTGGACGAGGCCGAATTTCTACTCTTGTTCGAGCAGGTTCTCGCTGGCAAAGTCCGCGGGATGGGCGGCGGCATTGAGTATTATCGGAAGCCGACAGCGCACATGCGTTGGGGAGACCCCGAATTTCACCCAGGTAAGCGTTTTTCGTTGTATTTCTGAAGTTTAAGCCGGCCTGTTCGTTCGGCAGCTCAACAATTCACATCATGCGCTGGTGTTCTGGAACAGACACGGACTGGCAAGACCTGTTCTTTGACCTCCTCTTCGCGGGTGGCGCTTTTTGTGGCGCGGGCTTCCTGGGGGAGTCTCTGATTAATGGCCAAGAGGTTGAGGGATTTTTCTACTTCCTCCTCATGTTTTTGTGCTTGGCAAACCAGTGGGTCATGCGGATTCATTACTGCAGCCGGTATGCCTCAACATCCATGTTTCACGCCTTGGTTCTGGAGCAGCTGGAATTTCTTCTGATTGCGACGGCGACCTGGCACATTCCCTTGTCGGAGACGAATTCCATCGCACGGTAGTGTGTTTCTACTTGCGCGATCATATATATTTATTGACACTCCAGCCAATCTCACACACTTTTGTCCGCTTGCAAAGTAGTTACGCGTCCTCGAGACTACTGGCGAGTACTTATTACTCCAGCAGCGACACCATGGTGAAATTTACCCCGGTTGAGCAAATGCGCGCGAACGTGAAAGGTTGTGCCGCGGGCTTCAGCCTCTGCCTCGCCCTGAACGGCCTCCTTTACGTTTGCCGCTGGGCCGAAATCAAGTACGACCCAGCAGCTTCGAAGGGCTCGAAGGCCATCGCCAATTACGCCGTGAAAATGTACAGCGCGACTACCGCATGCTTTTTCGGGGCTTTCGCCCTCGCGTCGGCCACGTCCGACGAATATTACGAAGACGAAACGAGCGCCCACTGCAGGTGGTTGTGGTTCGGGGCTATTGTTGTTCTTTACGGGTCACTCGCGTTTTGGACGTCGACTTATGGCGCACTCGACGAGTACGAAGCAAAAACGCACAGCGTGCCCATGAGCGTCACCTATGTGATCGTGCGCGTCGGAGAGGTAACTTCCTTGAACACACCTCGACTTCTTTCTTCGCACCGTTATTCTATAGTGCTCTGCAAGCTGTCATGCTCTTGCGTTACTCACTAGCCTACATTTTTGTGCATGGTTCTTTCGTTTGTCCAGTGGACTATGGTGATGCTTGGTGAGACCGTGCTTTCGCTCCTTGGAGTGTCGCTTGAGAACGACATGATTGTGTACCTCATGTTTGTATGCAGCATGCTTATGGCTGCCAACCTTCAATTCCAGGGATTCACCCTGCACCCCATTCATGCAGAGCACCACGTCCTCAGCAAAGGCCAGTTTAGTCTTTACGGGCTCCTCTACCTTATTTGGGGCACTGTCTTCTACGCAACAATCCTGGTCATCATCGGTACTTCCGCGAAGGTTTTGTGCAAGAAGGCTTCGTACGGCAAAATTTTTGTCGCTGCAAACTGGTGCTTGTGCGGTGCGCTGGCTGCGGCATTCATCAGCATTCTTTCATTCCAGTGGATTCACCATCACGCAATTATCGAAGACCACGAACCCTCGGGTCACAGCTCTGGCGGATTTCGCCTTACTCGGATGCATGTGCTCAAAATAGCCTCTGTGGTGCTTCTCGTTATCATCGCTGCGCTGGAGTTCGAACCCAGTACGACTGTGTTTGGTTGCTACGCTGTTGTGCTGACGCAGTCGATTCTTGTGATGCACGGATCTTCTGACGGAATAGACGATGAGGATCACCACGAGGTGGACTTGCTCGGAAGCGCAGGGAAGCTCGCGTTGAAGTCTCACAAAGTTGCACCAATCAATGAACCTGCGCCAAAGACCGAGGAGTCTTCGACAAAGGCCGATGCTGAAGTTAGTTCTGTTGTACCTGTGTGATGCTGCGCTCTGAAGTTTCAAAGTTGCACCAATCAATGAACCTGCGCCAAAGACCGAGGAGTCTTCGACAAGGCCGATGCTGAAGTTACTTCTGTTGTACCTGTGTGATGCTGCGCTCAACATTGGACCCAAGGACCGTGCCTCAATGAGGTGGGAATTTCTATACGCATTTGCTGTTTGATAACCTGGACGAGAAGCGGTCACCATGATAGAAAAGGATGCTCCTGTTGCCATTTACCATAAGAGTTTCATTAAGCGCCAAGGCACTTATGCGGTGCACTTGTCTCTTAGGAACTTAGGAATTAAACCGAATGCGACGCCCGGGGGAGATATGGTGATCTGAAAGTATTTGTATTATTAGTATCAAAATATTTCCCTCGTGCAAAAAGCAAAAAAATATATAGTTCAATAGAAGTGTAAGGCTGGGGGCTTATTTGCCCACTGCTCGCTGTTCACTCCTCGCTGTAACTGATAACTGAACTGGTCGCGATAATGCCTAAGAAAATTTAGTGCAGTGAACTAAGGGGACGTTACGGCGTCTCGCAGGCAGGTGCGCCCCGTACTATATGCTATGTGACTCTACTGTACTTCTATTTTAATAGCAGCACGGCATAGACGAAGGGGCTCAGACGCAACAATCAAGAAAATCCTTGAGGCTGCCGGGTTTTCCTCCAGCAAAACAGGTATCTACCGGATCTTCTGCTTAGTCGAGATGGTTAAAACCCGGAAAGCCCGCGGCTTTCTTGGTTACTGCTCAGACACTCAGACATCGTCTATCATATAGCGATTATACGGCACCCTTCTCCCTTCTCCCTTCTCTAGTAGATGTTGAATTTAAATCACGTACTCCGCCTCCACACTCCCTCGGGGACCCGGGGATGAGGTTTGGGGGGCTCAGAAAAGCAGCCATTTCTTGCAGCAGCAAGTAAGCCGCGCTCGGGAAAAGAGGGTGGTGAAGCGCCACCAAAACTAGGACTTGGACTCGCCAATCAGATGGGGATGGGGGAAGGCGCTCCGCGCCGGTCGGCTATTTCCCCACGTGGGGCTTGCTTGCTCGCATAGTACACTCTGGCGCACTCAGCAACATGAGTTTGATTGTACCGGGGTGGGCGACTCCCATTTTGGCCGCCTGAGGGACTCGCGATGGCTCCTGCCTCTGCAGGTAGGAGATCTTTCTCTTGAGCACAACTATCAGAATTTCGGAGCTATCAGCACTTCCGTGGCCGCTCGGGGGGATGTGCTTGGAAAGTTCTCCGAATGCTTTCATTAATATAAAATTTCGCCCTCCTGGGACCCGTGTCGAAATCGCATTGAGGCGCGTCTATAATTACATATGCGAGGACTCTTTGACACAGGCTCCGAGGGGGCGGAATTAGAAGGCCAACAGGGAGAGATAAAAAGCAAAATAGCTCGAACTATGAACCAAGAAGCTAAATACTACTGTAGTAAGTACGTATCTCTGTACGTGGACAGACACAATCTCAGCCATCGTGCCATCAAGGGTCAAGGGTTGGTGCCGTGCCATCTTGGATCATGGTTATGATTCTTGATTTTTCTTTAACATTCTTCACATCGGCACTGCGCATCATAAGATCATGAGATCATGAGTGTAGTAACTCCGATGAATCCGATGACTTGAAACGACCTACTAATAACACGGAGCTCATCATAGGTTCTCTAAACAGGACTTCTAAGCCATGAAGACTGAAAGGATTGAAATTATTCGTCCGCGTTCCATGAGTATGGAGTTTATGGTCCCTGAACCAAGTGATATTTCGCGCGTGTCGGGCGTGCTGACCTCGTCGCTGGTCTTGCTCTCGACGATGGTTGGGGGTGGCATGTTGACACTGCCGTACGCGTATTCCCAGATGGGTGAGTGCGTGTTGCGAACTCTCACACCACTTGCTTGGTTCATCTAAATCAGTTCCTATTGAGAGCTTCATCTCTTCGTTGCTTTCAAGCTTCCGTTATTCGGCTATGAGTCTGTTTACAGTTCTGTCCAAATCTAGAGTAGTTGGCCTGAATTCATATTATATCATGCTCTACATATTGCTGATCAAATGGCTGCTTAGGTTTGATGGGTGGCATTCTCATGCAACTTACTTCATGCGTGGCTGCTGGGTTTTCGCTGTATATTTTGATTGCTTCTGCACGGCGCACGGGCGCGTCGTCATATGCGTCGGTGGTGCGTTTTGCATATCTTTGCGTTGCGTTAATTGTGCATCTAACCCTTATTACAAGCTTCATACACCTTTGTACTCTGCGGTTTATTCGTTCTCTTTCTTTTTTTACATTGCGAAGCCTCTTTGTTCGTAGTCGCGCATTCTATGATTGATGTTGGAATTCCTGGTGCTATAGGCAGCCGACGCGTACGGCACAAAAGCGGCCAGTGCCGTCACAGTATTGACCCTTCTCCTTGTGTTCATGGTGATGGTGGCTTACGATGTGCTTATGCATGATCTGGTGGAAACTTTGCTCGAGTTTTGCCTACTCGAGTTCGGCGCAGTGCCTGCAACGCCGGCAGGTTCGATCGTACTGTTGTGTTCGTAGGGGTAGCCTTCGAACATGCAGCTATTTGTGTGCTGGTATGGGCCGATAAAATAAAGACGTGGTCTGCTTCACAACGGTTACCCGTCTATTTATTTCCACGCGAAGTTATTTCTCTCTTTATATCTTCTAATATTCTGATCTTTCCCATTTCCGTCGTCGCCGCCGCTTGCCTCTTTGTCCCTCTCGACGGCCAGCGGCCACCAATGCTGGCTTGAGCGTTGGCGATGACGACGTCGTTGCAGGCGCGGCAGCTGCCGCGGCCACCGCGCGAGCGGCTGCAGCCATGGCGGCAAAAGGCAACTGGGTGCTGCTCGGCCTCCTGGTGGTGGTGGCCTTGCCGCTCTCGCTGCACAAGTCCCTCGGCTCGCTGGCCTTCGTGACGTCAGCGTCGCTGGGCAGCATGGTGGTGCTCACCGTGGCCGTGGCCGTGCGAGGTGGGGGCCACGCGGCGACGCACTGGGACTCGCTCGAGTACCGCTGGTGGCCCCGCCAAGGCGACGCTGCTGCGGCGGTGCTGCGGTCCCTGCCCATTTTCACGCTGAGCTACATGTGCCACTTCAACGCGCTCTCGATGCACGCCGAGCTCATGAACCCCACGCGGGCGCGGCTCAAGGCCGTGATTGGGGTCACGCTGGGCGTGTCTACGGCCATGTACATCGTCTTTGGCGTGTTTGGGTACTTGTGGGCGGGTGACGGGACGCAGGGCGACGTTTTGGCTGCATTTCCGGCAAACGATACTTTCATCAACATTGGGCGGGTACGCAAGGGATGTAATTGACAAAAAGTATGAACAGCTTCGCATCTTCTCGCTATTATGTTCTCTACTTGAACACCATTCCTGCATTTCTAACCTGTGCTCTCCGTTGCATTAGGTGGGTCTCGGTGTGGCTTTGCTCTGTAACGTCCCGATGTGCGTCTTGCCCATGCGCGAAATTCTGCACCAACTCTTTAAAGACTCGAGCAATAGCAGCGCTCCTGGGACCGGTACCGGCAAGAACAACAGCAGTTTAGGCAGCGGAGGCAAGAGCGGCAGTAGCAGCAATAGTGACGACATCGAGTTGCCCAATAGTGCCTTGGAGATGAGATATAGCGTGAAGATGGATGCAGCCACTGCACTGTTTTCGTCTGCGAGCCCTTCTTATGATGCCGTCGACCGCTTCGATGCGGAAGCGGACAGCAGCACCAACACCAGCTCGGACAATTGCGGCACCTTGAGCCATGTGCTCTTGACGCTGCTCCTTCTGTTGCTACCCTTTGGGGTCGCGACCGGCTGTCCGGGTGTGGAGGTGGTATGGGGCCTCTGCGGCTCCAGTGTTGGCGTCTTACTCGCGCTCACTTTTCCTGCTGGCATTTACCTCAAGCTGCGAGGCCATAAGGTAAAAGAAGTCACTACATATCATGTTTGCCTTGCCTTGTGCCAATTTGGTTGAGCACGCTGAAGCGAACTGACACATTTCATGCTTGAAACCCAAAGTATTAAACCCATTTCTAAATGTACAGTGAAAATCATTTGTGCTTTCTTGTAACTGCTTTGCGCAATTGTACAGGGCGTCACCTTTGACTTCAGGAGCTTAGACTTCAGCCCAGTCAAGAGATCTCGCTGCAAGCCACAGGAAAACCACAACAGCAGTGTTTTTCAAAGCACTGTGGCGCCTGAGCGAGCACCACAAGGGCTCCTCGGCGGTGGCATTAGAATGGGGTCCACCGTGGCGCTGCTTCTCGGAAGCTTGGCAATTCTTGTGGCCTGCACATGGGCGTCGCTCGCAGCGGAATCACCTGCGGCAGCCGCCGCTAAGGCTGCCGGATGAGTGCTCAGGGGACTTAGTTTAGTGCTCAACAATAACACCAAAAAATATCCTCCGTGGAAGAGCTACTTGTTACTTGTTGTTAGTAATACTGAGAGAGGCAACTGATTTCGTTATTTTACTGAATCTAAGCCGTTTACTAATTACTGATAGGTATTAGGAATCAGTTGTGACGACCTATGGCTGCAGCTACTTAGCTACTAGTATTTTGTTGCCACCGCTAGCCTATTCCCTTTCTTTTTCTTTTTTTCCCTATCACTATCACCGTACAGTTGAAATCTAATCACAAAACCACTATCGTTATCAATTTAGCAAGTGCCTTAGAAAAGCATAAATTCACGCACGTGAACCCAACTTATACGGCCACATAAGTGAGCCTCGCCTATCATACCTGCAACAAGTGAAGCGCACTTATGCAGGGAAGTATTTTATGATGGAGTTTCTCAGCAGTCAGCGGCGCAGCAGCCAGCCGAATGGACTGATCTACGTGTCCGTGCTTGTTTTGTTGGATTACAAAAAGTACATCTCGCAAGGCTTGTTCTGCCCATTCTTCAATTCAAAAAATTGTTGTGTACGTCTTTCGACTTCAAGAGAGAAGATATCACACATCTTATCAAACAAATGGTGGCAGTATACATCTAGCAGTAGTGTGAACACGAGGAGCGAGGAGCCCCAATCAGATTGTTTTTCGAAAGTAGCTCTACTATTCCTTAATGCCCTGTTGAATACGATTATTTTGTGTTATGAGGCAGCAAAATGAAAGATTTATTCGAATATAATAGATGTTACTGCTGAGCAACTATACTACGTCATTCGCAGGACAAACATAATTCGAAGGTATATTGCAACGAGATGAGCATCTCTCGGAGCTGTGCTCAAGTGCTCAACTGAACCGAGATTCCTTGGAATAGACAACGATCTTGTACCTAAGTAATCGAAAGAAAAGTTGGTGCTGTTCTCAAGAACAGGGCTTGATTTATCACCATAATATGATAAATTCAGACCCGAATTTGGCATCGACGTATGTCATATTGAAAGAGGAAATCGGGCGAAACGAACTGCATCAGAATATGCCATCTAGATGCAGTGCCCAGGAACCTATATTAACAAACATGCCATGCTACATATCGAAAATACATACTACGAAACGGGTTTGGAAGAACGTTACCTTGGATTATACGAAAACGCTTCAACAAATGCATGCCCATGAAGAGCCAGAAATTAAACTCCTAGATATGCAGCGTGAATTGTGAATCGTTTCTAAGGTTCATCTCGCGAAGTTGTCGTTTGCTTGTCTCTTGGAGCATCAAAAGTCATAAATTCACCTCGGGCTTCCACCATGGAACGTTATAGAAGCCCAACAAATATTGCGATCAAGATTTGATCTTTATTGCTTCCATGATAATCCGACTATTTCATAGTCCGCATTCGTCGTCGTTTTATGCGCATTTAGCGATGGAAACTGAATAACTTGTCAATCTAATGTATGCTTCCTTGGTCCGTGATCCGTGGTGTAAGTACGAAGCAGGTGTCAGGTGCCAGGTGCCATTCATACCTGCGGCGTAAATTTTACGATAATGCCACTTCGCGACCCGTTGCATCTCAACCAATTCTGTTAATTTTCTGTGGAATCTGCCAGCAGTCCACGGAACGGCACATGTTCTTATGCCGGCGGCTCAAAGATGTAATGTAACAAAACCAAGGGAACAAACACAGCAATAACGACTACACTTAGACTACTTTTCGTGGCTATTTTTCCGTGCAAAGCGCACATGTTGCGAACAAATTATTTCAAGTTGAATCTTTTGAAGAAATAGGTGTACTTATCTTGCATTATTAATTGAGCTTGCCGCAATTGATTAGAACCTGGTTCCAAATTTCGAAGCACACCTTCAACATTATTTATTGAAGTGTGTACGGCGCGTATCGATGGATTAAATCTCGACTCTGCATGGACTGATGATTGAGGGAAACTTAAGGAAGTGTAAATCAGACAAGGAAGTCAATGTGCCCTGCAATCGTGGTGACGCTACCACTCTGCTCAGAAGACCATCACTGGTTTCTAAAGCACTCAATCTCTCGTCTAAGTATACTGGTGTTAGCTGGAATCTACAAAGCAAGAAATGGAAGGCTACAATTTTCGCAAATGGCAAGCAGATCTTTCTAGGCTACTTTAAAAGCGAGATAGAAGCTGCATCCAAATACGATGAGACTGCGAAGCTTCTTGGTAGGCCTTTAAACTTTCCCAACGCGGATCAGCCTGCAACCGCGAAGAAAATCCGGAGAGGTTCATCAAGGTACACAGGTGTGCACTGGGTTAGCGCTCGAAACAAGTGGAAGGTGCAGATCAAGATTGATGGCAAGGAGACCTATCTTGGTTATTTTGACGACGAGCAGCAGGCTGCATGCAAGTATGACGATTTTGCTGCATCCTTCGGGCGACCTTTAAACATGTACGATAAAATTACCGATGATAGAAGGCGCTTTCGTGATACATCCATTGACAAGGAAAAAAAGTATTGTTTTTCTCGAAAACAACAACGTGCGCGTGCGAAAGTCCTTATCCTAGTGCGTGATTTCACCACGTCGTGCAGAGAGGTTGGTCGCCGCCGAGAATGCTCATCGATGCACACCGGAGTGAGCTGGAACACACGGCGGAAAAAGTGGGTTGCTCAGATCAAGATCAACGGTAAGAATACCTACCTTGGAAGCCATGCAAATGAACACGATGCTTTATGCGACTATCAACAGGCTGCCGCATCCCCGAATAAATTCATCAAACTTAATCAATAAAAAATGCCATTCGCCAGATTGAATCATAATACTTCCTGTGGTTTTACGACCTCAATTGCAGAGGGAACGAATTCTTGACCGATTTTGGAGAGTGCGTCAATACACACTTGAGTGACTACGAATACATAGCTATGTCGCACATCCAACAATGAGTGCAAAATCTTTCATGGCTTTTTAAAGCAGACAGGTGCGTGAGACCGATAGCTGAGCTTTTAACAAAAGTATGCTTTTTAAATTTCTCATGGATGTATTGAATGAATGAAACTTCCGGCTTGGTAGATAATTCATGAGCTCATTGAAATTGGCGCGTCAGTTGATGGCTGAGTGAATGACTGGCAATGATAATTTTTCTATGCTGTCGAGGCACGATTTACAAAGGCTTCTTAATGTTACGACTGCTTAAGTGATTGAAAATAGCATTCATCGTGCCGCTATTATAAATTCAAGAAGTCGCTTGAGTGTATGATTCGATATCCAAGATGTGACCCGCTAGCTTTGACGAAGTAAACATGATTGTTTTATTTATCTACAGGTTTTATTTTCTGCAGGTTGTAGCAGCAGTATTAATTCGTACTATGTAGAAGACTGACTCGCAGGCTTCAATGGTGTGCATGCACTCTACTGTATCTCTACTTTAATCGAGAAATGAAAGGCAGCAGTATCTTTTGGGGCAGAAAAGCAAACTCAAACTTTGGCGGGTACTATCTTTCTTGGAAAATGTCTCTTTCCCGTAAAATTATGACAAGTCTCATACAAATCTTGAACCCCTCGAGTTCCCAACGGCTACGACAAAGCGGCCGCTTGCGATGGCAACATGAAATCCGAACCGAGCTTGCACTTTCACTCTGGCCCAGTGACCCCTGGCGACCTTAACTAGACTATACTCTGTTCCATCAGTGCCAATAACTATCTTCATCCCCCCTTCGGAGGAATAAAGAAATATCTTCGGGCGTGGTCGATCGGGCCTTGAATAATTTCCTACTTCAAACTATCTGTTTGCCTGTTAGCCTCCTAATTCCGGTCCCTCGGGGCCTGTGTCAAATTTCTTTACTAATCACCTCGTTTTGTATGTTGCAGCCTCAAAAAACAATAACTGAGGAGTGTGTGCCTGGTTGGGTTTCTTTGAATATGTTTGGTATAAACATTGATGAGTCTAGTCTAGTCTAGTTAATACTCTCCCAAAAACAAAGAAAGGCAAGTAGATTAGATTAGATTAGATTAGATTATATTATACTCCCCCATTGTAAAGAAAGACAAGGGCAGAAATAACACACTCTCAGAGGTGATCTGTATTTGCACTTGTGGCATGTATCTGCGCGTTCCAGAAGGCTCTATCTGGCGTCTTCCCTCCGAACAA